>Ga0335082_10001309_pt1 | contig 26637 bp, 18 predicted proteins | sample Lox_Sample_41_FD_206718 | JGI IMG/M metagenome (GOLD analysis project Ga0335082, IMG submission 206718) | Soil microbial communities from Loxahatchee National Wildlife Refuge, Florida, United States - Lox_Sample_4.1 | ecosystem: Environmental > Terrestrial > Soil > Wetlands | place: USA... | reverse complement strand
AGCGTGTTTCCAATTCTTTCGGCCCACTCCTGTGGCGATTCGGGGCGGGGATTGCTGAGATCATAAACGCTGACCAGGGCTTCGATCCTGGCCGCAGCCGTCAGGTTCTTTGCCAGATCATCAGAGGCCTTGCCGATCATCTGCGAGAGCTCAGCGGAGATCGCGACAGGCCTGGCGCCGAGTCCTTCGATCGAATAGGAGGAGACCTTTACAGGTGGCACCCGGCGCGCATTGGAGACGTCGCTCTTTGCCGGGTCGTCGAAGGGAGCGTCCCAAATGATGAAGTATTGCTCCAGATCCTTGATCCAGCGGAAGAAGCGGTGAGGCTCCCGGCCCATCATCGTCTGGAACATAGCGTGGACGGTGCCTGGATGTCCCAGCTCTCCGATGATCAAGTTCTCCTTCTCGATGGCCGCACGGTGTGATTTCTCGAAGACGTTCTGCTCCGATAAGCCTCCCTCCGCCAGGCCCTTGAGGAGCTCGGGACTGTGGGCGTGGTAGTTCTCAATCAGCTCGTGGGCCAGGATTTCCACGCCGCTACCGGGTGCGCCTTTCTCCAGATCCACGAGCTGGTCGATGCGGATTTCCTGCACCAGGTGCAGCGGCTTCCCTTCTTCCGGCGTCTGAAACTGACCGAAGGGGAAGGCGCCGAAGGTAGTGCCTGCCTGCGTGCGTCCAAGGTGCAGCTCAGCATCCTGCTGGGTATCCTCCATGATGGAGAGCAACTCAGCGGCCAGGACAGACGAGGGCGGGCGAAGGACCGAGGCGGTGGCCGTAATTTGGTTGATCTTGGGATCCTTCTTCTGTGGCTCGGCGTTCAGCCTGAACCCGCTAGCCGGTTCCAGCAGATTGAAGAGCGCCTTGATGTCCTTGGCGTCCCCGCTTACAAAGAGGCGCCGGCGCACCATCGGAGCGGAATTTGCGGACCGCTGTTGCACTACATGCGCCAGCTCGTGGGCCAGGAGCTCGGATCCCTTGTACGAATGTGGCACGTAAGACCCCTGCGAGAAAATAACGTCGCGCCCGACGGTATACGCGAGCGCATCCACGGCGCTTGCTGATTCGGCCGCTCTTTCATCAGCATGCACACGAACCTGGCTAAAATCATGGCCGAAGCGTGGCTCCATAAAGTCGCGCGTCGCCGAATCCAGCGGCTGACCCGGCGAGTTCAAGACTTCGTGAACGATGGACGGCGCCACATCAGACGCGGCGCCGGCGTCCTTGCGTTGCAGTCGCTCCTGCTCGTCTTCCTCCGCGCAGTGAGCACACTCACGTTGCAGGCTCGTTTCGGCGTCATAGGATTTCGATGGTGCTTGACTCTCGTCTGGTTGAGGCATGCGCATCACATGCTCGGTGACGCGGACGGCCTCCTGCTCACGGGGCTCGCCAGGTTGATTGACGGCCAGACCAGAAGATGGCGCAGGCACTCGAACGGGAGCGGATGGCCAAGAGGGAATTGCTGGAGGAAAAGAGTCAGCCAGGGAACGTCCGCGGAGGCAAAGACCCGCATCATCCCGGAGGAGAGGTACGTTTCGCCGGTCGTCCAGCTGGCGGCTATCTTGCAGGTGACGATTTGCGGAGGGTCCCTGGTCCTGCTGCCGCTTGTCCGCCGCCCCCACCTGCCACATGCTTTATGTCCGTCATGCCTGCGAAGTAATTTCGGCCCTCTGCCCGCGCCTGTCACTATCCAATACTGGGCTCTTCCGACTTTTTCGCAGATAGCCGCCGGGATTGAAGGTGAGAAAAAACTTCTCGAGAGCGTGATCCGCTTCGAACTCGTGGTGCTGCTGCAAGAAGGCGTCAACCGCCTGTCGAGGCCCCTCAACGGGAATATTGGTGTCCTCCATGATGAAATAGCTTCCGGGAGTCACGAGCGCGTGGTATGCGGTCAGTTCTGCGTAGGCGTGTTCGCAACTATGGTCGGAGTCGGCGATCACCAGCACGCAACCCTGCCCTTGGGCGGAGGCGGCAACCTGCTCGACGATGGCCGGATCCGTACTGGAACCGATCAGTTGCGTAATCCTGGGATGCACCGGGCGAATTCGCAATTGTGCGCCATTTGCGTCGCCGAATTTGTCGTAATGCTCGCGGACTTGCGCTCCAGTTAGGATGTCAATCGTCAACACGCGGCCGTTTCCTGCCAGATCGAGCATGTGCGCCAGGAACAAAGTCGCGCCGCCCGCCCAGGTGCCGCACTCCACGATCAGGTCGGGGTGCAGCCGGGCAATCAACTCCTGATAGACCCACAGGTCGAGGGGACATTTTAGGACTGGGGTATCGTGCCAATAGGTCCTGCGCCAGACATTCGATTCGTAGAACAGACTGTGAAAAGAATCAACCGTATCGGAAAGCTCCATCGTCCTCGCCCCTTGCTCGCTCCCCTGTGGATAGTTTCGGCGAGCTACTGTGATCCCAACTGACTGTAAAAGGCCCAGTCCTCATCATCGAACAGATCGCGGATGTGTTGGCTGGGCAATGGCTGCCAGCCAGAAGTCTGGGTCTGCTTCGGACTAGTGTTGTGGGCATGCACCGTGCCTATGTAAAACGTGTGGTCGGGGTGAGCATGTACACTAGGATTCTGTAGATTCCACACGAAGACGGTGTCGGCGCCTTCGTTCATGTCGGGGAAGCGATGTTGCTCCCAGAAACGCTTGAAGTAACAGAACGTTGCTCCGGCCACCCACGGACGGCCGCCCGGAGGATAAGCGTATTCCCAGGCGTGGTCGCCGCGCGGCTCGTAGAACAGCACTCGCGAGAGCCCGCAGAGAGTGTCGGCGGAGCAGTTCTGCAGTTCCCTGACCTGATACGACAGGCGCCACGCGGCACTCCAGTCGTCGTCGTCCCAGTGGACGATGATTTCGCCACGAGCCATATCGCAGGCCAGGTTGTGTTTGGCCCCCATGGAGAGCCGGCGGTCAAGGCGTGTGTAACGTATGCGCTCGTCGTTGGGAACCAAGTCAGCCACGGTTTCGGCGCCATCTTCCACGATGATCAGCTCACGATTGGGATAATCCTGGCGAAGAAAATGACGAATAGCTTCAGGCGCCAGAGCGCGGCGGTCCGCGGTGGGCATGAGGCAGGAGACCAATGGCTGGGAGGCGGATGCAGCTTCAACGGGAACGTGGACCTCGACAGGAGCATGCGCCACTGGGTCCTTGGGGGCATCTTTACTGGTTGTGTCGATGGGCTGATCGGCTGTGCTCTTTCGAACGACGATCATGCTCCCGGCACTGTGGACGCGTTCAAACCGCGGCGAGGCGAGAAGTTCATCCACGAAGACCTTCACGCCGGGATAATAGTCGGCGTAGTCGTGGAAGGCGATGTACCCGCCGGGCACAACCCACGGTTCAAAGTGATGAAAGTCACGGGAGACATTGCCGTAATCGTGAAGGCCGTCAATGAACAGGAAAGCTACAGGCTTCTCCCAAGTCACTTCAAACGAGCGCTTGGCCAGGGTCTCGACCACCGGAGTGAGGCCATGCTCGGCGATGTTGCGGCGAAAGATATCCAGTGTCGGTCCCAACGATTGGGTACCGGAGTCGAGTGCGCCCACCACGCCATCATGGGGATCAACGGCATAAACCAGAGTTTGCGCACCCAGTGACTGCACGACGCTGCCCAGCACCACAGTGGAGCGACCACAGAAGCTGCCGACTTCCACGATCACCGAACCGGGAGGAAGCGAACTGAGTGCCCGGCCGGCAGAGGCAATGAGCAGGTCGGCCTCTTCATCCTCCAGCCATCCCTGGATTTTCTTCATCCGATTCAGAATCGGGACCGCTAATACCAGGCCGGGGATACCCCTGGGTTTAGATTCGGATAGGACGGGTCCTCCCCGCCGTGAAATCTGGTATTGGCCTAGCCGTTCCCGTATTCGCTGGCGCAGTCCATCGTCAAAACGGCGGGGAATGGGATGCACCCAGAACACGTCCTCCCGGCCGAGAGCCGCATCGATCTCAGTGGGACTATAGCAGGCCCGGTATCTTACATAGTCATAGCTGCAAGGGTTGAGAAGGATTTCGTAGCCCAGCAGCGCGACCAGCGTCGGCAGGATGATCTCTTCAGTTGCCCAAATTCTGCTGCGTGCCAGCCGGTCATGGAGCTCCGGATCTGTTGTAAAGAGCCGAACCAGATCACGCCCAGCATCCGCAGTGAAGACGGTAGACGGCCAAAACGACCAGTGAACGAACTTCTGTTCGCCTTGAGGGAAGCGCTGGAGATAGGGCCGCCACAGCTCGACTTCGTTGAATGCAGCTTGGGCGGGACCAATCGGGGTGGAGTGGTGCATCACTCCGGCCGAGCTGCCCAGCAGTCCGACTCCGCTACGACCTTCGAGAAATGCTCCCACATACTCTGAGTAACGGCCCCGCGTCCCCATCTGATCGGAATCCACAATTGTGAGCGTGTCGAAGGGCAGTTCGTCACTGGCAAACTTCATGCAATCCAGTGCAAAGTTGTGCAAATGTCCCCAGACCAGCTGTCTGGGGTGGGGATAAACCAGGGCATTGAACGACTCGAACGGAAATCCGCCTTTCAGCAATTCCGGGTTCGGACCGCCGTTGTAGAGCAGGATGACGGAAGAAGGATCGAGGAAGTGCAGGTTGCGGACCAGGTCAATTACACATTCCGGGCTTTCGTGCACGAGACAGGCGAAGATGTTGCGCAGTATGGCCATACTCTTACTTGAAATCTTCCATGTCAGGCGGAGGAGCCTCGCCGTTGGCGTGAGACTCTCGACCTAACAGCGCGCTTCCGGCATAAGAGAGCGGCCCATCCCGACATCCTCATGTGCCTGACCGGCGCCGAATAAGCGTTCTCCTAGGTTCATCGTCTGGCGCCGGGCCCTGGTCAGAAGGCGAGCAACCGCCTGGCCTATCGGCTGGCAAGCCAGCTCTTCGTAGTAGGTGAACGCTGGCGAAGGGTTTACCTCAAAGCAGAACCATTCGCCCGCGGCAGTCCTGCGCAAGTCGATTCCTGCCAATGGAAGGTGCAGAGCCTTCGCCAGATCCCTGCATTTGTCTTCTACGTCGCGTGGCAAGGAGCAGGCTAGGATTTCCACAGGGCTGTCGCCGGAATAACGATAGTCATCGCTGGTGCACCTCACTTCGCAGGCAAAGACTTCTTCACCCACAACATGCACCCGGTGATCAACTCCGGCAATGTACTCTTGGAATTGCGTGGGGCATGGAGTGACACTCGTCAGCCGCTCGACATGTTCCGGGCCGAGCCGCGAGACGCGGCTGCGGACGCTGCCGACCGACTTGTAAACCACTTCGCTGTGATGTTTCCAGAAGGCTCGTGCTGCAACCGGATCTGTGGTGATCAGAGTTTCGGGAACGTTCCATCCAAGGCTGCGAATCTGCTCCAATTGGTAGGGCTTGGAGCCGTTTGGGGCCATGGCGGAGCAGCGATTTACGACCAGTGCCGGTGCGATTTCCGACCAGGAAGATAGAATGTCATCCACCTGGGAGGCGTGCTTCCACGTGGCGCTGTCCGGTCCGGCAGCGGCAATCTCCGGCAAACGGACCGACTCATAGGGTCGCAGATAAACCGCGGTCACTTCGCCCAAGTCTACGCTGTCGTCACCAACGCGCACCAGAGCTTCGATGCCCTCGCCAACCACTAGGTCGACGTGGGTTTCGAGTACTCTGCGCTGATCGATGAACCTCGTAGGCGTCCCAAGAAGTTGCAATTGCTCCCAAACTGCTACGACGGGAGGGTCAGCTTCCAGCCCCCAGATCAGGACTAGCATGCGGACCTCACTAAGAGATAGTGGAGTACGGCATCTGCCACGTCGGGCGACATCAGGTTGGGCCACACACTAGAGCTAACAAACTGACTTGGTGGCTCCGGGTCAGTGAAGTAAACCACCAGCAGGCCGACGCCGGCAGTCTTGGCCAGCAATCGCGCCTGTGCCTGAAGCAGTGGGCTGGCTTTCCCGAAGCATCGATCGCCAACTATGATCACTTCGCAGCCTAAAGGTGGCTCCGAATCAGGGGAGGTGAGCGGGGCCCTCCGCCGGACCGGACGCACAGGGATGCCCAGTTGAGCCGCGAGACGAACCCACTGCTCGGGCCTCCAGTCAGAACCCGCGAGACAGTTGGGCACTGGCCGGTTGAGCACCGGACAGGTGAGGCTGGAAAGCCATGCGAGGAGGAAGGCATTCATCTCCGAAGCCGCATAGGAGCGATCAGCGGGGGTGATGTGGGGCAGCTCCTGCTCGTAGACGCCACCCATGCGTGTCAACACACCTTTGATTTTTCCCGGATCTACTTCCTGTCCGACAACTGCTCGGGACTCGCTGGCTGGCGGGAAGTAATGACGCCATCCGCGGACGGATAGGTCGGCCGCCGTGAGCACTACAGCGTTATGAGATTGCCAGCGCCTGGCAAGCCATATCGCAGTCTGATCCTGTCGGTTTGCGACAATGATGAGCATTAGCCTTCCTTGCGATGCGCCCTGCCACCGAGGCGCTCCGCGATAGCTCCTTTCTCGACCACCAGCACTTTCTCACGCGGCCTCTGCGATGGTGCGTTGTCTTCAGTCGGTTTGTGGTCGTAAGAAGCCGGCGGAGGTGCATGAGTCGCAGCCAGATCACACTTGGGCACCCCATGGACCACGGGATTAAGCGCGGCCTCTCCGACCGGTGGACGTTCCTCCGGCCGAATGAATACCTGGAGATAGGGGCCGGCGTGATCGGATGGAGCCAACACTAGCGGGCCACGCCTCGAGGCGGGGGCGGGTGTGATGATCTCCCTCGTCCGGATCTTTTCAGCGAACGCCTCCTTCCCTTCCTTTAGCTCCTTGCCCTCTTTACCCTCCTTAGTTTTTCTCTGAACCACTGTAAACAAGGCGGACAACACCACGCCTCCAGAAGAGGCGGAGATCGTGGCCGTACCAGCAGCAACCCCGTTTAGGGTGAAGTTTTGGCTCGTGGCGCCGGGGGGTATGGTGACGCTGGCGCTTGCCAGTTGCCCAACATTACTGTTGCTGCTGGTAAGCGTAACAGTCACTCCCCTGGAAGGAGCCGGACCACTGATCGTGACCGTTCCGGTGGATACCCCGCCGACAAAGACAGACGGCGGGTTGAGGACGAGCTTTCCAGTCAAGACAGGCGGAGGTTGCACGGCGAGTGTCAGGGCTACCCCTTGTCCTCCGAATGACGCCGAGATAGTTGTCGAACCGGCTGCCACGCCGGTGGCAATAACCGTTACCGACGTCGCTCCGGTAGGCACCGGCACCGTCGCGCTAAACGAAGGCGGCGACGACGGTGGCGAAGTAATCCGCGATTCTGCAGGCACGGACACGTTGGAATTGCTCAGCACCAGAGCGATCACGCTGTTAGGAGGCGCAGGAGCGCTCAGAGTCATAGTGATGGTTGTGGTGTCTCCCGCGTTAATGGGCCCTGCGGGGCTGGCTTGCATGGCGGTTATGAAGGAAGGAGCAGCGACCAGCCAGAACCACATCTCGAAGTCGCCTCCACGCCTCCTGTCGCCGCTCGGCAGGCGCAAGGAGACATTGGAAGAGCCGGTTCCCGGCGGCCGTCCGAAGACTTCGCCGTCCAGAAACAAGACCGGATCATTCTGCGACCATATGAAATCGCCCTTGAGAGTTACGTGAGCGAGCAGGCCTCGTTCGTTCAAGGCTTGGATAATCAACTGGTTCAAGAAGGTTTGCGCTTGAGGATCAGCTTTCCATGAAATGACATTGCCGGTGCAGCTCACGGAGCCGGCCAGAACCATGGGAAAGTAAGCATCCGACCCTTGGCCGCCCAAATTGATTGGGTATTCCACAGTGACGAAACATGTCGGCCGGGAAATACTGACAGGGTCGATGTTGGCGTCGCAAAGTACATTGACTCCAGCGAAAGATGTCACTTGTACGTTCGTATCGTTCAACAGCTGTGTAGCGTTATTCGCCGAGTCCACCGTTGCCAATCCCGTGATGTGGATGCCCTGGTCAATCGGGGGGAAGTTAATGAGTGCGGGAAATACCTTCAGGCAACTTTGCCGGATGTCCATCGCGATTCCGCCTGGCGGTGGACTGGAAGGCGGACTGGTTTGTGGGGGTGGTCCCCAGGTTACAACCGCCAGAGGGGCCCAGGATCGGTTGATGCCCGCCGGAGGGGCATTGAGCAGAGCTTCCACCGACCCATCGGCCACGCGCGCCGTAAACTGCCAATAGTCCCCGGCACGCAGGTCCTGACCAGCGAACTGAATGTGGACACCGTCGCTGAGATTCATCTGAGCAGTGCCAGTGTCGCTGTAAACTGACGCGGCGTCCCCCATGCCATCCCAGCGGCGCAAGACCATGTGGCGATTGGCTGAGAGATTGGGTGGACTGCCGGTCCCCCCGCCAGGCAGTTGGAAGCTTGCGGGAATGGGATCGGACAGCACAGCAGTAAACTTGTCCGGATCAGGCTCGCTGGCCAGAAAGGTGAGATGGCCCCTCGCCGGGCCAAGTTCACTGGCTTCGTCACTGATTTCAACGAGGTCGCCCTGCCGCAGTGTGGTGGCGACATCGTGGCCCAGACTAGCCAGAGTCAGGGTTTTTCTGTCCGTCTGGACGCTCGTAACGCTTACCGCAAAGGCGGCATTGTCGCGCGACCACTTGAACCGGGCAAGGCCGCCGGTCGCAGTAGCGGCGTTGGCTGTGGTGTAAGAACCTGCCAGCCCCTGAGCGAGCGTCAAAGTGCCGCCATTGCTCGATATGCCACCGGGAGCTAGCGCCACTCTTTCCGAAGCGCCAGTGTTGTCAGCCACGGTCACAAACCCGCAGCGCAAGGCCGCATCCACTTGCGCGGCGGTAAGCGGTGACGAGAGAGCCAGGGAAATCGTGCCGGCGGCGGCATTCGCAGCCAGCGGAACAGCAAAAGCTCCCCCGTTGCTTAGTCCGGCAACGTCTCCAGCATCATGAATCTGGACACGATACAGGTGGTTTTCGCGCCCCGAGAAATTCGCTGGATCCGGGAGTTGACACAAACTTTGCGGCTGCGCATTGCTGGGTTGGAGGGTGGCGAGCGTTCCACCGCCTGGTACCGGCAGAAACTGCCCACTTTGTGCACACGTAAGGTTTCCTGTTCCGGGCGGAAGGGGCTTGACCTTCACCTGCACGATAGTCTTAAGGCGCGCCGACGTATCTGGGCCACCCAATGCGATTTCGCGGATCGAATCGTCTTCGAGATACGTGATCAACCTCTGCCAGACTTCGAGATAGACCAGGGCTAGCAGCGTGGAGCCGTCCCGAGGGATGGCGATACGCGGAGGATCAAGCAAGTCAGGTTGGCTGAGATAGCTTGTGTTAGTCTCCAACTGGCAGAGGATGCCATTCACATAACAATGGCCAGCAGATATTCCGAAATCGTCAGGGGCATTGGGACTGATGCTGGGAGTAATTTGGAACCCTGAGCCCGGTGCGGGCACGCCGCTCGGCCCGATCACATCATTGAGTTCCTGCTGCAGTAACGCGAGACGTTCGAGTACATCCTCATTCCAGTCCGAATCCAACCATACGCGGCCTTGTTGGTGCAAAACCCCGGCATAATGCTTGCGCGGGTCGAACGTGAATCGTGAGAAATCGCCCTTCATGTAATCTTCTCCTGGCTTTTCTAGCCTTCGGCGACCACCACAGCAGATAAGCCAACCGGCATGAACTCCTGCAATTTGATCTTCAAATTGAGCAAACGGGTCGTGTTTTGGGCCCCAGCAAAGGCCCCGATTTCGCCCTGACTCTCGCTGGCGGTAAGAATTGATGGCGGAGATCCCGCCGCCAGTTGTGCATAGTCAGGGCGCCCAAAACGACGTGAGTTAAACAACGGAACAAGACAGCGCGGCTTCCTTGAACAGGCTTGCATCTGGATTTCGTTGGGCACACAGCGGTAGCGCCGTGGCAGGACGGAGCCGGTTTCAAAGCGCGTGAACCGCACACAACCGGACTGTTGATCGTTCACCACCGCAAGGTCGTTGAGGAGGCTTTCGCTGGCGTTCAGGACATCGGAGAAGATCGAGCCAAACACCGTCGTTCGCTCCAGTTGCACCACGCGCGCGGCGGACCTAGGCAAATGTGATGAACTGGGCGGACTGGTGAGAGGAGAAGCGCCCGCAATGGCTGCGCCACCTCGCTGGTCCACGACGGCGTCCGCGACCGTCAGCTGAGCGACTCCCCGTCCGAGTTGGATACCGCCTGTTACGCAGCGCGACAGCAGGTAGGCGGAATTACTGTTCAGGTCAGAGTCAGTCACGAGGATGCAAGCCACGGCAGACGCAGAAGGGTCGAGCGTACAAGCGATGACCTTGAATTGTTGAACGCCGCCGCTGACAAGCACGGGCCCGCCGCTGATCAGCAAGCCGTTGAACTCCAGCAGCGACATAGGAGACGCTACCGTGAAGCCCGCAGCGCTCGGCTGCCCATCCGATTTGTAAGAGGTCAGGCACGGTCGTTGGCCGATGGCGGCGCGGATGGTCAGGTTTTTCAGTGCGACCGGCAGCTTGATACCGGCAGGAGCCTCATAGGTTGCACTGTCAACAAGCTCAATCACATCGCCGTCCTGAGCGGCGGCGACCGCGTCGGCAAGGCTGGCATGCACGGGAGCGCCGGTCAGGTTGTCCCCCTTGGGGTTATCAGTATCTCCCGAGCGGGAGACCAGGCGGGTTGCACCACTGCCAGGATCGATCTGGCGCTGGCTCGAATTCACTGCTCCGACAAAGTCCGTGAAGGCTTCGACGAAATCCACGTCGAGTGTGTGCCGGTCAAAAGTCAGCCTTTGCGGGGGTGAAGTCAGCGCGACCGAAGGATCACTCGGAGGGAAAGCAAACCGGCCCAGCTCAGGATCGATGCCTAGCTCGCCGATCGCGAGCAGGGAACTGCGCTCGCTGCGACACAGGTTCAGGGCCACCGGACGGCGCTGCTGAAGGGGCCAGCGGCCTGGGATGGGTAGTACCTGTCCTTGTGCCCCGCGTGCCAATACCAATCCTTCGAGAGACTGGTTCTGCAGGACCGATTGCAGGACCGCCGGATCCGCCGGACTGAAATAAGTGCTTCCATCATCGGCGACCAGCAGGTGCACTCCCTGGGAGGGCGCCGCCGGAACTTCCGGCAGATAGACCAGAAGGCTCCGCTGTCCGCGGTTCACCAGCACTAATTCGGCCGGCGGAACGAAGCCTCCCGAAAGCGGCCGTAAGAGGATGCTCAGCAGTCCCAGCGCCGGAACCTGCCCGGAAACCGCGTTCTTGCTCGGCACGAAGGTGAAAGCAGGCCAGGGATTGGGGGCTTGCAAGTCCGTATCAACGCTCGGTAATTGGTCGGTGCTGGCGATGCCACCCAGAATCTGCGGCGCGCCGAGAGAGGCGACAAGGGCGGCTTCCACCAAGATGTTGGCTCCACTGAAACGTCCGGGGTCGGTGAGAACCATGCCGCCGGGCATGCGGTTCAGTTGCGAAAATGTTACGGCTGGCTCGGTGCTGGGATGGGACGCACGGCCAGGGTAGATCTGGCCCTCCGAGGCCCGCGCCAGCGCGGCTGGCGTGAAGGCTTGCGAAGTGAACGTGCTGCCATCGTCGGCCACAAAATACGAGCGCACGTCGCCGGGGCGCAGGAAGTCGGGAGGCAGGTAGACGTATAGCCCGTCGGCCGAATGTAGCGGTCCCGTGCGAGCTGCGCGAACCGACAGGACAGCGCCGGGGAAGCGAGATGCGGGCGAAGCGGGCAACGCTGGATCTGGCCAGCCAATTCCATTGCGACCGGTCTGCACCGTAACGACCAGTTGTCCGGCGCCGGAAGCTGTGGCCCCACTTCTGAATGCCGGGCTGCTGCCTGCAACCGCGAACAGCGTGCTGAGGAAGCCGAGGTTCGTGGAACTGCCTCCGCTTTGCCACTTGACCGTAATCACAAAGTGCGCACCGCCTAACTGGAAGGAGCGCGGCTCGACCAAATGCATGTCGCCCAGGGAGACATTGGAGGTAAGACCGCCAAAGGTGCAGGCTTTGGTGCTACTGGCCGATGCGATCGCTGAGGGCGCAGTTTCCGTTGCCAGCAGCACGCCGAACTGGCGCACAGCAGTGTCGGAATCGGAACCGAAGTTCGCCCAGGGATTGGCGCTAAAGGCGGCTCGAGTAATGGGCGTAGCGGAATCTGCTGCAACCAGCGGCGCGTCGCGAAACAGCGGGTTGAATGTGAAGCAACACGCGCCCGCAGGAAAAGTTGCACCAGGCAATGCGGCTGCTGGGGTTGCTCTGCGCACGGGAAACGTCTGCCAGCGGCGAACAAAAACTCCCAGATTGCTGATCTGATAGCGGCCCGGGGTTCCCCATCCCGCACGCCCCACACCCAACGAGTCAGGCGAAACCCGCGGGCTATCCATCGCGCACGCTGGTCTGAAGTCGGCGGCGTGAGCAAAGGGATCGACCGCACGCCCCAGCAGGGCGAGCTGCGACGGGTCGCGTAGGCTTGGCATCAAGGGACGATCGAGGCGCACGTGGTTCAGGTTTTGCGACCAGCCCAGCGAATGAAAGAACTCGCTCAGGTCTGCCGGCCATCCACTGATGGAGCGCGACAGGGCCTGCAGCATTTGCGGCGTGCCTTTGCTGCGCCGCCAGATTACCGTGTTCCACACATCTAGTCGATTGCTTTGGCCGACAGGCTGCTGCAAGAGGTTCGCGCCGACCAACTCCCCGATGTAAGGCACGACCCAGTCGTCGCAGGTCTCGATAAAGAAGTTGTCCCAGAGTGCGTCGAGATCCTGGCGCAGGTTGGCCACTTGTGCGCCCACTACCCGTAACAGAGCGAGCAGGGGCTGCCCGCGGTCCGCATCGTAAACGCGATAGTGGGCCGGGACGCGAGCGTACAGGCGTTGGGCGAAGTCCTCTGCTGAATTGCGGCTCATGTGTCGAGGAATCCTCCTTGCCCCGAAACCGTCAGTTGGCCAGTACCAGAGCCCGGCACGCCGATAACTGCGATTTCGGTTGGGCCCACAATCACGTCGTGCGCAGTGCCGGCCGGCTCAGGCGAGCCAGGGCCGACGCGGCGCAGGGAAGTGATCCCCACGTCTTTCACACCGGGGATGCTCTGCACGATTGCGTAAACTGCGCTCAGGAAAATGGTTTGTCCGAATTGCAGGCGCTGAAAGGCGAAGTAGCCGAAGGAACCATCCGCATTGACTCCTGGGTTAAGGGCCGCCTGCACTTGGCCGATTGTCGCCTGCTGAGAAAAGCGCGGGTCGATGTCCACCTGCAACGCCACCTCCAGAAACACTGGACTGAAATCCTGCAGTCGCAACAGCACATTGGGATCGCGACGGCTGTCCAGAAAGCGACGCAGCTTCCCGGCGAGCAACGTGCCCTGGACTGAAATCTGGTCCAGCGTGGTTACGGTCAGCTGCACGTAAGGGTGCTCAATCGGCTTTTGCGTGACCGGATCGCTCACTATCCAGATGGCCGTCGCCTTGGAAATTCCAGGGAAGGTGAGGGCCAGGGCGGCATAGTCCGAGGCACTCACGGCGCGGCCGAAGGTTCGCAGGCTGGCGGGGGCAGAGCCCCGGATTTGACTGGGAGCGTCGGGATCACTCCCGCCGCTCGACGGAACAGGATTGGTGACCTTCTGCACGTTCGGAACGTTGTCAATCAACTGCCGGATGGAATCAGTGGACAGGTTGCCGGAGCTTCCAAGTCCGTAGCGATATCGCGCATGAATATTATTGGCGCCGCTGGAGGGCCGCGCCCCATTGAAGCCGTCTCCAAAGGTCACAGTGGTCCGGCCTGAACCATCCTGAGTGACCGTGAAGTCCTGCGCGTCGGGAGTGCTTACGGTCAGGTCGGGCTGTTCGTTCCAGGCAACTCCATTCACGCTGACGGTGAGAGTACTAGTCACCGCTGACAGGCTCTCAGCGTCGCTGGAAGGCAAGTAGGTTAAAGGGTTTTTCTTGAGTGCGTACGATTGGAACGCGCTGCCGTCGCCGCTGCCCAGAACCTCGTCCTTTACGGTCTGGCCTTGCGTAACCTCCACAATGTTGGCCATAGCCGAGCAAGTAGCACGCACGTAGGATTGCGCCAGCGAGTTCTTCAGTGCGACGACCGTTATATTGTTGGCTGGGTCTGGTTGAGCCGGACCGTCAAGCACACAGGTCTCTGACGCGGGTGTACCGCGTGCTGCGCTCGGGGCGGGATCGGAAAGCGTTCCGCTTACCACGATCCTTTGGCCGGATAACAGGGCATGCACACCTTGAAGAATCAGCCGGTTGCCTGAGACCTCGTTGGGCAGAGGCAGGTCGATCTGCAACGGCAATAACTCCACGCCGGTCAAGACCGTTGTGTTCCGAAGAGGAAAAGTAAGAGTCCACACAGCCTCTGCAAAGGTCAGTCGCGTTACCTTGGAGCTGAGCGTGTACTGAACCTTAGCCGCTTGGCGCGCATCCGTGACGTGGAGAACTTGGAAGATGTCTCCGTCCGTGAGCAAAACCGCCCATCCCTGGTTCTGTTGCGTGTAGTTGAGCTGCCTGTAAGTCGCATCAAGGAACAGAACCGTCATCGAGGGGTCATCGACGGCTGGGATGTAAAACCAGGGATTCGGGCGCAGGAACACAAACCCCTCGCTGATACTCGGCTGCATCGTAATGGAGCCGACGGTCAGGCCTGTGCCGAATGAGGTCCGGGCGACATCGCTGAGGCCGCGATGGAAGAAGTCGAATTCCCGTAAAGAAGGTATTTCCCAACTGACCTGGTATGGAGCGTTGGGAAATGTCGCACGGTCGGGATTGGTTAAAGTGGGCGATAGCGTGTCCCACTGGGGGGCGTTAGCGCCGAACGGCGCAGCCGTCACTCTGAAGGCATAGACCTTGACATGCTTACTCGCCTGGACGTAACGTCCACCGCCCATCTCCTGCTGCCAGGTCACGGTAGTGGTGTTGGCGCTCTTATCGGCGCTCACGGTATTCAGCTGCAGCAGGTGGGCCCGCTCCGCCCTTGTCCCCTGGTGTTCAATGGCGAGGACGAAATCGTCCACCGCAAGACGATTGTTGATGCCTTGCAGGACAATCGTATTCGGCGGAAAGGGAACGTCCGGCGAAACCGGGGACAGATTCATGATGCTGTTGTCACCGGAAACATCGACCGCCGACATGGTCTCGAATGTCACCGACGGCCGGCCGGGGGAAGGCTTGCTGCCCACTCGGAAGCCGGCAGGGACCGTGGCCGAGCGGCCCTTGGCGGCGGTGAAGGCTACCAGACTGCTGGCCGCGGCTCCAGGCGCCGGACGGTAGTCAATCAGGCTGACCAGCCGCAACAGGGAGTCTCTTTGCGAGGCGGTTCCGAGGTAAGCTTCGTTAGCAACCCGCTCCTGGTAGAAGGTGAGAATGTCCGCGAGATAGGCCCACAACTCTACGAACATCGTCTGGTAGTCGTTCGCGCCCCCTGGATGCCAGCCTGCAAACGGGTTCGGAGGCGCGAGAAACACCGCGTCACCCGTGGAATGCGCCGCCCCGGCGCCTCGGGCAACCTTCCAAGTCGGGGTACCCGCACCGCCGGTCACTTGGAGGTACTCGCTCCCAAGCTTGATGCGGAAGTTCGGAGCAACGGGAAACCGGCTGACATCGAGGACCGCAACGTTCGTGTCGCCGGGGGTCACAGGCTTCGACAAGGTGGTGACTGAGGTCGCCATTAGGTCGGGCAGAGCGATGGAATCCAGCATCGCCTGCCTGAAGCTCGTGAAGGTACCGATGCGGTAGCGGATAGCGGACAGACCTGGCGGATTGGAAATCACCAACGGCACGGCAGGGGCTGATGTGAGCTGGCCGCAACAGTTGCCACTGGATATGGCGGACGCGAACAGAGGCGTATTGGTTGATGTGCTCATGCTTGCGCTCCACTCACGGTTACGGTCAACGTCCCGTTTTGCGGGAAGTTACGGTCATTGTCCAGGCGGACCACCTGGTCGGGGCCCACCGCCAGGAAGCCCTGCGCCAGGTTCGCAGCGGTTTCTCGATCAGGCTGGGCAGAATGAGAAGCAGCCAGACGCGTAATCTCGACCGACTGCACACCTGGCACCTCCATGACCGCTGCATAGAGCCTGCTAATGTAAAGGTTGTCGCCAAAAGTGAAGTTGTCGGGATGGAAGAATCCTTTCGACCCATCCGCCACGGCGTCATTGCTCAACCCTAGAAGCACTGCCTGTTGCACATCGCCCTGCTGTGAACCTTCAGCCACGGAGATCTGGATCCCAAGATCCACCGCCAGGTAGATAGGTCCGGCGAGTTCCAGATCGTAGCCGGAAAGGCGTCTGCTGTTCAGATAATCGGTCAACTGCTGTCGCAGAGCGGAGGTGAAGCCTTCAACGCCGAGGGGGTCGATCGTCAATGTTACGGTCAGCCAGCTTCCCGTCCAACGAAAGCTGGCGTTAGCGCGCTGAATTGCTGGACTGCCGTCGGAGTTGACAAATTCCGCGGCGGCGGTCTGGTAGTCCGCCGCGCTCACTGCCACCAGCGTCTGCTGAAACGATGGGGGAGCAAAGCGGCGAGCATGATCGCCCGACTCCCAGTCGCGTCCGCCGGTGGCCGGTAGTGGATTGGTCACGGAGCTCAGCCAGGGGGTAGGGTCGGCGGAGCGCGCCAGCGTCAGGGTGTCACCACCAACATTTCCGGTGGCGCCACCACCCACGCGATAAACAGCCGTTAGGGTCGAGGTTTCTGCCGGACGCAGGCCAAAGACGCCATCGCCGAAGACTACGGTCGCTTCTCCCGCATCGTCAATCTCCAGACGATAGGATTGATCGTCAGACCCGGCTTCGAGCAGGCTCGTCTTCTCCTGCCACAGTTGACCGTCAACCTTAAGTTGCAGCGTACTAACGCTGCGCGGTGGGCGCGCGGTAAAGTCTCCGACTGCAGTCTGTGCCGCCCCACTCGTCGAAGACGAACTCGGAGTCATTGTTCGGGCATCGAGGTGGGCCAGCGGCGCCCAGCTAAGCTTCAGCCGCTGGCGCGGTGCACGCGCTCCGAGGGGACGCGCCGCAATCTCAGCGTTCACCTCCGCCTTCTGCTGGTCCGTCAGGGAACGCAAAGTCTCCTCCACCGTTTCGCCGTGAGTGGCAACAACCACATTGCCGCGCACGACAGTGCCCTGGACGCAGTAGTCGTGGTGGAGCGGCGTACTTGCCGCCCACGTTACCTGCGTCACCACCTGAGCGCCGGGTGGCGCTCCAGAATTGCCGACTGTCACAACCACGGGAGCGGCCGTCAGTTGCACCACGTCGCGACGGCCACCACCATCGAAAAGCAGATAATCACCAGCCTTAAGATCATCGAACGTCCCGACCAGAGTGGCGTTAAGCGCAGTCCCCGGTAAACAACACTGGCTGTTCCCCCAGTCGTAAAGCGACATGCGGTTATGTGTCGATTCAAGCTGGACATCAGTCAGGGTCTCAAATACGATCACCGGGTCGTCACTAGTGGCAGGGTTATTGCTTACCTTGAATCCGGCGGGCAGCAGATGCGAATCGTTGACCTGGAATTGCAGCCAGGTGGAGGCTGAAGCACCGTCGTCCATCTGATAGCCGACAAGCGCGAGGTGCCCGGCCACCGACCGGCGCTGCGTAGCAGTCTCCAGAAACGCTTCGTTGGCGACCCGATCCTGCATATAGCTGAGCTCGTCGGCAGTGGCGGAGAAAAGCTCGAGCAACATCATCCCCAGGTCGGCTTCACTGCGCTCCGTCCATCCGGGCAGGCGTGTGGGAAGGAAGTCCAGCAGCGCCTGACGGAAACCAGCGTAGTCCTTGGTGAGGTAATCGATGGCAACCGCCAGCTCGGCTTGCGGCGTCGGCTGTGCCGCCGGCAAACGACAGTCGAACGAATCGTCGCAGCCCAACCGGAAACGCAGCCTGGCACTGCTGAAGAACGGGTCGATGTCCGGACCGCTGACCGTGAGCGTATAGATGGAAAAGTCCCCTAGGCCGTCCAGGCTCAGCACCACGCTGTTGCTGTCGGCGCCGGGAGGACTACCCGGCGTGGCTATGGTAGCTGTCAGAATGCGCGGAAACAGCCGTTGCCCGCCAGTGAGGCTGTAGCTCAAAGGACTGGAGAGATACACCTGTTGCGCGGCAGTGATGGGTGCCAGGAAAGTCACCGTCAAGCGAGTGTTGGCGTCATCCACGGCAACGCGTGCGATTCCCTGGGCTCCCTGCGCCAAAGTGGGAGCGGGACATTGGATGCTGGGCGTCAATCCGCTTGCGGCCATGGTCTACACCTGGACCTGAAGGTTCTGCGGTTGCTGCGTGGCCTTCACCGTATAGGTGATTTCAATGGTTACGAGCTCCTCTTCACCCGGCTGGCTGTTGATGGTTACCTGATTGACGTCGATGCGATCGCCGAGCCATTGCTGCAGGTTGTTGCTGATCAAGAACGGAGCCGTTGCGCGGAGCATGTCGCCATTGGGAGCGAACACTAACTGCTGCACCCCAACCCCAAACTCGGGCAGATTGACACGTTCCCCTGGAATGGTGAACAGCACCTGCAGGATTAGATCGCGCATGTGATCATCGGTGCCGGTCAGCTTGGGCACACCTGCACTACCCACACCAAAGGGGTAGTCGAGGAAGCGCTGCGCTAATGGATCGCTTTGAATCTGATCTGCCATCTTCTCTCCGCACCCTCACACTCCGGTTATGTTAAGAGTGAGTTTGCTGACGTTATTGCTTACGCCAGCAGCACCGCCTACGCTGAGTGTCATGGACGTGATCAACGTGCTTTGGTTGTCCTGTAAATACTTGAGCAGAGCACGCGAAATGGCCAGAAACAATGGACGCCGGTCTTTGGGGTCCCCCCCCGGAAACGGTGTCTGTTTCGCATCTTGCCAGGCCTGAGGCATGGCCGATTCAATCGCATCGGCCAGACTGTTCGGATCAAGCGCTGCCATAACCTCTCCCTCCGTCAAAGAATCATCCTGAAGTCACTTTGGTTGACAGCAGGCTGGGTGTCGGTGGCGGCATCGGCGGCACAGGAGGCGCGGGTGTCACCGGGAGGATACCGACCGCCATTTCGCCCGGATGCATATGACTCTGGTAGATCTGTACTACCTGCTGCAGGTACTGCAAAAGCTCGTCGCCAAATACCGCGGGGTGCGTGGAATTCTCCACCAGTTGAATCTGGGGTGCGTCGATTACGATCTTCACCGCGTTACCTGCTGCCATCTTCACCGTGCTCGAGTCCATGGTTACCGTGTTCCCGTTGCTGTCAGTAATCTCCAGGGTGCCGCCGTCATCGTCGAGCACCAGCTTGTGGCCACTCTTGGTTTTCAGCACCTTCTTGCCGGGCTTAGCCGACTCCGGAATATCGCCGCTCGTGTACCAGGTCCCGGTCCAGATGGGATAGCTCAGGTCTCCTCCTTCAAACTCAATCCACACGTCGGCTCCCACGTCAGGTACGGCATAGAACCCCTGTTCGCTCGCTCCACCATAGATAAAGGCCGGCATTGCCCACCCCGACTCTTCGTCGCCCAGTACTCGGGGCACTTTGGCTTTGACGCGGCCCAGATTGTTGGGATCGTTGTTGTCCGTCACCTGCCCCCGATACTTTCCGAAGTAATGTCCTTCCACCCGCTGGATCAGGCGTGCCAAAACGTCGTCGGTGTAAGTGCTGGTCATCGTCGTCATATCCCCGGGATGGACAGAGCGAGTCCGCTCCCGCCGAATTGTTCGCTGCCATCAAGATCGCGGGCGTTGCGCCGCGCCTCGAAGCGTTGGATGTAATCACCCTCGTGGTTCAACTCGTGCACCACGCGGGTCACGTAATACTTGCCGCTGTAAGTCGTACCTGCGCCTTTCACCAGAGCCAGACGGTGCGGCCGGAGAACGGCCTGATAAGCATCGCTGTTGATCTCCCCGCTGGCCGTGATCAGCCACCCAGCCTCGTCTCGCACCGCCTGCGCAATGGTTTGCATCTCTGTTGGGTCACTGGTGGGCGAGCCCAGCACTAGCATCTGCGCCGGCGCGTCCTTCGGGGTGACCAGGCTGCCCAGCGGTCCGCCGATGAGCGTATTCGCATCTTTGTCGCCCAGCTTGGACAACTGGGAATCGCCGACCTGCGCCGAGTTGGGGCTGTTGCTGCCAACATCGATCTGGACGGTTTTGACGTTTAGCGGCCGCTGTCCGCTGAGGTGCGCTGAAAAGCTACGCAAGTTGCTTTGGTCGCCGAATTGGACGGCCAGGTCCGGTTGTGGTGTGCCGTCGAGCTGAGGAGCACGGAAATAGGCGGTGATCGTGCCGCTGTCATCGGTTTCGAAGTAAAACTCCAAGCCGTTGCGCTGCGCCAGTTCACGCACAAACTGGATGTCGGTGCCACGCTGCACGATGGTCGTGTCGTCTTCCTGATGCACGGTCGCAGTTGAATCTGTCTGTACAGGCACGCCGTAAGCGCTGACAATCTGCTGCGCGATGTCGCTGTCGGACATGTCTGGCCAAACCGCGATTTTCTCTTCCAGGCTCATCAACACCGTCGTATCCATCCCGCTTACGTTAATAAACGTGGTGCCGGGATCACTGCCTAGGTCCAGGTCCACATTCGTGATGTAACCGTCGAAAACAGTCTTCAGCCCGTCGTCGCTGCTGCCGCCGCCCAGCAGGCTGCCCAGGGCAGCCGCCAGACCACCACCACTCGTGAAACCAACCTTGATCGTGGCCTGGTTGAAGAGTGCCAGCCGGTCGTCGTCAAGATAAGTCCACGAACCATCGTCCTGTTGACGTATGGCGAGCTGCAGGCGAAAGATGCCGGCAGTCCCCGTGTTTTCCTCCACCGTCAGCGATACGACGTCGCTGTAAAAATCCTCATCGACGGCCGTTCCCCCGAAAGCAATTTGGTACGCCTTGTCCGCCATCTCTCCCTGTTACACTGCGCCACCCAGCCCATGAGGGTCCGTGCGCCTTTCTCTCACCTAGCTGCGATCCGGCGGAATCAATAGTTGCCGCCCCGGTTCCAGCAGGTCTTCCGGGTCCATTTCTGTGTTGGCGTCAGCGATCAGCCAGAACTTTTCCGGATTGCGATAAAACTTGTAGGCGATCACGTCGAGCCGCTCATCAGCGGTGAACGTATGCAAATAGCCCGCCGGTGTCGCCGGAATGAAGCGGGTCTTCAGCGCAGTAACAGTTTTCCCGCTCGCGTCGGCAGTCTGATAGGTTGCAACGTTTGCATAACGGCTGCCTTTGAAAATCATCGTTTCTTCCCTCATGTCTTCCGGTCGCCGGCCTTCACAGCGAGAAGGAAAGCGACGCACTCACTCCAAACTGCACCGCGTTGGCCAGGTTGAGGGCCGCCATGACTTCCTTGACGCCCTGCGAATAAGTGTAGGCGGCGTTGCCCAGCTTGTCGCCCGCCAGTTGACCGCTTTGCAGTACCTGCAAGCTAACCGCAACATCGGCACGTATCGGATTCAGCAACGTGTCATACTCAGTCTCGGTGACGCTCAAGCTGTTGATCGTCACCGGCAGGATGCGAGTCGGTCCCCAGAAGAACAGCACCGTGGGGAGGCTGAAGGGCGATACCTGACATGGTCCGGGGCCACCACTCAAAGCAGCCAGCTTGATGGACAGTGAGCTCTTCGGCACCATAAGCAGTTCCAACGCCGAGAGTGTTGGCAGGATGCCGCTGGCCGCCGCCAGCGGATTGCTCTGCGCCAGTTGCTCCGTCGCGTCAATCCGTAACGTGAAGCTCATGGATTCCGTCGGCGGACTGGGCTGCTGTCTGGCATCTGAGCTGCCGGCGCTGCCGCTGCTCTGCGGACGCCGCGTTATTGAAGGCGTACGCGACACCTGCGTAGGATTGAACTGGAAGACCACAATGTTCGGTAGGCCGCCGAGCAGTCCAGCCCCGAACTTGAGAAACGCGCCTTTTAGTGCCGCCATAGCTTCACTCCTTCTTCCTGCCGCTTAGCCTATCCAACCTCTGTCACATCAGCTTGAGCATGAGCGCGTCCAGCCAGGAGCGCGCAATGTTGCTCGCCGCCTGTTCGTCCGTCGTGGTTCCTAGGTCCAAACTGACCGGCGCGCCACTCACGCTGCTCAGGCGGCGCGAACCCGATATGCCGGGACCCCCAGCGCAGTAAGCGTCCAACTGCTCCGCGAAGATGGATGCCGCCCGAGTTGCGATGGGCCGGATGCGATGTTCGTGACCGGCCGCACCTTCCATGTTGATCTGCAGGGCATCGACCTTTATATCCAACGTGTGCTCCCCTCTTGAATAGCCTGAACGAACCGTGCGAACGCGTCGGGCTCGTCAGCACACCACCAACTGGTGGCGTCCTCACAGTCGTAGCTGGCCGCCGGAGCCACGCGCCGCACATAGCCAAGGTTAAAGTTCACCCATTCCCCAAAGGGATTCCTCACACCCATCGCGCAATCTCCATTTCCGGCACCGGCTTGTCCATCTTGATGAACTCGCTGCGCGCGGCGTGAGCCAGGTGCGACATGCACACCGTAGTTCCTTCCTCGGCGGCGCGGAACGCAGCGTTCATGGCGATGTTGCGAATGTTGCCTCCGGCGATGGACAGCCGCGCCAATTGGTGGATATCCAAGATTTGCGTCGGCGTCGCCGGAGGAAAGACCCGCTGCCATATCTCGGCCCGCTGCGCGAACTCCGGGAACGGAAAGTTGACCACGAATCGAATCCGGCGCAGGAAAGCCGAATCCATCGCGTTGCGCATGTTGGTGGCCAGCACAGCCAGCCCGCGATAGCATTCCATGCGCTGCAACAGGTAGTTGATCTCGATGTTGGCGTAGCGGTCGTGGCTGTCTTTCACCTCGCTGCGCTTGCCGAACAGCGCGTCAGCCTCGTCGAAGAACAGGATGACGCCGCCGTCTTCGGCCCCATCGAACACCCGTCGCAGGTTCTTCTCTGTCTCACCGATGTACTTGCTGACCACGCTGGAAAGGTCAATCCGATAGAGATCAAGCCGCAGCGCGTTGGCCAGCACCTCCGCCGCCATAGTCTTACCTGTCCCGCTGCTGCCGGCGAACAAAGCGCTGATGCCCAGCCCGCGGCTGCTGGCAGCCCCGAAGCCCCAGGTCTCATACACCGTGGAGCGATGTTTTACGTGCGAGGCAATCTGCCGTAACGAGGCCGTTTCCGCGGCTGGCAGCACGAGGTCATCCCACTGGGCGATGGGTTCGATCCTCTGGGCGAGATCGTTTAGCCGCGTCCGGGCCTGCGCGCGACCGGCATCCCAGAGCGCCTGAACCAGAGACTCACCCTCTTTTCCTGACTCCAACGCGTCCTCGACCGAAGCACGAATGGCCGGAACATTGAGGTTGAATTGTGCCACCAGTTGTGGCACCTGCCCGTTGATACGTGAGGCTGCCTCACCCAGCAATTCCTGCCACACACGCCGCTGTTCCTCCCCGGTGGGCTTTCCCACCTCCAGGGTTTTCAATCCGCGACGCAGGGGCCGCCATCGGTCACGGCTGCTCAGGACAACTGGCCCCTGCATCCGCTCCAACAGCCGCGATACCTGAGCCTGAGCACGCAGATCGTTTCCTTCCACGCCTTCGGTGTCGAGATAGAGCGCGCTTGCGGTCAGCACCGACTCGCGCTCCCAGAGTCGCAATAAGCCTTCTACCTCGGGAGCACTGGCCGGAATCTGTTCCGCCGCGAGAGCGTAAAGTTGGAGCCCAGCTTGGGCACAGCCCGCAGCCGCAATCGAGCGTTTGGTGACGTCGTCCGCCCCGCACAAGTGAAGCACCGGCAGCCTCGACTGTGGACGACTCCACGTGGTTGCGATTGCCCGAGCCAGAGCAACGTGGGAGGGCACCAGGTCGTTGCCCGCCTGCACCGTGCTCAACAAGCCAACCAGCCGCTCGTCGAGATGCTGAAGGCCGGTGAGGAAGTGCAGGATACGCTCATCAATTCTGAGTGGACTGGTGGTGAGCGGAGCGCCCGGCTGCGCCAGAACCTCAACCAGGCGCCACTGACGCAGTGACGCGGCTGGATTCAACGCGCTCCAATGTGCTCCGGGCAGCGCCGCCAGCGCCAAACTGAAGGTTGGATAATTGCGCGCCGGCTCCCCGTGGGCGGCTGCACAAAGAGCTGATACTGAAGAATCGAGCTCGACGCCCGCACAAAGAACCAGCAGCTCGCGCTCAAACGCCGACAGCCTGAAGGCCTTGACAAGGAACTCCAGCGCCGGCAATGGCTCAGAGGTTTCGACGCCGGCTGGGGGAGGAGCCGAGGCGGGTTTCGTCCAGGCTGAGTCGTCCCCCCCCTGGCTTCGGACCACGTGTTGTTCCAGGCAAGCGCGTACTTTGGCCAGTGCCGCCGTCAGGTGGCGCTGGTTGAGCTGAACCCAATTCAGGGACTCGCTTGCCATTCGTTACACTCCCAAAGCAATATCGTGCGACCGGCTGCCGTTTACCACCACCGCCACGGTGTGTTGTCCGGCATCGAGCAGACGGCCCAACGTGAACACGAGCTGTGTTGCATTGTTGTTGCTGCCCGCCGCGTACGGGGTTCCGTCGATCAGCAACCGGACATCGCTGCCGTTTAGCCGAGCCCCGCTTAACGTCATGCGGTGGACCTGATTAGCCGCTACGGATACCACCGTCAGCCCAATCGGACTAATGACCAGTGGAATCACTTCCAGCGTGCGTGCGTTGGTCACACTGTTGCCCGGACCTCCGAGCACCACGCGCACCTGGTAAAGACCGTTTTGCAAAGTGGAGGGAATAGTGATCGTCGCACTGTTATCGGTAACGCTGCCCACAAAGGTGGTCACGTTGGTAGTCCCTCTCGGTCCATCGAAACGAACGCCTTGCGGAGCATTGGTGAATCCATTGCCTTGCAAGACGAGGGTGGGTGCGGGCGGCCCACCGGTCGCGTCGAGTGCAGTGCGAATCGGACTTAGCTGTGACAGCCAGGGCGTTACCGTGAATGTGAGCGTAGTGCTTGCTTTCCCGCTCAGCGATACCTCGACGTCTTCATTGGGACCGGCATCGAGACTGGTGGGCAGCGCAACCGCCAGCGCTGCATCAGTGGGCGCAGGTGCGCTATTGACAGCGGTGGGTTGACCGCCCACCAGAACGCGGGGTTTCTGGCCGGGGAAGCTGAAACCTGCGCCTGTAATGGTCAGTGGATTTGCCAGTAACGCCCCGCTGCCATCCACGTGCGCCAGTGCGCCGGCTGCCGGCGAGAGCCCGTCCAGCCGCGGCGCCTGCCAGGCAATCACGTTCACCCCGGTGGTGAGCACGACAGCGCCGTCGGCCACAGGTGGCGCAGTGGGCGTCAGCTCGATCAGAGAGACGTCATAGGCAACCGACAGGCGGTACGGCTGATTGATAGTGGCCCAAATCTTGGAAAGCTCTTCCAGACTGGTGGTCGCGAGCCTGACCTTGATTTGCTCGAAGCTGTTCAGGAGGCCTGCCGGCAATGCCGAGTCGGCATCGAAGCCAGGGAGGTGCGCATCGTTGAGGACTGGGCTCTGATGAAAGGTGAGCATGGCTGCGCCCAGCATGGTGTGGGCATCGTCACCGGTGGCGGTGGCGGGGTCTGGCGCGGGCGCAAACGGGGTGAGCAGATAAGACAACTCCAGACCCAGGGCCGGCATATCGGAGGGTGGTGTTTTCTTGTCTCCGGGCCAGGGCTGGTTCTTGGTGAAAGGACACTCCGTGATGCGGTACAGGTATAGATTGACGCCCAATCCTGAAGGCAGTTGTTCTCCCGGTGGCAGAAGGCTCACCTGGGCGGTCGAGCTTACGGCACTAAGCTGGCTCAAGAGCAGCATCTGCAGCCCCCGCGTCACGTCCTTGATTGCCGTATTGCTGCTCATAGGCTTCTTGTTCCAGTGCTTTTGGTCATGTGGTCATGGCTTCAGAGAAAAACGGTTGAGGTAGCGCGCCTCCAGAAAATTTGTTTCCACCCGCGGCCTGATGTTGGCTGGGCCAGCCTCAGACTCCGCTGGGGGATTGTTGACCTGCACCTCGATCCTTCCAATGGAGATCTGACTACGACGTCGACCTGCAGCGGGACCAGGGACGGCCAGAGCGGCCACTGGCTGCGGTGGTGTGGTTCGAATCTCAAGGCCTGCCCTCGCTAAGTTCGGGTGTTGCTCAGGAGGCCGGGGAGCCCACGGCGCCGGCATTGACACATCCGCCATGCTCTGCGTAGAAACAAGTTGGCTTCGCATCTCGCCAGAACCTCGCGACTCGACTTCATCGGCGCCTGTCATCGAAATAGAGGGTAAGACGGACGGAGTCGGCAGTACGCGTGAGGCCGTTACCTCGGGCGCAGTCACAATCCTGATCGGCTCTTGAGCAACCGAAGCCTGATCCCCGGGCAGGACCGTCGGCGTCGATAGCGGCGCCGTCAAGGGCTTTCGCTGCACTTGCTGAGGCGCCTTGATAATCTCCACGGTCGGCATGCCTTCCGAGGGCGGCGAGGGTCTTGCAGCGACACTTGTTTCATCTGTGCTCTCGACCGCAGGCCGTTGCCCAGGAATGCCCCGCAACGCGTGCTCCAGAACTCGCGAGACCTCCTGCTGCGCAGCGCTCGCGCCCTGTGCCGCGGAGTGGCGTAGTTCCCTGGGCGCTCGGACTACCGAACTCGGCGTCGACACGCTGCGCAAGACAGGAGGTGGCGGCATTGGCCTGGACGAGGGCCGTGGCTCAGATTCCGGCGTCCTC
>Ga0335082_10001306_pt1 | contig 26643 bp, 28 predicted proteins | sample Lox_Sample_41_FD_206718 | JGI IMG/M metagenome (GOLD analysis project Ga0335082, IMG submission 206718) | Soil microbial communities from Loxahatchee National Wildlife Refuge, Florida, United States - Lox_Sample_4.1 | ecosystem: Environmental > Terrestrial > Soil > Wetlands | place: USA... | reverse complement strand
TTGATGTTCACCAAGGCCCCGATCACGCCGCAGAGCGGCTCCGCCCGGGAAGCTACGGCCAGCCACTCGATCAGCGCGCCGCACTCGTCGGCCTCGAAATGGCTGAAGCCTATCCAGCGCAGGCGCGCCGGGTCGAGGACCTTCGCCACGGCATCGCGGACCGACGGGAACATCCCCCGCATGCCGGTCTGGTAAAGGAGCGGCTCGTCGTCGGCGACGAGGAACTGGTTGAACTGGAGGTCGATCTTGGCGATGTAGGTGGACAGCCGGTAGAGGCCGGGCGTTAATTCGTCGATGCGTGTTTCCATGGCGCACCCCCGTGGAAAATATCGGAGCTTCGGACAACAAGTGTATCCGATATACCCCCCACGTCAAAATCCTTGTGATGTTTCACGGGCAAACTCACGGGGAGGAGGTCGGATGAACACGACACCGGGGGAGCAGACCGGCCTCTCTTTTTCTCTATTCACGCATAGCCGCGGACAGATCGGTGTACAATTGAGATAGAGAAATCATCCGAAAGAAGGGGGGATCGTTTGGCAGCGCAAGCGGAACACAAGAATTTCAGCACCCCCGACGAGGTCAGGAGGTTCACTCACGGGAGGGTGGAACTGATCAACATTGCGGGCGGGACGGTGGGGCGTCTGGTACTGGAGCCCGGATGGCGATGGTCGGTGGACGTGAAACCGATTGCCGGTACGGAGTGGTGTGAGGCGCCCCATTTCCAGTACGTGGTCTCCGGTTGCGTACGGATCAGGATGACCGACGGCACCGAATTCGACCTGAAAGCCGGGGATGTTTCGACCCTTCCCTCCGGCCACGATGCCTGGGTGGTGGGGGATGAACCGGCGATCGCGGTCGACTGGTTCGGCGCGATCAACTACGCCAAGCCCGCGTAACGACGGGGACCTGACATGCGGAAACAGAGAAGGCGGCCGTGTGGCCGCCTTTTGCGTGCCGCCGCCCATCTCCCCGCCAGGCTGGGAAAGAGATGGGCGGTGATGTGGCGCGTCGCTGCGGTGTTCATTTGGCGGAATTGGTGTACACTGTAAGCAATGCGTTTCAATGGCCGGAGCCCTGCCGGTTGTGCGGGGTTTTCCCGAAGAGGAGGTAATCGATGCTGATCCAGAGAATGATCCAGGTGTTGGGACGACTCATCTTCTATATGCTGCTGCTGCCGCTTCTGGGAGGACTCGTCTATACCCTTTCCCACGGGCAGCTGGTGGCGGCACTGGTTTTCCTGGTCCTCTGCGTCATCGTTCTCTACTTCGGACTGATCCGCATGAGGATCCCGGCCCATTCCCTGGTGGTGCGCGACGGCAAGGTGGTCTTCTTCATCCCGGAGAAGACAGTTCGCGACCGGTTCGACTTTGCCTCGCGGGGACAGACCATTGTCCAGCTCCCCCACTACGGCCTGCTGGACCGCCCCTACAGGCTGGAGATATTTTCCCCGGACGGGGCGGAGGGGCTCCGTTCCTGCCGCCTGTCGCTCACTCTCGGCTACATCATGGACCTGCCCGGGTGGCAGCGTGCCTACGACCACTATGTGACCCTGCAGGACAGGATGTCGCTGGCAGTCCGGACGCAGCTGTTCAGGAGCGCCACCCACCTGGAAGCGCCCGTTCCCGTGCCCGGGGAAGAGAACAGGAAGGAATTACTGCAGCCGATTGTGGATGAGCTGAATCGGGGGCTGGAGAACCTCGGGCTGAGAATAAAGGATGCGGCCTGCGCCTTCACGGCCGGCCCGGCACTCGTCCGTTTTGTCGCGGGGGAGCAGGAGATCGTGGAAAAGGCGGCAGCCGCCGGCGGGGCCCCACGGGAAGGTGCCGGGCCCGCCTAGTGTCCCGTGCGGTTAGTTCACCGCAGGAATTCCGAGGAATTTTGGTTCCTGGCACGGCGCGGCGACGCAGGCCTAGCGGGGCCTACGCCGAGGAGCCGCAACACAGCCAGGGACCAAATGGCCCGAAATTGTAAGGTAAGAAGTAACCGCACGGGACACGAGGACATGGACACAGGGACGGACATCGGCCGGGGACAGGCAACGTGTGCAATGGCTGCTTGTCCCCTTTTTCTTTCCCTCCCCTTCCCTGCCCCCGCGTTTACCCCCCGTAGCCGCCGCGATATGGCCCGATGATCTGCTCCAGGTGGGGTTTGAGGGTCTCGAACAGATGCAGCATGGCGTCGGCGGGGTCCTGGCAGGAGTGGCGGGAGGAAGCGATATTGTAGTAGATCCGGCAGGCGAACGGCCGTATGCCGTAGATCCCGCAGCTCCGACGGGCACGGTTGAAGAAGGGGCAGAAGCCGCCGTTGCCCTTGCTCCTCGGCAGGAGGTCGAGGACCTCCTTCTCCCAAGCGAAGACGTCGGGACGACAGCTGCAGCAGGAGCCGGTGGCGCAGCCGGCCGCGGCCACTTCGGTGCGGCAGAAGGTGTGGGGAAAGATGCGGTTGCCGAACCGGTCGGCAAGGCGGTAGAGGAAGGCGATCCGGCGCCAGCGGTCCTCCCCTGCCCGCTCGGCCCAGATGACCCGGCGCGTGAGCCGTTCCAGCTCGCAGGCGATCAGTGCGTGCGTCGCGTGCTGCGAGGCGATCTCTCTCTGCGGTAGTGCCGGCATGGATGGACTATAGCGTGAGGAGGGGAAGGTTGCAAGTCCCCATCTGCCACGGGGACGCCCTGTTTCATGACGGGCGCATACGATCAAGGCGACCGCTCAGCCATCTTGGTGCGTGCCTCCTGCAGGGGGAGAGGGCGGAACAGGCAAAGCCGCTCTACCGCAGAGGACGCGGAGGAACGCAGAGGGTTTGAAACCGGAAAAACATTTCTTATTCGAGGTTCCGGTTCCAGCAGGTGGGTTTTGGGGTTCCTCCGTGCATCTCCGAGTCCCCTCCGGCTCCGGAGGGTGCCGTAGCCGATCGGAACTTCCGCACCAGCACGGGGACGATGAACATGGCGCCGAGAACGCTCACCATCGTCATGTTCGGGTCCCGGACATAGCTGTTCAGGCGCAGGGTCGTCACCGCGATGACGGCAAAGTAGAGCATGTCCCCGGCAATGGCAAAGGCCCAGCCGGCCAGGAAGCCGTGGCCGGCGGCAAGGGCCGCAGTGCGCCCCGTCATGGGATCCACGCCGAAGGCGATCATGATGAGCGCCAGGGGACCGGCGCCGGTCCCGCTGAAACGGGCGGTGCTGCGGGCCGTTGCACTCATCAGGGCCGCGCCGAATCGGGCAAGAAACCGCACCTTTCCCGCAACCCGGGCGAGAAGCCGCAGGACCGGTTCGAAGGCTGCCGCAAGGACGATATCCGACACCAGGTAGAGCGCTGCGGTGACGGGCCAGGCCACCCCTTTGGCCTGGGCGAGGAGGACACCGGCAGGTATCCCGCCCCCCACGGGGAGAAGGAAGAGCTTCAGGACGGAGAGGAGTGCTGGTTGTGCGTGGCCGAAGCCGGGAATGTGGGTGGCGAGCATGACCTGTATCGAACCGCAGCGGACACGGTAAAACGCTGGGAACTGCTGGTACCAGCTTACTCGAAAATCCCCCCACATGACAAGCAAAAACCCGGTCTTTCCCACAGAAGAGGACGCCGGGAAACGAAGAAGACACCCGACCGGGTGGTTATCGCTTTCTCCGCGGAACTCTGCGTTCTCCGCGGTACAAGCTCTTTCTTTTCCTGCCTTTCAGGACCCGCCCCCGCGTTCCTACTTGCCGCGGGGAAAGACCATGGTAGAATTTTAACCTGCATCAAAACCAGAGAATGCGCTGGTCAATCCAAACGGGGAAGCCATGACTACAAGGAGGGGTACAACATGCCGGAACTCAAGGGAACCAAGACGGAGCAAAACCTCATGCACGCATTTGCCGGGGAATCGCAGGCACGAAACAAGTACACGTACTTTGCATCGGTGGCGAAGAAGGAAGGATACGAGAAGATAGCGGCGATCTTTCTGGAAACCGCAGAGAACGAGAAGGAGCATGCAAAACTGCATCTCAAGTATCTCGGCGGCCTGGGGTCGACAATCGATAACCTGCGGGCGGCAGCCGCGGGCGAACTGGACGAATGTACGGACATGTACCCGCGCATGGCACGGGAGGCACGAGAAGAGGGTTTCGCCGAGGTCGCCTTTGTACTGGAGGCAATCGGCAGGATAGAGAAGCATCACCAGGAACGATACCTGAAATTACTGGAAGAGATCGAGACGAATTCTTTCTTTGTCAGAGACGACAAGGTCCGCTGGAGATGCCGTAACTGCGGACATATCCATGAAGGGACGGAAGCACCCAAGGCATGCCCCGTATGCAGGCACCCGCAGGCATATTTCGAGCTGGTCGAGGATCACTACTAGGCTTTCCCGCAAAGTGGGCATGAGCTTCACTCCATGAGAGCGTATCTGCCTTCTCATCCAAGGGTGTAGCCGATTATCGGTTACACCCTTTTTTCTCCCCGGGCGGCGTAAACTAGTCCCGGCGAGACAGAGCGGAAATTCTCTGCGGCAAGAGGTATCATTTCCCCTCGCCGAGGCCCAGGAGCGACGGGAGTTCGTGGATGCCTTCCAGGAGCCACCGGGCGGCGCCGAAATCACCACCCCGGTTCATCTCGCCGGGGATCGCGGCCACGGCCAGGCCGGCCCGGGCGGCGGAGACGACCCCCCGCTCCGAATCCTCGATGGCCAGGCAGCGGTCGGGGCTGAGCCCGGCGCGGGCACAGGCGGTCAGGTACGGCTCCGGGTCGGGCTTGGAGGCGCCGTAGTCCTCGCGGGTAAGGATGAAGTCGAAGTAGCCGAGCAGGCCGCTTGCGCGGTGCATCTGCAGGAAATTCTCCCTGCGGCAGCTGGTGACGATCGCCATGGGGAGCCGGCCGTGGAGCCTCGTCAAGGCATCCCTGACCCCCGGGATCGCCCGCGCCTCCTCTCCCAGAAGCCGGTAGTAGATGCCGTCACGGAAGCGGCGCAGCTCCGCCGCGACGCTGTCGTTCCGGCCGGCGCCGGCGGCCAGTTCCAGCACGCTCTCCCCCCGGCGCAGGGAGACCCGGCAGAACTCTTCGAGGGTGAGCTCCACCCCCGCCTGCGCCAGCGCCTCGGCATTGGCCTGAAAGTAGAGGTGCTCGGTCTCCATCAGCACCCCGTCGTTGTCCCAGAAAATCCCGTCGAACATCGTCATCCCCGCCTCGAGCCATGCCTTTCCCGCCATCCTTTGTCGTCCAGTTTGCCGGGAATCGGTACGTCAGCGCTTCCTGGTGAGGGGGGCGAGCGGCGACAGGTCCACCTCCCCGGGGCGGCGCTTGATCACTTTTCTGGCCTCCTCCCCGCCGGCAAGCCGGGCCACCAGCTCGGGGAACTCCCGGTTCAGGAGCTGCCGCACCGCGGCATAATCGATGGAGAGGTGGTCGTCCGGGCGGATGCCGCCCCGGCCGGCCAGGAAGCGGTCGAGGTGGGGATCGGTCTTCCTCAGGAATTCCAGCATGTCCAGCACGAACAGCCTCCCCGCCGGGAACCTGCCACCCATCAAGCGGTGCAGGTCGTCCGTCTTCAGTCCGTGGGCGGCGAGATGTCGGAGCCACTTCTGGCAGTCGCAATCGAACGCCGTTGCCAGATCGGCGCTGGTAATGGTGAACCTGATCTTCTCCTTGGCCACAGGCAACCCCGTCACGTTGGTATGAATCAGATTCTACCGGAAAATCGCCGGCGGGGCAACAGCCTGTCTCGGCCCGATCCCGTGACGTTCGCCGGGCGGGATTTGCTGCGATGAGGGCATGCCTCGGGAGAGGGGCCGAGTGGCCGCCGCGAGAAGGACGTGGGTGTCCCCGGGATGCACGTCGTTCCGGGGAGATGAGGGGGAGGAATGGCTCTGGACCCGAAGAGGACTATTTGCTGACGGCAGTGACAACCACGGTCAGAATCAAGAGAACGGCGGCAACGAAGAACCTGCAGACCGGGGTTCGACATTCGCATGCGCCTATAGCCAGGAAAGCTATGATGACAGCCGCTACATACAGCATGGGTACCCCTTTCCATTCCACTCTCGGCAGGAAATGAGCTGTTCTGTTGGTATCCGTCTGCAATAGCGATACCACCATTGTAACATGCTGTTTTCAAAGGGCGTGAGGGGTCACAAGGGCGGGACGTGGCAGTCAAAATACTTAATTGCGGTTAATCGAGGTAGGCAAAATGCGGAGTTCACGGAGCCGGAAGACGCGTCTCTGCCCCCTCTCTCTCCGTGGCGGCTTATTCCTCAACCGGGGTGTTGGCGGCGATGAAGCCTTCGATCTCCGCCCGGAAGCCGGGGTCGAGGGAGACGAACCTGACCCCGTACTGATGCAGCACGCGCGATGTGCGGGTGGCCCGGACAACCTCACCGTCGACCGTGATCATGCCCGTGTCGGGGAGAAGAAACCGGCACGCAATCCGGTCTCCCACGGCGAGGAGCTCGTCCGACTCGATCATGAGCCCGGAAACGCTGACGTTCCCCGTCGTGCCGAAGAGCGCCCCCTTCCCCTGCTTGTCGAAGACCTCCACCTTGACGAGGACCCGGCAATCCTGGCGCGTCGTGACCGCCAGCAGGCTGCCGACGCATTCGTCGAGCTGCGCCAGCTTGAACGGCCGCAGCAGCAAGGCATTGGCGCCGCACGTTTCCGCCCTCTCGATCTCCTCCGGCACGTCCCTGCAGATGATAACGATGGAGACATTCCGGAGATCCTCTTCCCGACGGATGCGGCGGCAGAGCTCGTCCCCTCCCCCACCGGGGAGGTTGAGCTCCGTGAGAAGGAGATCGGCCGTCTTCCGGCGGTGGACCCGGAGCGCCTCTTCGGCCGAGGTGGCCGTGAAGATTTTGAAATCCTCCCGGGCCAGGATATTCCTGTACCGGGTAAGGGAATCACTGGACGGATTGACGATGAGGACCTTCTTCATAGTCCTGTGTATACCCGGTATCGTCAGGGATTGTCAAGAAACGATTGCGTGGCTGTGGGCAACCCCTGCCTCATGATGGCAGGAATGACCGCCGGATGGAGGTCGGGCGAATGGGAAGGGATTGGCGTGATGTCTCCTCCCTTGGGCAGCGCGCGGCACTCCCGGCATGGCCGGCAGGAAAGCCTGCCTTTGTGAGGGGGTTTTGTGAGTAGTGAGCGGCAGGGCAGGTAACATCTCATATTTCAAGGCCTGCCCCCATCTCCTTTCCTGAAAATTGTAGTCTTGGAGCGACCGCAGTATAATGAAGGTAGTTGGAAGGAAACGGGGCGAGTGGGGAAGATGTTCCCGTTTCCGGTTGCCACCGATACTTCAACATGAGGCAATCCAAGCTCAGATGGGAGGTACGTCATGCGCATGCTCATGAACATCACGTTTCCCCATGGGGAATTCAATGCAGCGGTCAAGAACGGTACCGCCGGCAGAAAGATCAGGATGATCCTGGAAGACGCCCGGCCGGAAGCGGTCTATTTTACCGAGCAGCACGGCCAGCGCAACGCCGTCGTGATCATCAACGTTGACGACGTGTCGAAAATCCCCGCATTCGCCGAGCCATGGTTTCTGAATTTCAACGCAAACGTCGAATTCAGGATCGCCATGACCCCTGCAGATCTGGAAAAGGCGGGGCTGGACGAACTCGGCAAAAGATGGTCATAACGGCGCGGTGCCGCGCCTGTATGGGGCACAAGGGGACAGATTGAGGTACCGAAAATAATCTGTCCCCTTCCCTTTTCCTGGCGGAGCATCGGCCCGTGACGGCCTGACCCCATAGCCTTCCTTGTGGGCCTCGGCGAAATGCTAGCCCTTGATGACGCGATACAGTATCAGGAGCAGGACGGCACCGCCGATAGCTATCAGGATGCTCACGAGATTGAATCCTGAAAATGACCCGAGCCCCAGATGGGATGCGATGAATCCGCCTACGAATGCGCCGGCTATCCCCAACAGGATGGTTATGATGAAGCCTCCGGGGTCTTTTCCCGGCATGATTACTTTTGCGAGCACACCAACGATCAACCCCATAACGATCCACGACAAGATTCCCATCTCCGGCCTCCTTTCGTACCGAGGCGTTCTGCGTTAGCCTCTCAGCCTTTTGTGTAGTACTTCTCTGCTTCCGGTATCAGCTTTTTGATGGTATCGATCCGGGTGGCATCGGAGGGGTGGGTGCTTAACAGCCCGGGGGGTGCCTCTCCCCCCTTTGGCCGGCCATTCGCTGCCAGAAGGAGACGGCCTGATTCGGATCGTATCCGGCCATCGCCATGAAGAGCAGCCCCAGGTGGTCGGCCTGGCTCTCCTGCATCCGGCTGTACGGCATGAGGGCGCCGTATTTGGTCCCGGCCCCGTAAACCGCCATCCAGAGCTCTTTTGTAGCACCAGGCTGCGATACCAGGAGTTCGTCCAGGGCCACGCCGCCGATCGACAGGGATGTGAGAAATTTCTTGCCGAAACATATCATGGAAAAGGGAGAGTATATATCTCGGTCAAGCGCCTTCCCTCCCCTCGTTTTTCTGATTCGATAACCGGCTGAAAAAGGGAGCAGGCTGCTTTATCAGAAAAGCAGTATGCCCCTTGGGTTTCTCTGCGATCCTCTGCGTACTCTGCGTTAAAAATCGTATTCGGGGAGGAGCGACACGTACGGTCATTCGGGAATCGGTCCCAACTGCTCGCGCTCGTCACGGTCCGGGAGGGGAACCAGCGTACCTGCTCCACCGCCCGCCCCATAGACGAGGGCAAACAGACTCCCGTCCCTTTTGATCATGTCGCTGACCGACTCCGGCGGCTCGCCGCACGCCGTCGCGTACGCCTCGACCGCCACCATGCCGTACCCTTCGCCGAGCAGCTCCGTCGCGACGGAGGCCCAGGCGACCCGCGATTCCAGTTCCAGAATGTTGTCGCGCGGCCCCCGCAAGACGTAGTCGCCGAGGGCGAGCCTGATAACGATACGGATGGCTGACGCTCTGATTTCTTCGAGCTTGACAGGTTCCATGCTGTAAGTATACGACATCTGCCGTCATTTGCACCTCGAATTGACAGAGGTTGGGGTAAGTCTTTGGTCCCGGCGAGACTAGCAGAAAAGCCAGATTTTGGCGGGCTTTTTAGTTGGTGGAAAGAGGCGGGGAAAGATTCCGGTAAGGATGCCCCAGAACTCGCTGCAGAACTCGCGGGGAAAAGCCTCCTCCCCTTTTCGGAACTGACATTGCCGACGGGAAAATCGGTAGTAGAATACAATGTGAGGCGATACTGAAACTGACAAAACGGAAAGGAGGAAATGTATATGCACGACACCCTGGTGCAACGGGCTTACACTGCTGTCGTGGAGCATTTCAGGAAGACCGGGCGGGCACCGCACTATACCGAACTTGCAGAAACCCTTGGGGTGCCGCCCGAAGAAGCCAGGCAGGTACAGCACAAGGCGGCCGAGTCCTCCATAGCCTGCTGGTTTGTCAAGGACACGGACTACGTCGAGTCCTGGGCGCCTTTTTCCAATGTGCCGACCCATTTTCTCGTGACGATCGACGGGGAACAAAAGTGGTACGGCCAGTGAGGACTCGAAGTGCTGGCCGTGCGCTGGCTTTTCCCGGGTACCGAGCTCCGGATCGACACCAGTTGCCTTGATTGCGGGCAACCCATCGGCATTCGCATGCGCGACGAGGTAATCCTCGACGTCGATCCTCCAACGACCGTAGGACACATAAACATTCCCTTCGCGAAGGCCTTGACAGGAGAGGTGACGTGGGGCGCGGCTTGAAGCCGCATGAATCTCTTCCGGTCGGAAGAGCACGTGAAGAATTGGTCGCTGTATGATCCCTCTACGGCTGAGTCCATCATGCCCTTATCCAACTGGGCGGCGGTCTTCAGCGGCCCCCTGTGCAGGAACCGTCGGCAGCCGGACTATCTCTCCCGGGTCCATGAATACGCGGCCGAATTATTGTTATCGTTACAAAAGCTGGGGAAAACTGGTCCTTTCTGGACCCCGGGATAGGGTTAGTGGCATGCAGTAAACAGGGGACAGGCTCCTTCATCAGAAAAGTAGCATGTCCCCCTTTCTATATTTCAAGACCTGACCCTCTCGCCCTCGCCTTTACCCGGGCGAACCGGACCGCCGAGCACGAAGATTTGCCAACCACCAGCCCAGTGATATAATTTAAAAAAACTTTCTATCAATAGGACAGGGGGGTAAATGTTTCATGAGCAAATGGCTGCTGTTCATGATGATTCTCTTGACCATGGGATGTGCAGAGAAGATCATTCCCCAGAGTGATGTTACCCGTATGACAAAGGAGGATGTAAGGAACCGGCTTGGATCGCCTGACCTTGTGCTGATAGACGTGCGGTACGGGAACGATTGGACAGAGAGCAATCAGAAAATCACTGGCGCAGTCAGGGAGGACCCTCAGGCAGTAGAAAAGTGGACAGAAAAGCACCCGAAGGATAAGACCTTGGTGCTTTATTGCGCCTGACCAAATGAGGGAACCAGTGCCCGGGTGGCGCTGAAGTTGATAGGATCGGGATACAAGAAGGTTTATGCGCTTAAGGGGGGATGGAAGGAGTGGCTAGCTGCCGGTTACCCAGTGGAACCGAAATGAATTCTTAAACCATCAAGAGCAAACGAGAGACCCACCAGAGAATCATGGATGAAATGCTGGGAAGGAAAGCCCGCTTTTGGCGGGCTTTTTCGTTGGGAAGGAGCGGCGGGAGGGAGAAACTGACATTTCAAGACCTGACCCCCTGCCTGACCCTCTGCTAACCTCATTCTTCTTGACACGCATCACGTGACAGATTATGATTTTACTGTGATCAAGACCTTCGCCGACAAGCACACCCAGCAACTCTATCGTACCGGCACGTCAAAGCGCCTGCCCGCGGATGTCGTCGTCAGGGCGGTCCGTCGCCTGGAATATATCGACTTAGCGGTCAGACTCGAAGACCTGAAAGTACCGCCCAGCAACCGGCTTCATGCCGTGAAGGGAAACCGTGCCGGGCAGCACGCCATATCCGTCAACGACCAGTGGCGGATCTGCTTTCGTTGGGAAGATGGCGACGCTTATGACGTGGAAGTAACCGACTACCATTGAGGTGCACCATGAGCATTAAGAACAAAGGAAAACGTACCCTCCCCCCCACTCATCCGGGAACAATGCTGCGCGAGGATTTCATGCCGGATTACGGACTGACTGTCACCACGCTTGCCGAAACGCTCGGCGTGTCGCGCCAGACGGTCAACGAACTGTTGCGCGAGCGGCGGGCGCTCAGTCCCGCCATGGCACTCAGACTGTCCCGGCTGTTCGGCAACAGCCCGGAGTTCTGGCTCAACGCCCAGCGGGCCGTTGATCTGTGGCAGGCGGAACGGGAACTGGAAAAGGATCTGGAACGGATTCGCACGCTCCGGGCGGCATGATGCAGTCCCAACGAGAGAGACAGGAAAGCCTGCTTTTGGCGGGCTTTTTTCGTTAGGGAGGAGAGGCGGGCTTGTAAGGGGAGGAATTAAGTATGGTGTCCCCGGAATCCCAACGCTAGCCCTGGAAACATGAAGGCCCATGGAATACGTCCCATGGGCCTTTTTCCGTCCCGCATTTCAAGGCGGACAGCATTCCTTGGAAACGCCGGTCATTTCTTCCTGAACAAGGCTTTCTCATATCCCTGGACTTTCAGAGACAATTGGTTCTTGCCGACCTCATAGATGTAAACCATGGGGGTAGCCTTCCAGTCCATCTGCGGATTCGGTTTGACCAGCAACAGCTTCTTTCCCTTGAATTCGGGTCTTTTTTCAAAGATCTGTTTTTCATCAGAAGCAAGATCGGTTTTGAAAGGCATATGCATACCGGGCATGTTGGACATCTCGAGGGTGCCATCCTTGAAGAATTCGATCGCATCGGGAATATAGGGGCACGGTTTACCCGATTTATCGACGGGTTTCTTGACGATATGCCATTTCCCCTGGAGGAGAGCAATTTCTTTGGCATCGCTGGCAAATGCGGATTGAACCGGAGTAGTCATGGGAAGAAAGGTGGCGATCAGGAGGAGGCATAGAGCGGTCAGTCTGTTCATTGGAACTCCTTTTTTGTGACGGGTAAGATCCATGCTATCGGCTCAGTTTCATATAACCTTCAGAGTACCACATTCGGCTGACCTCGACAAAGGCCAATCTGATCGTATACGCAGGCGCGACCCCTCTAGCCTCCCTGCCCCCCCCACATAACACGAAAACACACATAACACGGAGTCAGGCTTACCTTTCTGCTATTCCTGCAACTCCTCTCTGATCCTTGCCACCAACTCACCAAGCCGGTCATCGCGGGTAGATTCTTTCAGCAAACGTCGTCCCACCCTGCCGAGCGGTGAGGTATCACGATTGAGCGCCCTTCCCAACTCCGTGAGAGATAGATGCGGCCTTTCCTGGACCAGAAGAGAAGCAGCAGCACGCGCCTCCGTAAAGGGGCGCTCTTTGCCGGGAGCCTGTAAATCCTGCACCGAGCAGTGAAACGCCCGGCAGACAGCATCGAGCACCTCGTCTATCGTTGTCCGCAGCCGCTTCTCGCTGGCCTTTCCCAGTGCGGCGTCGACAAAGGAGTCATCACCCAGCAGCCGCCCGTCGCACGTGCCGCTGTGGAACTCCCCTCTCCTTCCTTCCGACACGCCGTCGTTGACAAAGGCAACATAGGCGCTCCTCGCCTTTGCCATGTCAGCCCCGAATATCCCCAACACCCATTCCGTGCACAACCACGGGATCGTTTCACCTCCCGCATAAGCACGATGCCCGCTCCAGGGCCACCCGTCAACGGAGACAGCCGCCCTGGCCCTGACAGGATTCAGATGGACGTACCGGACCAGTTCCAGCAGATAGGCATCGGCATCGAGCAGGATCGCCTTGTAGCGCCCCTGAAATAGATGACCGGTGCGGTTTTGGGTATAGTTGATCCATTTGGTATAGCGGAGGGAAAGATTCTGCATGATGCGGGAAAGAGGGATGTCCGCTGTCTGCGTGATCAGATGGATATGATTGGTCATCAGGCAGAAGCCGTGGATGCGGCAGCGGAACTTCTCGACCACATACTGGAGGATCAGGTAGAAGCGATACCGGTCACGGTTGTCAAAGAAAACCGGATCTCCGGCATTGCCGCGTAGGATCACGTGGTAGACGGCGCCAGGATAATGGATGCGGGGTTTGCGGGCCATGGAGGGAATATATCAGAGAATAGCAGAAAGGCAAGCCTGACCCCATGCTTCTCTCGAGAATAGCAGAAAGGCAAGCCTGACCCCATGCTTCTCTCCGTACGGTCAGTACCACCCGCTTTTGGGCCGGCTTTTTAGTTGGGGAGGAGCGGCGGATAGGAGAAAATCTGATATTTCGAGACCTGGCCCCTCGCCTTTCGCGGGATGAAAACTATTCCTGGCAAACAAGAACTCACATGGAGTAAAATGGCCTTGCAGCAACAACCAATGGAAACGAGGTCATTATGCCTGACGTTGCGCAGGGGCTACCGGGAGTAGGTGATATAGCGGCAAAACTTCAATCGGGGATAGCCGGATCAGACCCGACCAGTCTCGGTACAGGGTCTTTGCTCGGCAACATGAGCACGACCGTCATCGTTGTAAATCTCTTAGCAGGACTGATCGGCAGCGCCTACTTCATCTACGGCAAGAAACAGTGCAATTTTAAGGTGCTGTCGTGGGGAGTGGCTCTCTGTGTTGTGCCCTATTTCATCGGCAACACATTGCTTCTGATCGTCGCATGTATAGCAATGGCAGCCGCCCCTTTTGTTATCTGATGATGACTGATACAGCGCCCTTCCTCTTTCCCACAACATGCCATTCCGGCTCATAGACACAGAAGGAACAAGGGGACAGGCTGCTTAATCAGAAAAGTAGCCTGTCCCCCTTTCTATACCGACTGACACAATAAAGGTGGTCGTTTGGCCGCCTTTTGAATTACGTATGTGTCCCCGGAATTCCCATGCCCACCTTTATCTGGCTGCCGTACCGGTGTGGCTCCAGGGGAGTGTGTGGTTCGCAAAGCGGGCGTTTCCGTGCAGCAGGTGGTAGGTGTACGAGCCGAGACAGAACCTGCCGAAGTTCAGGAGTGCCAGGGAGAGTACGAGTAACCCCTCCAGTATCCACGCCGTCACGCCCCACTCGAAGAAGAGAGCGAGTGCGATGCCGAGCATGAAACTGGAGGCCTCCCCTTGGGCGAACCGCCGGGGCGCGGGCGCGCTGTCAAGTGCCTTCAGGCCGCGCGGACGGGCGATCAGATGGTTGTAGGCCATATCGAACAGATTGAGCTGCGGCAATAGCACGTTCCACAAAAGAATTAAGGCGAGGGCAAGAAAGAGCACCCATGACTGGAGAATGAGCCCAAGCACCACGACAACGCCGATCACCCGCGGCTGGAACATGAGGGCGGAGTAGAGCAACTCGCACCCTTCCGGCCGGGCATCGGTCACCCCCTGTTGAAGCACGAAATGAAGTTTGGAGGAATTCATCATGGCGACCTCCTTTCATTCGTTCCTTACGTTCCTATTTACATTATACTCCCATGGCATCCTCCATGTCTTCCCTTCAGCGAAAGAGAGAGAACAGCCCGCTTTTGGCGGTTTTTTTGTTGGAGAGGAACGGCTGGGAAAGACAATCTTATATTTCAAGACCTGACCCCATCGCCTTTCCTCAGAGCGGGGGTTTTCATTACTTCAAGCCTTCTGAGGAAATTCCGGGGACACAATACTTAATTCCTACTCCCCCTTAAACCCGATCTTCCGTCTCTTCGGCTCCGCCGGAACCATAAGCTCCCTGATAGCGTCGAATACAACCTTGAACTGGAAATCGTTCTTCTGTTCCAAAGCCTCCAGCTTGGCCGCCAGGTCTTTATGAGAGGCTATCATCTCCCGAAGCTTGACGAACGCCCGCATGATCTGAATATTCACATCGATGGCGCGATCGCTGTTAAGCACACTGGAGAGCATTGCCACTCCCTGTTCCGTGAAGGCGTAGGGCATGTATTTTCTATGCCGGCCACGCCCGGTTTCTAAGATCACAAATTGTGATCTTAAAGCCGTACATTCGGCATACTCCTCCTGGTTGAGTTGAAACATGAAGTCGGCGGGGAAGCGCATGGTATTCCGTTTGACGGCTTGATTCAAGACCCTCACCTCGACTCCGTAGAGAGTCGCCAAATCTTCATCAAGCATCACCTTTTGTCCACGCAGGAGGAGTATCTTGCGTTCGATAACCTCCTCCGGCACAATCGGTTCCATATTCGCTCCACAGGCGCCCAAATCTATGCGCCCTATAATTACAAGGAATTTATCCTCGGTCAAGAAAAAAACCCCCGCCGGGAAAGCCGTCAGACGTAAGAAGTAAGACGCGAGACGTAAGACGGAGAAACTGAGAGAATTACCGCCTGTCCCGAAGCTTTTCCATCAGCCCGTTCAGTAACGCATAGGTCTTGTTTGTCCTTTTCATCAGACTGTCATGATTGCCAATAAAACCGAAATCGTGAGACAGAAGGATCTGTGTTTCCAACTCCATGAGCGACCCACGGGCAATAATGAGAAATTGGAGAAACTCCTTCTTGCTTCCTCTCGCAGCTCCCTCAGCAATGTTGATCGGCACAGAGACGGCCGCACGCCTCATCTGGCTGGTGAGTCCGTACATCTCTTCTTTAGGGAACGATACGGTGGCGGCATAAACTTCCTTTGCCAGCGCCATCCCTTCCTGCCAGACGTGGAGATCCTCATTCGATCTCTTCACAGCGCCCTCCTCGGACCGTGAGACATAAGACGGTAGACGTTAGAAGTAAAAGAAAAACCCCCGCCGAGCAAGCTCAAGCGGGGGTTCTTCTCACGTCTTACATCTCACGTCTGACGTACACTCGTCTCACTTATATTCAGCCATCTCATCAAACTGCAGATACTTATAAACCTTCTCCTTCTGCGGCTCGATCTTCTCCTTGAAGATCTTCAGGAACTCGGCCGGTTTCGGCAGCTTGCCCATCATGGCGGCAACGGCCCCCAGTTCGGCGGAGCCGAGGAAGACCTTGGCGCCGTCGCCGATCCGGTCATCGAAGTTGCGGGTGGAGGTGGAGAACATGGTCACCCCGTCGGGGACGCGGGCCTGGTTCCCCATGCAGAGGGAGCAGCCGGCGATCTCGACCCGGGCGCCGAAGGCGCTGTACACGGCGAAGTACGCCTCGTCCTTGAGCTGCTGCTGGTCCATGCGGGTCGGCGGGCAGATCCAGGTACGGACATTCGGGTTGAACTTGCTCCCTTTCCAGATCTCGGCGGCGGCGCGGAAGTGGCCGATGTTGGTCATGCAGGAGCCGAGGAAGACGTCCTGGATGGCGGTGCCGGCCACCTCGCTAAGGAGCTTCACGTCGTCCGGATCGTTCGGGCAGGCGAGGATCGGCTCCTTGATGTCCGCCAGGTTGATCTCGATCACCGCGGCGTACTCGGCGTTCTTGTCGGCCTTCAGGAGTTCCGGCTTGGCGAGCCACTTCTCCACCGCCTTGATCCGGTTCTGCAGGGTCTTCTTGTCCTGGTAGCCGTCCTTGATCATCTTCTTCATCAGGGCCACGTTGGAGCGGAGGTACGTGGCCACCGACTTCTCGGAGAGCTGGATGCAGCCCGCGGCGGCGGAACGCTCGGCAGCGGCGTCGGTCAGCTCGAAGGCCTGCTCGACGGTGAGGTCGGGCAAACCTTCCATCTCCAGGATCCGGCCGTTGAAGACGTTCACCTTGTTCTTCTTCGGCACGGTCAGAAGCTTCTGCTTGATGGCGTAGTAGGGAATGGCGTTCACCGCGTCACGCAGGGTGATGCCCGGGTTGAACTTGCCCTTGAAGCGGATCAGCACCGATTCCGGCATGTCGAGCGGCATGAACCCCATGGCGCCGGCGAAGGCGACGAGGCCGGAGCCGGCCGGGAAGGAGATCCCGATGGGGAAGCGGGTATGGGAGTCGCCGCCGGTCCCCACGGTGTCGGGCAGCAGCAGGCGGTTGAGCCAGGAGTGGATGACGCCGTCCCCCGGCTTGAGGGGCACGCCGCCCCGCTCGATCATAAAGGGCGGGAGGTTCTTGTGCATCTTCACGTCCGCCGGCTTGGGGTACGCCGCGGTGTGGCAGAAGGACTGCATGAACATGGGGGCCTGGAATTTCAAGCACGCCAGTTCCTTCAGTTCGTCGGCGGTCATGGGGCCGGTGGTGTCCTGGGAGCCGACGGTGGTCATCTTCGGCTCGCAGGCGGTGCCGGGGAGGATGCCGGCGACGCCGCAGGCCTTGCCCACCATCTTCTGGGCCAGGGAGTACCCCTGCTTCGCCTTCGGCTTCGGGTTCTCCGGGAGGGTGAAGACGGCGGAGGGCTTGAGGCCGAGGGCCTTACGGGCCTTCTCGGTCACGGCGCGGCCGATGATGAGGGGGATGCGGCCGCCGGCCCGGAACTCGTCCGCCAGGGTGTTGGGGGCGATGGTGAACTTGGAGAGGGTCTTCTTGCCCGACTCGTCGGTGATGATCCCCTTCTTGGTGTCGATGACGATGACGTCGCCGGTCTTCATGCCGGTCACGTCCGCCTTGAGGGGGAGCGCTCCGGAGTCCTGGGCGGTGTTGAAGAAGATGGGGGCGATGACGCCGCCGATGATGACGCCGGCGGTCTTCTTGTTGGGAACGCAGGGGATCTCCTCGCCGATGTGCCAGAGGACCGAGTTGCAGGCCGACTTGCGGGAGGAGCCGGTCCCGACCACGTCGCCCACGAAGGCGACCTGGTACTTTTCCTTCCGGAACTTGGCGATGGTGTCGAGGCCGCCCTTGAAGCGGGTCTTGCCCATGGCGAGGGCGTGGAGAGGGATGTCGGGGCGGCTCCAGGCGTCCCCTGCCGGGGAGAAGTCGTCGGTGTTGATCTCGCCGTCCACCTTGAAGACCTTCACCTTGATCTTCTCCGGGACCCCCTTGCGGGCGGTGAACCACTCGGCCTCGGCCCACGCCTTCAGGACCTTGGCGGCGGCGGCGTTCTTGGCTTTCGCCAGCGCGGCAACCTCGTCGAAGGCGTCGTACACGAGGGTGATGTGGGAGAGCGCCTTGGCGGCCGCGTCAGCCAGCTTCTTATCCTTGAGGGCTTCCACCAGCGGGGCGACGTTGTAGCCGCCGATCATGGTGCCGAGCATCTCGATGGCGTCAGCCGGGGTGATGAGGGGGGACTTGGCCTTGCCGGCCACGATCTGTCCCAGGAACTCGGCCTTCACCTTGGCGGCCGGGTCGACGCCGGGGGAGACGCGGTCCTTCAAGAGGCCGAGGAGGAACTTCTCCTTCCCCTTGGGGGGCTTCACGAGGAGCTTGCAGAGTTCCGCGGTCTGCTCCGGGTTGAGGGGGAGCGCCGGGATTCCCTGGGCGGCCCTTTCCTTTTCATGGGCGAGATATGCTTCGATCATGGTGTTTCCTCCTCTGTATGATGGTACCGAAATGTCCGGTAATTTCGCCTGTCCAACTGCATACTGTATACAGTTTTTATGGCCCGTTGTCAATCGCTAGATGCGATATTTTCCTCCCGCAAAACTCCCTCTTTCGTGGGTTTGCCCGCTGATTGGCTCAGGGCCGGCACGACGGTTTTCCCCCCTGGTGCACCGGGCGACGGAGCGAGGGGAGCCGCCCAGCGGCCACGGCGTCAGGGGCGGTTTTCTTTGTTCGCACAAAGAAAGGAAGTGGGGGCGGCAACGCCCCACGATATGCGAAAATCACATAAAAAGCGGCCGTACCCAGGAAAGGATACGGCCGCTCGCGCAGATGACATGGGGTCTCCCCCTATCCCGTGACTTTCCGTGCGATCTCCTCTGCCCGGAGCGCCACTTCATCCTGCCCCCCCGCGTCCATGTTCTTCAAGGGTCCGGTCCCCCGCGCCAGCTCGTCCCCTCCGACGATGAGGGTATAGCGGGCGCGGAACTTGTCGGCCCGGCGCATCTGGCTCTTGAGGCTCTTCCCCTCGTAATCCATCTCCACGAAAAGCCCCAGGCGCTGCAGGGCGCACATGAGGCGGAACGCCTCGTTCTGGGCCTTCTCCCCCAGGGCGGCGATGAAGAGATCGGGACGCTTTCCGAACTCCCCCTCCCCCAGGAGGAGCGCCACCCGCTCCACTCCCATGGCAAAGCCGATGCCGGAGATCTGCGGCCCCCCCAGCTCGGAGATGAGGCCGTCGTAGCGGCCGCCGGCTGCCACCGCCGCCTGGGCACCGAGAAGCCCCGTCACCAGCTCGAAGGTGGTGCGGGTGTAGTAGTCGAGGCCCCGCACCATGCGGGGGTTGATGGTGTAGGTGGTGCCGACCGCCTCCAGGTGGCGGCGCGTCCGGGCGAAATGCTCGGCGCAGGCGGCGTCCAGGTGGTCGAGGACCGAGGGGGCTCCTACTGTCGCCTCCTGGCACCCGGTGGACTTGCAGTCCAGGGCCCGCAGGGGGTTGGTCTCGAAGCGGCGCTTGCAGTCGTCGCACAGAAGGTCGAGCCGGACGCGGAGGAAGTCCTTCAGGGCCTGGCGGTAGACGGGGCGGCAGTCGCGGCAGCCGAGGGAGTTTATCTGGAGGGAGGGCTCGGTGAGCCCCAGATCGGCGAAGAAGTGGCAGAGCATGGTGAGGACCTGGGCGTCCACCTTGGGGTCATCGACCCCGGTCACCTCGCAGCCGATCTGGTGAAACTGGCGGTAGCGCCCCTTCTGGGGCCGTTCGTAGCGGAACATGGGCCCCAGGTAGTAGAGCTTCGCCACCGGGTCCTGGGCGTAGAGCTTGTGTTCGATGAAGGCCCGCATCACCCCGGCCGTCCCCTCGGGGCGCAGGGTGACCGCATTCCCCCCCTTGTCCTCGAAGGAGTACATCTCCTTCTCCACGATGTCGGTGGCGTCGCCGATGGAGCGGGCGAAGAGCTCGGTCTTCTCCAGGACCGGGACCCTGATCTCGGCGAAGCCGTAGCGCTCGAAGACCCGGCGGGCGGTCGCCTCCACGTGCTGCCACTTCTCCACCTCGCCGGGGAGGATGTCGTTGAACCCCTTGATGCCGGTGATCGCCATCCCTCAGCGCCTCCTCGACATAGGCACTTCCGCCGGAATGGCGGGGGAGACGCAGTTCACCTGGTTCCTCCCCTCCGACTTCCCCCGGTACATGGCCCGGTCCGCCAGCTCCAGGAGCTCGATCTTCGACTTGGTGTCCTGCGGGTAGCAGGCGTACCCCAGGCTCGCCGTGAGACGCACGCCGCTGGTGAAGGCGTTCTCCTCGATGGAGCGGCGGATACGCTCGGCGACGACCCCCGCCCCTGCCTGGCCGGTCTCGATGAGGATGACGGTATACTCGTCGCCGCCGTAGCGGATGACCGTGTCCACCTCGCGCACCGACTTCTTCAGGAGGTCCCCCACCTCCCGCAGCACCCGGCTCCCCACGAGATGCCCGTGGTTGTCGTTCACGTCCTTGAAGGTGTCCAGGTCGAGGAAGATGACCGACAGGTTGGATGTGTAGCGCTCCGCCCTCTTGATCTCCCTCTCCAGGGCCACGTCCAGGTAGCGGTAGTTGTAGAGGCCGGTCAGTTCGTCCACGTAGAGGAGCTCCCGGGCCGAGGTGTACCGGGCGGCGTTCTCGAAGGCAAGGGACGACTGGTCGAGGATGAAGTTGAGGTTGCGGTAGTTGACGGTGGCAGGGAAATTCTTCTCCGGCTCGTTGAAGAGGACCACCACCCCCAGGAGCGTGGTCCGCGTCCTGATGAAGAACATCATCGCTTCCCGGATGTCGGCGACTCCCCCCTCCCATTCGGCGGCCTCGGGAGGGAGGAAGTTGTTGAGGATGATGTAGCTCGCCCCCTTGGCGTCCTCTTCCCAGTTGAAATCGGACATGATCGCCTCGCCCAGCCTCTTGCCGAGCGACTCCTCGATCTCCCGGATCTCCCGCAGCTCCAGGGTGTTGTCGCTGCCGTGGAAGTAGCAGAGCCCGCGGCTCACGCCGACCTCCTTGGCGAGGGCGTCGATCACCAGCATGTGGAGGCGGTCGAGGTCGAGGCAGTTGGCGATGGTCTGGCTCACCTGGAACAGGTTGAGGAGCCCCTTGAGCTCCTGGTTTTCGTCCAGGAGCCGGCGCTGCTCCACGCAGAGGGCGACGCTGTGCTTCAGCTCCACGTGGTTGATCGGCTTGACGAGGTAATCGCGGGCGCCGTTCTTCAGGGCGAAGATGGCCGTTTCCACGTTGGCGTGCCCCGTCACCACGATCACTTCGATGTCCGGTTCGTGCTGTTTCACGTGGGAGAGGATATCCAGTCCCGAAACGTCCTGCAGGACGATGTCGGTCACCACCACGTGGTATTCCTGGCTCCCGAGCATTTCCAGGGCCATGGCGCCCGACTCGGCGACATCGACCTCGTACCCGTCCTCCCGCAGGAGGTCGGAAAACACTTCCCTAAAAAAACTGTCGTCTTCTACGACAAGGATCCGTTCCATGGAGCGGCTCTCCCGGAAAGAAAGTATGGCGCCTGCGGCGGCAGCGGCCTGCTTGTGCCATGTAACGCTGTAAAGTACCAACAGAAACGCATTCTGTCAATGAAAATGGCCGGATACCCTGAGGATATCCATTCTTCCCGTCCCGTCGGCGGTTACGCGGACCGTCCCGTCCAGGTCGGTCCGCAAGACGGTTATCCCCAGGGAGCGGAGCGAATCGAGTGTCTCCGACGCCGGCAGGTGGAAACTGTTCCGGTACCCGGCTGAAATGACCGCCACCGAAGGGGCCGATGCCCGGAGGAAGGGGAGCGAGGAGGAATACCTGCTGCCGTGGTGGGGGACCTTCAGCACCGTGCAGCTGAGGCGCTCGGGATGGCGCGCCAGCTCCCCCTCCACGAGAGAGGAGATGTCGCCGGTGAAGAGGACCCTGAAGCCGCCCCAGCCGAGGCGGAACACCAGAGAGGAATCGTTCATGTCCTCGTCGTCGGGAGACTCGGGCGACGCGCCGGCCGGCTTCGGCGCGAGGGGCTCCAGGAGGGCGCCGCCCACGGTGAACGGCGGGGTGGCGCCGTCGATCCGGCGGACCGGCACCCGCCGCTCGGCCAGGATCCGGTGCAGTTCCCGGTAATCGGCGGAATCGCCGACGCCCGGCCCCTCGATGAACTCGTCCACCGGAAAGTCGGCGGCGATGAACCTGAGCCCCTGGAAGTGGTCGGGATGCGGGTGGGAGAGGACCATCCAGTGGATGCGGTCGACCCCGAGGGTCCGCAGGGCCGGGGCGAGAAGCCGCTCTCCCACGTCCATGCCACCCTCGCGGGCCGAGCCGCCGCCGTCGATCAGCATCCGCTTCCCGTCGGGGAAGGTCACCAGGGCGGAGTCCCCCTGGCCGATGCTGAGAAAGGTCACCGTCATCCGGCCGGCGGCACTCTCGCCCCCCCACACCCCGTGGCCGGCCATCATCAGCAGCAGCGCGCCGCAGGTGGCGGCCTTCGCCCGCCTCCCCTCCACGAAGGTGACCGCCGTGACCAGGAGGTAGAAGAGGAGGAGGTCGAAGCGGGTCGGGGAAAAGAGGGGAAGAGGGGGAATCTTCGCCAGGAAGAGGATGATCCCGTCCGAAAGCCGGACGAGCCATGCCGCCCCGGCCAGGAGGAGCTTGGCCAGCCACGGAAAGAGGGGGACGAGGGGGAGTGCGCTGAAGCCGAGGAGCACCGCGCCGTACCCCATGAGGGGGACGATGAAAAAATTGCTGACAAGGCCGGTGAGGGTGGTGCGGTGGAAGTAGTAGGCGACCGGCAGCAGGGTGGCGAGGGTGGCCGCCAGGGAGGCAAGGAAAAAGAGGAGGAGCTTTCCCGCCACCCCCCTCCCCTTCTCCCGGGAGAGCCCCTGCCAGAGGAAGTCCACCAGGAGGATCCCCCAGAATGCCAGGAAGGAGAGCTGGAAGGAGATGTCGAAGAGGTCAGCAGGCGAGAGGAGGAGGATCACCATGGCCGCCAGGAGCAGGGAATTGATGGGGTCGCTCTCCCGCTTCAGGGTGAGCGACGTCACGTACACCCCGATCATGAGCACCGACCGCGCGGTGGCCGGCGCGGCCCCCGAGAGGAAGAGGTAGAGGACGATGACCGGCAGCGTCAGGAGGAGCGCGGTGCGGCGCAGGTTGACGTGGAGCATGAGGTATTCGGAGGTGCGGCCGGCCGCGAGGATGACCCAGAACATGAAGAGGGCGATGATGCTCACGTGGAACCCGGAGATGGAGAGGATGTGGTTCACCCCGGTGCGGGTGTAGGCATCCTCCAGGGACCGGGGCACCGACCCCCGGTCACCCAGGAGAAGAGCCCGCAGGATCCCCCCCTCCACGGGCGGCGCATTCCGCTCGATGAACCCTCCCAGCTCCCCGGCCGTCCGGTCGAGGAGCCGCTGGACGGGATGGGCCACCGCCCCCCTCATGAGGATCACCTCGCCGGCGTTCTTCACGAAGGCCGTGGCATGGATCTCCCGCAGCGCCAGGTAGCGCTCCCGGTCGAATTCGCCGGGGAGCCCGAAATTCCTCGGGACGCGGAGACGGGAGGCGAAACGGACCCGGTCCCCCGTCATGCAGGCGAAGCGCCCCTCGCCGGCGGAGAGGAGGATCTTCCCTGTTGCCGCGGCCGGGGCCCCCTCGCCCCACACCCGCTCCGCCGCCAGCACGAGCCGGCTCCCCCGCTCCATCGTTTCCGGGCGGCTCTCCACGATCCCCTCGACGGTCACGGGCATATCCCCGGCAGCATGGACGACGTGTTCCGGAGGGAAGACCGGCGCGAGGAACGGACGGAGCGACAGGTTGCCCCAGGTGAAGAAAACGAGAGAGAGTGCCAGGAGGAAGGGGAGGCGGCTCGCCGTGAAGACGGCGAGGAAGGCGAGGAGGAGCAGGGGAAGAAGGGCGGCGGCGGGGACGAACCAGAGGAAGTGCCAGGCCACGGCACTTCCGGCCACGATAGCGAGCAAGGGGAGAAAGAGCGGCCGTTCCCGGAACAGGGAATGTCTCTCCATCTCCCCTTGCGCTTTTTCCATCGGGGCCCCCAGGGATGCGGTCGCCCGCGAGTTATTTCAAGCGCCGGGCGTAGAGCGGGAAGCGCCGCATCAGGGCGTTCACCCGCCCCTTGATCTCCGCCAGCCGCGCCTCGTCTGCCACGTTGGCCAGGGCCTCGGCGATGAAGCCGGCCACGTCCTCCATCTCCGCCTCCTTGAGGCCGTGGGTGGTCGCCGCCGGGGTGCCGACCCGGAAACCGGACGTGACGAAGGGGGAGCGGGTTTCGAAGGGAACAGTGTTCTTGTTGACGGTGATGCCGGCCTTGTCAAGGGCCTCTTCGGCCACCTTGCCGGTCAGCTCGGTTCCCGAGAGGTCGACCAGCATGAGGTGATTGTCGGTGCCGCCGGAGACCAGCCGGAAGCCGCGGGCCATGAGCCCGGCCGCCAGCGCCCTGGCGTTCTTCACGATCTGCTCCTGGTACACCCTGAATTCCGGGGTGAGTGCCTCCTTCAAAGCCACGGCCTTGGCCGCGATGACGTGCATGAGGGGGCCCCCCTGGATGCCGGGGAATATCTGGGAGTTGAGGGTCTTGGCGAACTCCTCCCGGCAGAGGATCATCCCTCCGCGGGGCCCGCGCAGGGTCTTGTGGGTTGTGGTGGTGACGAACTCCGCAAGGGGGACCGGGTTGGGATGGAGACCGGCCGCCACGAGACCGGCGATGTGGGCCATGTCCACCATGACGACCGCCCCCACCTTGTCGGCGATCCGCCGGAAGGCGGCGAAGTCGATGGTGCGGGGATAGGCGCTGGCGCCCACCACGATCATCTTGGGGCGGTGCTCCACGGCCAGCCGTTCCACCTCCTCGAAGTCGATGGTCTGGCCCTCCCGGGTGACTCCGTAGGGAACCACGTTAAAGAACCTGCCGGAGAAGTTCACCGGGCTGCCGTGGGTGAGGTGGCCGCCGTGGGAGAGGTTCATGCCGAGGATGGTGTCTCCCGGCTTGCACACGGCGAAGTAGACCGCCATGTTGGCCTGGGAGCCGGAATGGGGCTGGACGTTGGCGTGCTCCGCTCCGAACAGCTCCCTGGCCCGCTCGATGGCCAGGTTCTCGACGATATCCACCTGGTGGCAGCCGCCGTAGTAGCGCTTGCCGGGATACCCCTCGGCGTACTTGTTGGTGAGGACCGACCCCTGGGCCTCCAGCACCGCCTCGGAGACGAAGTTCTCCGACGCGATCAGCTCCAGGTTGTACTCCTGGCGTTCCGTCTCCATCCGGATGGCACGGGCCACTTCGGGATCGAATTTTCCCAGTATCGACATCTCACACTCCTTGGTTGTGGGTAATCGTCAGCAGGACCGGCTGAGACACCGAGCCGGGTCGGCCACCGTGCCGGATTGCATGGTGGCGTAAAATGAAACGGGACCCTGCAGTCCCGTATTCACCCGTATCTCCCGAAACGGCAGCAGGCTGAGCGCCGCTCACTCCTCCCGCGATCCGGTCCGGTAGATCTCCTGCTCGATGCGGGCAATCTTGTCGAGCCTCCCCTGGTGCCGCCCCCCTTCGAAGACGGCGTCGAGCCAGGTGGCGACCATCTCCCGGGCCTGGTTCCCGTCGAGGACGCGGCCGCCGAGGACGAGGATGTTGGCGTTGTTGTGTTCCTTCGCCATCCGCGCCATGAAGGCGTCCGTGACGAGGGCGGCCCGCACGTGGGGAAACTTGTTGGCGACGATGGACATGCCGATGCCGGTGCCGCAGAAGAGGACTCCCTTTTCCGCCGCGCCCGCTGCCACCTTCCGGGCCACCTTCTCGCCGTAGTCCGGGTAGTCGACGGAGGTGCCGGCGTCGGTCCCGCAGTCCTCGAAGGGGATCCCCCGCTCCTGAAGGAGCTCCTTCACCGCCTCCTTCAGCTGGATGCCGCCGTGGTCGCTGGCCAGTGCGATCATTCCCGCCTCCTAGGCCTTCCTGAAGAGAAGGGTGGCGTTGGTGCCGCCAAAGCCGAAATTGTTGCTCATGGCACAGGCGACCTTCACCTCGCGGGCCGTGTTCGGGACGTAATCCAGGTCGCACTCCGGGTCTGGCTCCACGTAGTTGATGGTGGGAGGGACGACCCCCCTGTCCATGGACATGAGGGTGAAGACCGCCTCGAGACCGCCGGCCGCCCCGAGTGCGTGGCCGGTCATCGACTTGGTGGAGGAGACCATCAGCTTCCGCACGTGGTCGCCGAAGACCGTCTTGATCGCCAGGGTCTCGTACAGGTCGTTCATGGGCGTGGACGTCCCGTGGGCGTTGATGTAGGTGACTTCTTCCGGATTGACGCCGGCATTGGCAAGGGCCATCCTCATGCAGCGGGCCGCCCCCTCCCCGCCGGGGGCGGGTGCGGTCAGGTGGTAGGCGTCGCCGGTGAGGCCGTAGCCCACCACTTCGGCGTAGATCTTCGCCCCACGCTTCTTGGCGGCTTCGTATTCCTCGAGGACCACGATCCCCGCCCCCTCCCCCATGACGAAGCCGTCCCGGTTCTTCTCAAAGGGGCGGGAAGCCCCCTGGGGGTCGTCGTTGCGGTCGGAAAGCGCTTTCATGACGGCAAAGCCGCCGATCCCGAGGGGGGTGACCGTTGATTCGGTGCCGCCGGCAATCATGGCATCGGCGTCGCCGCGCCGGATGATCTGGTAGGCGTCCCCGATGGAGTGGGTGGCGGTGGCGCAGGCGGAGACTGACGAGATGTTGGGACCCTTGGCGCCG
>Ga0335082_10001302_pt1 | contig 26706 bp, 21 predicted proteins | sample Lox_Sample_41_FD_206718 | JGI IMG/M metagenome (GOLD analysis project Ga0335082, IMG submission 206718) | Soil microbial communities from Loxahatchee National Wildlife Refuge, Florida, United States - Lox_Sample_4.1 | ecosystem: Environmental > Terrestrial > Soil > Wetlands | place: USA... | reverse complement strand
CGCTGCCGTCCAGCGCGCACGAGTAGATGTTCCCGGTGCCCTCGTGATCAGACACGAAGAACAGCCGGCCCCCGACGATCATCGGGCCGGCCAGCTGACCGTCCAGGTCGCCGAGCACCCGCGTGAAGGGGGCAGGGGAGGTGGGCGGGGAATCGGTGCCGGTGGCGGTCCACAGTTTGCCGGCCCGGCCGCCGCGGTACCGCTTCCAGAACGCGGGCTCGTGGGCCACGCTCCCGGTGAGCAGGGCGGTGCCCGCGTCCTCGATGGCCACGTCGTTGACCGGGCCGAACGGCAGCAGCCGCGGCGGCGTGGCGCCGTCGCCGGCGACCGCGTAGGCGCGCCGGTACTTCTGCGCCGGCTGGTTCGCCGCGGTGACGGCGAGCACCTCGCCCGCCGCGGTCCACCCGGTGACCCTGGTCTGCGGGTCGCCCCACCAGGTGAGCCGACCCGCGGTGGTACCGCCATGGGTATCGGCCGTGTAGACCTCGGGGTTCCCGTCCCGCCAGCTCGTCCAGGCCAGCTGGGACCCGTCGCGGGAGAAGCGCGGGTAACTCACCGGCACGTCGTCGGCTGTCAGCCGCCAGGCCCGGCCGCCCGCGGCCGGAGCGAGCCAGACGTCGTCGCCGGCGGTGAAGGTGAGCAGGTCGCCGTGGATGTGCGGGTACCGCAGGTAACCGGCCGCCATCAGGCGGTACCCCTGGGAGTCCGTGCTTCTCGTGGCGGGAGCGGCGGGCGGACCCTGGACGGGCCGGTCGCCGGATCGGCCGGCACCTTGGGCGGCTGCTTCTCCAGCGCCTCGAGCACGAGCCGCACCGCGGTCTCCAGCTGCGGGTCATGCCCCGCGGCCCAGTCGTCCGGCGTGAGCAGCACCTCCACGTCCGGGTCGACGCCGTAGTTCTCCACGCCCCAGCCGTACTCGTCGAACGAGAACGCGTACCGCGGCACGGTCATGTGGGTGCCGTCGACCAGCTCGTGTCCGGGGACGCCGTCGATGCCGACCACGCCGCCCCAGGTGCGGGTGCCGACCACCGGGCCGAGGCCGAGCAGCTTGATCGCGGCCGTGACGATGTCCCCGTCCGACCCGGCGAACTCGTCGGTCACGGTGACGACCGGGCCGCGCCGCCCGTCCTGCGGATAGGAGGACGGCCGGATCCAGCGTCCCTGGTCCCAGCCGATGACGCGGCGGGCCAGCTTCTCCACCACCAGCTCGGAGATGTGCCCGCCGCCGTTCCCGCGCACGTCCATGACCAGGGCGTCGAACCGCATCTCGGTGCGCAGGTCGCGGTGGAAGTCAGCCCAGCCCTCGCCGACCATGTTCGGGATGTGCAGGTAGCCGATCCGGCCGTCGCCGAGCTCGCGGACCAGGCGGCGCCGTCCGGCCACCCAGTCCTGGTAGCGCAGCCGCCGCTCGTCGCGCAGCGGCACGACGACGACGCGGCGCCGTACCTCGGGATCGGCACCCTGCGGGCGTACCCTAAGCTCGACCGGCTTGCCGACCGTGCCGGCCAGCAGCGGCGCGGGACCGAGCAGCGGATCGACCGGCCGCCCGTCCACCGCGATCAGCTCGTCGCCGGCCTTGATCACCACACCCGGCGCCTCGAGCGGCGAGCGCGCCCGCGGGTCGGACGTCTCCCCCGGCAGCACCCGGTCCACCAGCCAGCGGCCGGCCGGGTCGCGGGAGATGTCCGCGCCGAGCAGCCCGACGGCGGCCGGGCCGGGGCCAGATCCGCGGAAGTCCTGGCCGGCCCGGATGATGTAGGCGTGCGAGGTGCCCAGTTCGGCCACTGTCTCCCACATCAGGTCGGTGAAGTCGTCGGCGCCCCGGACCCGGTCCAGCAGCGGCCGGTAGCTGTCGAGCACCGCGTCCCAGTCCACGCCGGACATGCCCGGGTTCCAGAAATCGCGTCGCATCAGCCGGCCGGCCTCGGCGAAGGCGTGCTGCCACAGCGCGGCCGGGTCGGCCTGGAACCTGGCCCGGGACAAGTCGACGGTGACCGACTCGGACGAGCCGTGGTCCTCCTTGTGCTCGGACGGCAGGATCAGCAGCTCGTCGTGATCCTTGACTACCAGCCGGGTGCCGTCGCCGCTGACGTCGAACCAGTCGAGCTCGCCGATCAGCTCGGCGACTTCGCGCTTGCGCAGGTCGAACCGCTCCAGAACCGGCCGCGGCGCGTCATCCTCGGGGCTGGCGGCACCCTCGCCGAGCACCCCGGCGACCGGCTCGCGCAGCCAGGCCAGCCCGCCCTTCACCGCGCGCAGCGACGAGTACCTGGCTTCGACCACGGGGACGCCCACCACGCGACCCGAGATACCGTCGGCGTCGACGGATACCTCGGTACGTTCGGGGGCATCGTCGTTGTCTTTGTCCTTGTCCGGTGCGGGCGGATCCTGGCCCAGCGGCCGGCCGCCCGGCAGCGGACCGAACGGCGACGGGGTCTCCGCCGCCAGCGGCACCAGGTAGGGACGGCTGCCGAGGGGGAACGACATGTCAAAGGTCTGCTCGTCGTACACCGGATCGAAGCTGCGCCGGGAGATGAAGGCGAGGTAGAGGCCGTCGGAGGTGAATACCGGGTCGCTGTCGGCGAACCGGCCGTCGGTCACGTCGATGACCTCGTGCTGGCCAGGGGGGACGAAACCCTGATCCCCCCCAGACCCCCCCGGGAGCTCGGCTACCCGCGCCAGCCGGATGCGGGACAGCGGCCGCGGGCCGGGCTGGGCCCAGGCCAGCCAGGCCGAGTCCGGCGACCAGGCCAGCCCGCCGGCCACCCCGTCGTCGGACGCGGCCAGCTCGGTGACCTGCCCGGACGCCACGTCGACGACCAGCAGCCTGCCATCGTGCGCGGCGGCCGCGACGGTGGCCCCGTCCGGCGAGGCGGTCAGGCCGAGCACGTTGCCGAGCTGGCCCGCGGCCAGCCGGACCGTCTCGATGCCGGGTTCGCCGGTCACCGAGCCGATCTCCAGGGCGTCGGCGCCGTCCGTTGAAGCGGCGTCGGTGACCCAGACCGCCTGCCCGGTCTCGCCGAGCACCCGCGGCAGCCGGGCCCGGGCGGCCGGGTCGACGCGCAGCGCGCGCGCCGGGCCATCCCGGTGCGTCAGCCAGTGCACCGTGCCGCGCACCTCCACCACGCTGGCCCGCCCGGTCTGGTCACAATCCAGGCTGCCCAGGTGATCGCGCGCGGAGACCAGCCGCGGCGCCCGGGCCGGCGCCGGGGAGCCCAGGGTGATCTCCAGCTTGCGCGGCTCCGCCGCCTCCGCCGAGTCCAGGATCCAGACATCCCCGGCCACGTGGTAGACGATCCGCAGCCCGTCCGTGGCCGGGTTCCGCGCGTACATCCCGTCATGATCGGTATGCCGGCGCACCTCGCTGCCGTCCAGCGCGCACGAGTAGATGTTCCCGGTGCCCTCGTGATCAGACACGAAGAACAGCCGGCCCCCGACGATCATCGGGCCGGCCAGCTGACCGTCCAGGTCGCCGAGCACCCGCGTGAACAGCGGATCCGCGCCGGTGGCGGTCCACAGCCGGCCGCGGGTGCCGCCGCGGTACCGCTTCCAGAACGCGGGCTCGGTGTTCGTCCGGCCGGTGAGCAGGGCCGTTCCCGTCTCCTCCAGGGCCAGGTCGTTGACCGGGCCGAACGGCAGCCTGCGCGGCGGCGCGCCCTCGAGCGGAATCGCGTACGCCCAGGTCAGGTACGTTTCAGGCTGGCCGGTGGCGGAGACCGCGAGGACCTCGCCCGCTGCGGTCCAGCCGGTCACCCTGGTCCTGGCGTCGCTCCAGTACGTGAGCCGGCCTGCGTCATTGCCGTCCGGGTCGGCCGTGTAGACCTCGGGGTTCCCGTCCCGCCAGCTCGTCCAGGCCAGCTGGGACCCGTCGCGGGAAAAGCGGGGGTAGCTCACCTGGGCGCCGTCGGCGGATAGCCGCCAGGCCCGGCCGCCGCCGGCCGGAGCGAGCCAGACGTCGTCTTCGGATACGAAGGCGAGAAGGTCACCGTGGATGTGCGGGTAGCGCAGGTATCCGGATGAAGTCACGCACTTCATCCTAGGGTCTCGGGCCTACAGCCAGCCGCGTTCGGAGGCGATGCGGAGGGCCTCGGCGCGGTTCCTGGCCCCGGTCTTCTGGATGCCGGCGGACAGGTAATTCCGTACCGTGCCCTCGGAGAGGTAGAGCTGGGCGGCGATCTCGGCGATGGTCCGGCCGTCGGCGGAGGCCTCGAGCACGTCGCGCTCGCGCGGGGTGAGCGGGTTGACCCCGTCGGCGAGGGCGGCGGCGGCCAGGTCCGGGTCGATGACCCGCTCGCCCGCGAGTACCCGGCGGATGGTCTGGGTGAGCTTGTCCGCCGGGGAGTCCTTGACCAGGAACGCGGATACCCCGGACTCCATCGCGCGGCGGAGGAAGCCGGGCCGGCCGAACGTGGTCAGGATCACGATCTTGGTGTCCGGGCTGCGCATCTTCAGCTCGGCCGCCGCGGTCAGGCCGTCCATGCCCGGCATCTCGATGTCCAGCACGGCCACGTCGGGCTTGGTGGCTTCGGCCGCCTTCAGCACCTCGTCGCCGCGGCCGACCTGCGCCACCACTTCGATGTCGCCCTCGAACGAGAGCAGCGCGGCCAGCGCCTCCCTGATCATCACCTGGTCTTCGGCGAGGAGCAGCCGGACGGGCTCGTCCTGGGTCATAGCTGGGAATTATCGGGCACGGTCGCGATGAGGCGGAAGCCGTGGCCGGGACCCTTCGACCCGGAACCGTCGGCCGGCCCGAGCGACAGGCGGCCGCCGATGGCGGACAGGCGCTCGGACACGCCCCGCAGCCCGCTGCCGTGAGCGCTGTCCGGGGTGGCCGGGTTCTCCGGGTCCTCCGGGCCCTGTGCGGGGAACCCGCGGCCGTCGTCGGTGACCTCGAGGGACACCTCGTCCATCCGCTCGGTGAGCCGGATCCGGCAGTGCCGGGCGCCGGAATGGCGGATCACGTTGGTGACGGCCTCGCGCAGGCACCAGGCCAGCACCGCCTCGGCCTCCGGGTCGAAGGTCCCCGACCGCAGGGTCAGCCCGGCGTCGTCCTCGAGCGCGATGCCGGCCGCCTCCAGCGCGTTCCGCGCCGTGATGACCTCGATGGCGAGCGTCGGCCTGCGGTAGCCGCTGACCGCCTCCCTGATGTCGTGCAGCGTCTGCCGGCTGACCCGGCCGATGTCACCGAGCTCGGTGAGCACCGCGTCGCGTTCGGCCGAGGACGGCAGCTTGGCCAGGCGCTTGGCGGCCAGCTCGGACTTCAGCGTGATCATCGACAGCGACTGGCCGGTCAGGTCGTGCATGTCCCGGGCCAGCCGGAGCCTTTCTTCGTTCGTGGCCAGCTTGGCGACCGTCCCGCGAGCCCGGTCCAGCTCGTGCATCAGGCTGGTCTGCATCCGGAACCCCATCATGGCCAGGCCGATGAGCAGGACAGGCAGCAGGACGGCCAGGGTGGTGCCCAGGTCGAGGTGGGTGATCCAGCAGAACAGCAGGTAGCAGCCGGTGATGGCGAAGACGCCGAAGGAGGCCCGGCGGCTGCCGAAACCCGACGTGAGCACGAAGCCGGCCGCGGCCGACACGTAGATCCACAGCGGCGTCCAGTTCTTGCCGTACACCAGGCAGGCCACCGAGGCCAGGGCCGCGAGGGTACCGAGCCCGTAGAGGGCCAGCCGCGGCCGCGACTCGCAGAGGAACAGGACGGGCAGGTAAATGGCGCAGAAGGCGATCGTGATGATGATGCCGCCGGCAATCCACGCCGCCCCGTGATGGTGGAACAGGTCCGAGACCGGCTGGATCAGGTAGGCCAGCCAGACGCCGGAGAAGAAATAGCGCCACCGGCCGCTGCCGGTACCGGGCACGTTACGCTCGTTGAGCACGCTGGTGAGCAGTCCCGGCTCGGTCCAGTCCTGGCCGGTCCGGCTGGCTTGGTCCTTATGGTCCGGCTGGTCCGCCTCGTTCCGGACGGCGTCGGTGGATCGTGTCGCCATCGCAGCTCACCTCCCTTTCATGCTGCCACGTTTCCGCTGGTTCAACCGACCGCGGTGCCCGGCCGGGCCCCCGATGGCCGGCCGGGCACCATCCGCGGCGCAGGGTTTCAGACGGACTCGGCGGTGGTCCGCACCGCGGCCGTGGCCAGGGCGATGAAGATGCCGAGCCAGACCACCAGGCCGATGGCCAGGCCGGCCGGCACCGCGATGCCCCTGATCACGTCGGCGCCGATCTTGACGGCCTCGTAAGTCGGGGTGAACTGGCCGACCTTGCCGAGGAAGCCGGTCAGCGGGAACCAGAGGCCGCCGAGGATCGCGAAGACGAAGTAGGTGATCAGGGTGACCGGCTGGACCTGCTCCGGCGAGAACCGGTAGCCGATGGCCACGGCCAGTGCGGCGAAGATCGTCGAGCCGAACCAGACGGTGACCGCGATGACCGGCCACTCCCAGGCGGGCAGGTGGACGTTGCCGTAGAAGCGGCCGAGCAGCAGCACGATCACGATCGACGGCACGGTGGTGGCCAGCGAGACGAGGATCTTGGTGATCACGTACGCGTTGGCCGGCAGCGGGGTGAGCCTGAGCTGGCGGATCCAGCCTTCCTTTTTCTCCTGCGCGATCCGCTGCGCGTTGCCGTTCAGCGCACCGCTGAACGCCCCGAACGTGGCCATGGAGATCATGTAGTACGCGCCGAACGCGATGCCGTAGGCGTGGGCGTTGACCTGCCGGCCGATCAGGAGGTAGAGGATGACCGGGAAGGCCACGGTGAAGATGAAGTACCGCCGGTTGTGCATGAGCCGGCTGAGTTCGGCTTTGGTGAGGGCCAGTGTGCCGGCCATGTCAGTTCGTCTCCCCTGCGATAAGTCCGTTGGTCGCGTCGTCTTCGGCGGTGATGGCGAGGAAGGCCTGCTCGAGGCCGAGGCTGGTGACCTCGATCTCGCTCGGCCGGTAGCCCGCGTCGAGGATGGCGTACAGCGTGGCGTCCGAGTCGGCCGACTGGATCTGCACCACGTCGTGCCTGACCTCAAGGTTCACCAGCCCGGGCAGGCCGAGCAGGAAGGGCTCGTCCACCGTGTCCAGGCGGAAGGAGAGCCGCCTGGCCCCGGCCCGCGCCTTGATCTCGGCGGGCGTGCCGTCGGCGAGCAGCCGGCCCCGGTTGATGACCAGGATCCGGTCCGCCGCCTGGTCGGCCTCCTCCAGGTAGTGCGTGGCGAACAGGAGCGTGCGCCCCGCAGCCACCTCTTCCTTCATGCTGTTCCAGAACAGCCGGCGGGTCTCCACGTCCATGGCCGCGGTCGGCTCGTCCAGCACGATCAGCTCGGACTTGCCGCAGATGGCCAGCGCGAACCGGACCCGCTGGGTCTGACCTCCGGACAGCCGGTCCACCCGCTGGTCGGCGAACTTGGTGATGCCGGCCCGCTTGAGCGTCGTCGCCACCGGCTCCGGGTTCGGGTGCAGCTTGGTCACGAGTTCGACAAGCTCGCGCACCGTCACCTCGGGCATCAGCCCGCCGGACTGGAGCATGGCGCCGACCCGGCCGGACTTCACCCCGTGATACGGGTCATCGCCGAACATCCTGATCCGACCGCTGGTGGGCTTGCGCAGGGCGAGCAGCATGTCCAGCGAGGTGGACTTGCCCGCCCCGTTCGGCCCGAGCAGGGCGACGGTCTCGCCCGCGCGCAGGTCGAGGGTCAGCCCGTCAACGGCCCGCAGCCGTCCGTAGTGTTTGGATACGTTCTCGAACGAGACCACCGAACCACCGTTGCGGCTGCCCCCGTGGGCTCCGTGGGTTCGGTGGCTCGCGGCCGCAGTCGCGGCCGCGGTCGCGGTCGCGTAACCCGTCTCGTACTGGCTCATCTAGATCCCCTGTTTCGGCTTCTATGTCAGCTTCGTCTGGCCGGCTTGGCGGCCCTTGACCCCCCAGCGCTCCCAATATCACCATCTGAGCGGGTCGGCCAGGTAGTGCCGTCCCTCAGGAACCTGCCATGACATGCGTCATCCCTGCTGCGGTGACACGCCCGGACCGGAGCCGTGCGCGGCCGGGGCGCGGGTTAGCGGCCGACGGCGTAGCCCTGCATGCCGCGGGGGTTGGCGGCGGCGTACAGGATGCCGTCGCGGCGGGCCACCGCGCTGATCCGGCCCAGGGACCAGGCCGGGCGGACGTTCACCAGGTGGCCGCGGCGGCGAAGGTCCTCGATCACCGGGTCGCCGATCCGCGACTCGACGTCCAGGGCCAGCGGCTGGGCCTGGCGCGGGTAGAACGACGACGGCATGTGCGCGGAGTGGAACGACGGGAAGTCGATCGCCTGCTGCAGGTTCATGCCGAACGTCAGGTGGTTGAGGAAGAACAGCAGGGACCACTGATCTTGCTGGTCGCCGCCTGGCGTGCCGAACGCGAGGTACGGCTCGCGGTCCCGCAGCGCCAGGCCCGGGCTGAGCGTGGTGCGCGGCCGCTTGCCCGGCGCGAGGGTGGCGGGCAGCCCGGGGGTGAGGGTGAACATCTGCGCCCGCGTGCCGAGGCAGAAACCGAGGCCGGGGATGACCGGCGAGGACTGCAGCCAGCCGCCGCTCGGCGTGGCGGAGACCATGTTGCCGAACCGGTCGGCCACGTCGAGGTGGCAGGTATCCCCGGCCCGGTGGCTGGATGCGGCAGGACCTGCAGGCCCGCTGGTCCGCATGGTCGGCTCCCCCGTGCCCGGCTCCAGCAGGCGCGCGGGCGGCTCCACGTCCATGACCGGCGACACGCTTCCGTCGTCGCCGGCGCCCCTGAACGCGCGGGTGACGAAATCCGGCAGCCGGGGCGGGCGGCCGTCCGGGGCACCGGGTAGCAGCCCGGCCGACGCCTCCGGTCCCACCAGGCGGCGCCGCTCGTCGGCGTAACCGGCGGACAACAGCGCCTTGACCGGCACGTCGGTGACGTGGGAGTCGCCGTACCAGGCTTCCCGGTCGGCGAACGCGAGCTTGCCGCATTCGGTCACCGTGTGCACGAAGTCCGCGGTACCCGGTCCCATGGCTGCCAGGTCGAAGCCGTCGAGCAGCGCGAGCTGCTGCAGGAACACCGGGCCCTGCCCCCACGGCCTGGTCTTGCACACGGTCAGCCCACCGAACTCGCAGGTCAGCGGCTCCTCGAGCCGCGGGTGCCAGCCGGCCAGGTCGGCGTAGGACAGCAGCCCGCGGTGCGGCCGGCCGGTCACGTCCATGACCTCGGCGGACGCGAGGTAGACCGCGATGGCCTCGGCCACGAAACCCTCGTAGTAAGCCCGCCTGGCCGCCTCGATCTGCTCGTCGCGGTCCTGGCTGGCCGCTTCGGCCTCGTCCAGGATGCGCTGGTAGGTGGCGGCCAGCACGGGGTTGGCGAACCGCGAGCCCGGCGCGGGCACGCGTCCGCCCGGCAGGTAGACCTCGGCCGAACTCGGCCAGTGATCACGGAACAGCTCGGCCACGCTGGCGATCCCCCAGCTGATCGCGGGCAGCAGCGGGTATCCGCAGGCCGCGTAGCCGATCGCGTAGCCCATCACGTCCCGCAGCCGGAGCGAGCCGAACTCCCTCAGCATCAGCATCCAGGCCCCGAACGAGCCGGGCACGCAGGCGGCGAGCAGCCCGCTGCCGGGCACCAGGTCGAGCCCGAGGCCGGCGAAGGCCCGCAGCGTGGCGGCGGCGGGTGCGGTCCCCTGGCCGCAGAGCACGAAGGTCTCGCCACGGCCGGCGTGGTGGGCGATGACCGGGACTTCGCCGCCCGGGCCGTTCAGGTGCGGCTCGACCACCTGGAGCGCGAGCCCGGCGGCGACGGCCGCGTCGAACGCGTTGCCGCCGTGCTCCAGCACCGCCATCCCGGCCGCCGAGGCGAGCCAGTGCGTCGAGGCCACCATCCCGAACGTGCCCGCGAGTTCCGGCCTGGTGGTGAATCCGGGAATGTCGGCCATGACCCGATCCTCTCATCTCGCACTGTCCGGGGGCCGGCTCGCACAGTCCGGGGGCCGTTGCTCGTCGGACAGCGCGCCGCTGCTGACCGTCATGCCGGCCCGTTCCGGCCAGGGAGTCCAGGGCACGACGCCCTGATAGCGTCTCCCGCATGGACCTTTCCCCGCGGGTGCGCGCCGTCTGTGACCTCGACGTGTCCGAGGCGCGCGAGTTCGCGGGCCGGCACGAGTACGACGGCAGGCCACAGGACCTGTCGCCCGCGGGGGTCCGGGCCGGGCTGGCCCGGCTGGAGGAGGCGCGATCCGGCAGCGGACCGCTGCCGGACCCGCACGACGAGGCGCACCTGTCCGCGGCCGAGGAGCTGAAGCGGGTCACCTTCGCCCGGCTCGAACTGCACCGCAGAAACCCGCTCTTCCACCTCGGCGAGCTGGACCTGTCCTGCTACGACCGGGACTACGCCCCGCAGGGGGAGCGGGACGCCGCGCGGGCCGCGCACCTCGCCGCCTGGCCGCGGGCCGCGGACGCGGCCGTCGAGTCGCTCGACCAGGTCACCGCCCCGGTGGCGGAGGCGCTGCTCGGCGGCATCCGCGGCCTGGCGGCCGGGCTCACCGCGGGAACGAGCGGCGGTCCCCGGGAGGAGACCCTGACCGCGGCGCGGGCCGCGCACGCACGGCTGGTCGCGCACGTCGAACGTGCGGCGGCGCAGGGCGACCCCGACCCGGCGCTCGGCGGGCCGGCGCTCGCCGCCCTGATGGGCGGGGCCGAGGCGCTGCCGGTCGACCTGGGCCGGCTGGCGGAGCAGGCCGACGCCGAACGGGACCGGCTGCACGCCCTGCTGGCCGACTGGTGCGCCCGGATCAACGCCGGCCGGCCTGCGCTCGAGGTGGCCCGCGAGCTGGTCCGGGATCACCCGGACGGGGGCGGCGTGATCGAGTCGGCCAGGATATGGACCGAACGGGTCATCGCGTTCACCCGCGACCGTGACCTGGTGCCCTACCACGACGGGGTGTGCCTGGTCGGGCCCGCGCCCGAGTCACGGCGGTGGGCTACGGCGATGCTGTCGTGGGCGGCGCCCGGCGAGCCGGACGGACCGTCGTGGTACCACATCACGCCGCCGGATGAATCCTGGCCGCAGCGCGACCAGGAGGAGTGGCTGGAGATGTTCAGTCACACCACGCTGCCCGGCATCACGGCGCACGAGGTGGCGCCCGGGCACTTCTCCCACGGCCGTGCGCTGCGGCACGTGACGTCCGAGGTCAGGCGGACCCTGCAGTCCAGCGCGTTCATCGAGGGCTGGGCGCACTACGGCGAGGAGCTGTGCGTGGAAGAGGGGTTCGGCGCCGACGACCCGCGGATCCCGATCGGGGTGTGGCTGGAGGCGCTGGTCCGGGTGACCCGGCTGGCCTGCGCCATCGGCGTGCACACGGCCGGGATGACGGTCGGCGACGCGGCCCGCCGGTTCGAGGCCGACACCCACCTGTCCGGGCCCGCGGCGCTGTCCGAGGCCCGGCGGGCCGCCTTCGACCCGACCTACGGCCGGTACACCTGGGGCAAGCTGGAGATCCTCAAGCTGCGCGAGCGGGCCAGGAAGGACTGGGGCGCCGGCTTCACCCTGCGGCGCTTCCACACGGCCATGCTCGACCTCGGCTCCCCGCCGATCGGCCTGCTCCCCACCGCCCTCGACCGCGGCTAGCATGTGATCGTGCGCAGACTGACGCCGGTGCTCCGGATCGCGGGCGCGGCCCTGCTGGCGGTGCTCGTGGTGACCGGGTGCGCGTCGGGCAGGGCCGCGTCGTCGATCGCCGTCGCCAGCGCGTACGTACCGCAGCCGACGACGCCGGGCACCACGGTCGCGTACCTGGAGATCCGCAACAACGGCCCGGCAGACAAGCTGGTCTCGGCGCAGGTCAGCGTGGGCGGCACGGTGCAGTTGCGGGCTCCGGCGGGACGGCATTCGGGAGCCATGACCATGCGCACGGTGCCGGACATCCCCATTGCGGCCAACGCGATGACCCGGCTCAACCCGATTTCCTACCACCTGCTGATCACGGGGGCCGGGACCATGCACGACGGCAAGGACATCATGCTGCGGCTGACCTTCGCCAACGCCGGCACGGTCACGGTCATCGCGATGGTCACCAACCCGCGGTCGGGCGGCAGCAGCTACTTCTTCTGAACTGACTTAGCCGGCCGGCGGGTCAGCGGCATCCTCTCCCGGGTCTGGTCGTCATGCGGCGTGTAGACGACGATGCGCGCCTCGGGCATGGCCGGCACATGGAGTTCGCTCACGGCCAGGCACAGCGTCCCGGCCTGCGGGTGCAGGTAGGTGAGGGTCCGCGGCTCCGGGTCGGCCACCTCGTGCCGGGCCCACAGGTCGGCGAACTCGCGGCTCAGGCTGGCCAGCCGGCGGATGTCCTCTTCCCAGTCGGGGTCGCCGATGTGCCGGCTGTACGCGGAGCGCATCCGGGCCACCAGGTAGCGGACGTGGGCGTCGTACTCGGGGAACTTGCCCCGGGCGGTCGGCTCGGTGATGCAGCACCACAGGGTGTTCTTGTGCACGCACGGCATCGTGTGCCATTCCCAGAACAGCTCCTCGGAGGCGCTGTTCGACATCAGCATGTCGTGCCGGCCGTTGAGCAGCGACGCCGGGAGCGGGTCCAGCGAATCGACGATCTCGCGGATGACGTCCGGCACCGCCCGGGCCGCGCACTCGGTGTGCAGCGGCGTCGCCTCGGCCAGCCGGTACAGGTGCTCCCGCTCGGCCCGGTCCAGCCGGAGGGTGCTGGCCACCGCGTCGAGCACCTGGGTGCTGGCGTTGATCTGGCGTCCCTGTTCCAGCCAGGTGTACCAGGTCACGCCCACGCCAGCCAGCAGCGCCACTTCCTCGCGCCGCAACCCAGGCGTACGACGCCGGGAACCCGGTGCCATGCCGAAATCACCCGGGCTGAGCCGGGCCCGCCGGGCCTTCAGGAACTCACCGAGCTCTGCCCGCCGACGCTCACCAACCCGCCGGCGTTCACCTGCCCGCCGCTCCTCACCCATCCGCCGCTCATCGGCCGCCCGCCGCTCATCGGCCGCCCGCCGCGCCCCGTCCTGCCGGGCGGCTGGTCCGTTCTTCGTCTCGTACGTGACCAAGGCCTCTTCCCATCACACAATCTGCCCCGATTCAACTTAGCGGTCGCCACTGACATTCCGGTGATGACGCCGGGCCGGAGGGCCGGAGATCGTGAAGGGTGCCAGGAGAAACGGCGGGCCCCGGGGGGGAATGGTCTCGGGAACCGGAGCCCGCCACGAGGCGACTGTCGCAGGCCGTCTTTGAATGGCGCTGCAACGGTGCTGGAACGGCCGACCGCGCCGCTGGTCAGGCGGTCCAGGCGAGAGGGAGGCGCTTGACGCCGCGCTGGAAGTTGGAGCGCAGGTAGGACGGCGGCCCGCCCGCTTCGAGCCGGGACGTGCGGGCCAGCACCTCGGCGAACAGGGCCCGCATCTGGGTGCGGGCCAGGTGGGCGCCGAGGCAGAAGTGCGGGCCGTGCCCGAACGCCAGGTGCGGGTTGGGCTGGCGGCGGATGTCGAACCGCCCGGGGTCGGCGAAGACGGCCTCGTCACGGTTGGCCGAGGTGAAGGAGACCACGACCTTTTCTCCCGAACGGACGGGCTGGCTGCCGATCTGACAGTCCTCTGCAGCCGTCCGGCGAAAGGTCATCACCGGCGTCCACCAGCGCAGCATCTCGTCGGCCGCCGCCGGCAGCAGGTCCGGATCGGCGCGCAGTTCGTCCTGGGCAGCCGGGTGCTCCAGCAGCGCGATGCACGCGCCGGGCAGCCCGTTGCGCAGGGTCTCGTTGCCGGCCACGGCGAACAGCCAGAACATGTTCTCGAACTCGGCTACCGAGACCCGGGCGCCACCCTCGTCCGACTGGGCCAGCAGGATCGACATCACGTCGTCGCCCGGACGGCGGCGTTTCTCCTCGGCGAGCAGGTGGGCGTAGGCGTACAGGTCAGGCATCCCCTCCCGGGTGCGCGGGTCGGGCATCCGTCCGCCGGGACCGGGGGCGGGGCGCTCGGCCAGGGCCTCGCGGGCCATGGCCGTGCCGGCGGCCGGGTCGAATTCGGCCGAGGAGGCGTAGTCGGGATCCTGGTAGCCGATCACCCTGTTGGACCAGTCGAACAGCAGCCAGCGGTCCTGCTCGGGCACGCCCAATACGTCGGCCAGGGCGAGCAGCGGCAGGTCGGCGGCCACGTCCTTGGCGAAGTCGCATTCGCCACGCGGGCCGGTGAACACGCGGTCGCAGATGGTCCTGGCGTGACCGCGGATGCGGTCCTCCAGCCTGGCGACCGCCCGCGGCGTGAACGACCGGCTGAGCAGCCGCCGCAGCCGGGAGTGCTCCGGCGGGTCCATGTTGAGCATCATCCGGCGGACGTAGCTCAGCGCCCCTGGCGTGGCCGGGTCCCGGATCTGGGTCCCGCCCAGCGCGGAGGAGAACAGGTCCGGCCGCCGCAGCACCGATTCCACGTCGGCATGCCTCAGCACCAGCCAGAACCCCGGACCCTCCGGCCAGCCCAGCACCGGGATCTCGGGCACCCACGCTACCGGGCCCTGCCGGCGCAGCCGGGCCAGCGCCTCGAATGGCACGCCGCTGGCGTAGGTGGCGGGATCGAAGACGACCTCGGTGTCGGGACGGGGCCGGCCGGTCGATGGCGCCATCAGTCGCGCCCCAGGAACTCCTCGATGGAGGTGGCGAGCGACACCGGCGACTCGAACATCGGGTAGTGCCCGGCGTCGGGGAGGATGGTCATCTCGGCCTCGGGGAAGCAGACCAGCCAGGTCTGCTCCATCACATCCGCGGACAGGGCCGGGTCGTTCACCCCCACGATCACCTTGACCGGCGTCCTGGCATCCGGCTGGACCTTGCCTGAGAAATCCGTCTTGGCCCAGGCCTGCAGGTACGCGGCGAACGCCGCCTGGTTCGAGTTCTCCAGCGAGTGCCGGACCACGTGGTTGATGAAGGTCGCGGTCAGCTTGCTGCCGGTGGTGAAGTCGATGATCGCCGCCCGGTTGCCGGCGTTGGCCGCCGCGCCGGAGAACAGCGCCCAGCCCTGCTCGTCCATTGGCACCGCGTTGGCGGGCACCGGGTTGAGGCCGATCAGCTTGTCCACCCGGTCCGGGGCCTGCAGCAGCATCTGGTGGGCTACCTTCGCGCCCATCGAGTGCCCGATCACCGAGAACCGGTCCCAGCCGAGTTCGCCGGCCAGGTCGATCGCGTCGGCCGCGGCCTCTTCCATGGTGAACTCACCGGCGACCTCCTGGCGGCCGCCGTATCCGCGCAGGTCCATGAAGGCGTAGGTATAGGTCGAGCGGTCGAGGAAGTCCGGCAGCGAGCCCCAGCCCCGGGCGGAGCCGAACCAGCCGTGCACGGCCAGCACGTGATGGTCACCGGACCCGATGCTCACGAGGGAACTCGTCATGCCGACCTCCGGATTGTCATCCTCGGTTGCTTAGCAGCCGACTCTAGCGAGCCGGTACCGCGTCCGCCATGGCTGGCTGCGATGCGGGGCCGGCGGCCGCGTCGTCCTCGCCGCGGATGACCAGCAGCGCGTAGCCCAGCACCGTGCCACCCACGGCGATCAGGGCGCCGGAGCCGCCGAGCAGCGCGGCGAGTCCGGGGGCGATGACCGAGCCGACGACGATCCCGGCGATCGCGGCGGGGAACGCGATGCCGTAGGCGCGGCCGAACACGTCCTCGTCGAGTTCGCGCTGCAGGGTGGTCTCGGTGAGGATCTCGACCAGCAGGGCGCCCATGCCGGTCAGCCCGGTCAGGACGATGGCCGCGGCCGGCCAGCGGACCACCGCGAGCAGCAGCGTGGGCACGCCGGCCAGCGCCAGCGCGGCGGTCAGCACCGAACGGGACGGCAGGCGGCTGACCCGGCCGGCCAGCGCGGTCCCTAGCAGGCCGCCCGCGCCGAGAGCGGCGAACATGTAACCGTAGCCCTGCGCGCCCAGCCCGACCTGGCGGGACACCAGGAGCAGCAGGACCGTCTGGGCACCATAGAGCACGCTGCACATGATGTCGGCGCCGACCAGCCGCAGCGCCGCGGGGTGCGCGCGCAGCGCGGCCGCGCCCTGCGCCACCTCGCGGAGCAGCCCGTCCGGACGTTCCGCGGTCCGCCGGACCCGGAACGGACTCGGGTCGGCGTGGCTGCGGATGGCGAGCACGGCCAGCGCGGACAGCCCGAAGGTCAGCGCGTTCAGCGCGAACGCGGACGCGGCCGAGCCGAAGAGCAGCAGCACGCCGCCGAGCGCGGGGCCGAGGACGATGCCGGCCCCGGTGACGGCCGAGCGGGCCGCGTTGGCGCCGGGCAGGTCGGCATCGTCGACGAGACGCGGCGTGACCGCGGCCACGCACGACACGTACGGGGCGGCGCCGGCCGTCGCGGCCGCCGCGATCATCGGAGCGAGGACGATGGGCAGCCGGAACGCGGCCACCGCGGCCAGCAGGACCATCAGCCCCATCCGGGCCAGGTCACAGGTGATCATGATGCGGCGCCGGTCGAACCGGTCGGCTAGCACGCCGCCCAGCGGGCCGAGCACGACGACCGGGACGACCCGGACGGCCGTGGTGACGCCGACCCACAGGGCCGAGTGGGTTCGCTGGTAGACCAGGACGACTAGGGCCAGGTTGTAGAGCCAGTCGCCGGTCTGCGACACGGCCAGCCCGGACAGGAGCCAGCGGAAGCCGGGGTAGCGCAATGCGGAGCGGATGCTGCCTGAGGGCGCGTTCTCTGTGGTCATACCCTCTACGGTCGGGCTAAGGGGCGGGGCGGCACATTGGCCCGGCGCCGTAACCCGTCCGGCCGGGGTGCTTATCTTCTCCGGCGTACCGCCCTAGCCGGCCCGGCGAGGCGCTTAGAACCACCCCATCCGGGTGATGGCGCATCCCGCCCTTGACAGCGACAATGGGATCCGTGGGAAATAGCCTGACCGCATCCCTGACCGAGCTGATCTTCATCTCGATCGTCCCGACGCTCCTGCTGGCCGGGTGGCTGATCACGATCTTCCGGGCCACCAGGGATTACGACCGGCGCTAACCGGTCACGCCGAGGCGGTGCGCCACCGCGGCCGCCTCTACCCGGCTGTCCACCCCGAGCTTGGCCAGGATGTTGGACACGTGCACGCTGGCCGTCTTCGGGCTGATGAACAAGGCCCCGGCGATCTGGGGGTTGGACCGGCCCGCGGCCAGCAGCAGCAGGATCTCCCGCTCGCGCTCGGTCAGCCCGAACCGGGCCAGCGGATCCTCGGCCGCCGGACGGACCACGTCCGCGCCCGGCTCGTCGAGGCTCAGCCGGGTCCGGCGGGCCAGCGCGGCGGCCTCTTCCGCGATGGGTGCCGCGCCGACCCGCCTGGCCAGGGCGTAGGCCTCGCGGACGCCGCGGCCGGCGGCCTGCCGGTCACCCGCGGCCGCGACCACCTCGGCGAGCCGTAGCCAGGCGTACGCCAGCGGATAGGGCTCGGCCGCCGTCTGCCACGCCTCGGCCGCCGCCTGCCACGCGGTGACGTCGGCCTCGCCCGTGGCGCGCGCGAGTTCTGCGGTGACCAGCGCCCGGTAACCGCGCGACGCGGCGTTGGGTGCCGTCAGATCCGCGGCGAGCAGCGCCAGCTCCCGGTACCGGCCCGCGGTACCGTCCGGGACCTCTTCCCGCCGGTCACGAGCGCGGGTGGCGCCGTCTGCCTCCGCCCTGGCGGCCAGCCACAGCACCGGCCAGACGTATCGACCGGACATCGCCCCGCCGTAGTCCACCAGCCCGCCGGCGGTGATCTGGCGGGCGGTATCAAGGTCGCCCCGGCAAAGCGCGACCAGCGCATCGGCGTACAGCAGGGTCAGGGCGTACTGCTCGTCGCGGGTCTGGCCGAGGGCCCGCCGCGCGGCGCGCACGTCGGTATCGGCGTCCTGGTAACGCCCGGTCATCGCGGCCAGCTCGGCGCGCAGGATCAGGACGGTGGCGGCGAAGACGCCCTCCGGCATGGCGTTCACCGCTCGGGTAGCCAGCTGCTCGGCCTCGGTCCAGCGGCCCAGGCGGAGCAGGCTCTCGGCCAGGTTGCCGGCCAGGAAGGCACCCAGGGACCTGGCCAGCCCGACCCGGTCGGCCAGCGCCATCCCCTCGCGCGCCGCGTCTGCCGCCTCCTCGTGCCGGCCGAGGAGTTCCAGCACGTCGGAAATGTTCACGTAGGCGCGCAGCGCGATGAAGTGCGCGCCGATGCCGGTGGCCAGGGCCAGGCCGGCCCGGAGGTCGTCAAGGCCGGCGTCGTCCGCGCTCAGGTAGCCCCGGGCCGAACCGAGGGTGATGGACGAGTCGGCCTCCTGCTGGACCGCGCCGACCTCACGCGCGGCCTGCACGGCGCGGGCGGCCAGGCTCATCGTGGCGTCCATGTCGTTGGCGCGCCAGACGGACATGGCCAGCGAGGAGAGGACGACCGCGTGCGCCCTGGTCACCTGGTCGGCGGGCAGCAGGGCGAGCGCCTCCTCCAGGGTGGTGATCGCCTCAGGCTCGCGCCCGGTGTCCCGCAGCGTGCGCGCGCGCCGGTCGAGCACCAGCGCACGCCGGACGGCATCGCCCCCGGCCGGGAGGCCGGCCAGGGCCTGGTCGAACAGGGACAGCGAGCGGTCGATGGCCCCCGCCTGATAGGCGGCCTCGCCGGCCAGGCTCGCCACCTCGGCCTGGTCCAGGCCGGTGCGCTCCTCCGCGTCGGGGACCCGGGGCCAGATCTCCAGCGCCCGTTCCAGGTGGCGCTGCGCCTCGGCCGGGGCGAACGACGTGACCGCATGCCGGGCCGCGGCGATCGAGGCGGGCAGCGCGCGCGGCAGGTCCAGGGCCGCGTACCAGTGGTGGGCCAGCGCGGCGGGCACCGCGGCGTCGTCCCCGGCCAGGTCCGGGTCGCGGGTGAGCGCCTCGCCGTAGGCGGCGTGCAGGGCGCCCCGCTCGCCCGGGAGCATGTCCTCGTAGACCGCGTCCCTGGTCAGCGCGTGCCGGAACGCGTAGCTCCGGCCGGTGTGGTCGACCACGAGCAGGTGGCTCTCGACCGCTTCGCGCAGCCCGGCGTAGAACTCCGCGTCGCCGACGCCCGCCACCTCGGCGAGCAGTTTGTCGGGTACGCTGCGCCCCGCGACCGCCGCCGTCCGCAGCAGCCGCTGCGCCTCCGGGCTGAGCGCGTCCACCCGGCTGAGCAGCACGTCCGCCAGGGACGGCGGAAGATCAGCCGGGTCGCCGCCGCCGCGCACCAGGCCGACAAGCTCCTCCACCAGGTAGGCGTTGCCGCCGGACCGGTCGAAGACCAGGTCGACGAGCCCGGCGGCGGGTTCGGTGCCGAGGATCGCGCCAAGCTGGGCGGCGACCTCGCCCGGCTCGAACCGGTGCAACTCCACGTGCTGTACCGTGCGGAGCCGGTCCCAGCTGGCGATCAGCGGCCGCAGCGGGTGGCGCCGGTTCAGTTCGTCGGACCGGTAGGTGGCCAGCAGTACGACCCGGACCCCGCGCAGCGACCTGATCAGGAAGGCAACCAGCTCCCGGGTGGACTGGTCGGACCAGTGCAGGTCCTCCAGCACCAGCAGCAGCGGCCGCCTGGCGCTGAGCCGGCCCAGCAGCCCGAGGACCAGCTCGAGCAGCTGGGATACCTGGACCCCGTCGGCGGCCGGCTCGGCGGCCCCGCCCGGGTCGAGCTCGGGTAGCAGGCGGCCCAGGCCGCGCCGGGCCGGGCCGAGTACGTCGGCCAGCTCCGTCCGCGCCGTGGTGCGGGCCAGCGCGCGCAGCGCGTCGATGAGCGGGGCGAGCGGCAGGCCCTCCGCGCCGAGCTCGACGCAGTGGCCGGCCAGGACCGTGAACCCGGAGTCGGCCGCCTGCCCGGCCAGCTCGGTAACCAGGCGGGTCTTGCCCACACCGGCCTCGCCCGCAACGATCGCGAACCCCGGCTCGCCGTCCCGAGCGCGCTCGAGCAGTGCCGTCAGCGACGCGATCTCCGCACGCCGCCCGACGAAGACCGGGCTCTGCATCGGCTGGCTCATACCCTGCACGGTGCCATAACCGGGCCGGGCGCGGAACCGGGTACTGCCAACACCAGGATCAGCAGGCTCTTAGTACGCGGGGCCGCCCGGACTGAGCCTGGTGCCATGACCACGACAACTGACTCACTGGTACGGGAGCGGGGGGCGGCCGCGGGGGCGGCGCGCGGTCGCTGGCTGATGCTGATCGTGCTGCTGGCCGGGCAGTTCATGGCGCTGCTCGATAGTAGTGCTACAGTGCATCGTCGCACGTCGGCATAGATAAGCCCAGGTCAGAGACTCGCCCTGCCTCGCAACTAGTGGCTTCGGTCTCTTACCCGGGCTCGACCGGGCCAGCAATAAGCCGGACCCTCCGCTCACTGCGGGGATCCCAGGGCGGCGCCTGCTTATTCGGCTCTCGTATTTCTATCTTGCCTTCAGCGTGGAGGCGGTCGATAGCATCGTTTATCGTCTTGTCTATGCCTCGGCCGGACCAGTCGGTGTAGTGACTGATGCACCGCTTGCGGAGGCTGTCGAAATTCACCCACTGACCATCAGCCTGCGCGCAGGCGTCTAGCACCTCCTGCCTGCAAGGCGGCACTGCGGGGCGAATTCCCATGCCAGCAGTCTAAGGGCTTTGTGTTGGCCCGGTGGATCAGACATCATGACCCATACCCGTCTAACCCGCCAAGATCAGGGCGAACGACGAGCCTTGGTTTCCTGGTCTCTGATCTGAGCGATGAGCGACCTGGGGCTGAGCCGTCGAGCGATCATATCCGCACGCTGGAATTGCACCTGCCCGGATTTGCCGAGGCGGTCGAGCGCATGACACGAGAGGTCGAATTGATGAATGCCCCGGTTGGCTACCGCTGGTATTACAGGTCAGAGACGCACATCTACGGCGACGATTCCGAAGGTCACCCGATCGAGTTTCACCGGAACACGGGAAGGGTTACTCGGCTTCCTGTTCAGCTTCGCGCTGCACCTGCAGGCCGGGCTGGGCTGGGCGACAGCGCGTCGCGAGCCGGGCTGACGTTCGCGCCGTGCGCGGTGGTCTTCGGGCTGTGCGAGTACTTCTGGCGGCGGCTGCCGCTGCGCAGGCCGCGGACGCGAGCGGGCTGCTCACCACGACGATCCAGCTCGGCCAGGCGGCCGGGGTGGCGACGTTCGGCAGCCTGTTCCTGACGCTGGATTCGGCGCGAGGTCCGGTGGTGTCCGGGCACGCGCTGGCGGTGACGTTCGGCTGGCTGGCGGCGATGGTGCTCGGGGTGGCCGCGGGGATCCCGCTGGCCCGCACGGTAGCGGCGGCCCGGGCTCCGGTGGCCTAACCGGCCCGTTGCATCCCGTTATGTCCGGATTTCAGGGTGAGGCGGTCCGGGCGCGGACCATGAAACAGCGTGGTGCGAGGGGCCAGCTTAAGTGCCTGGCATTGCAATAGATGGGGCAAGAGCATAGCCAGCAGGGCCTCCTCATGCCGGAGGAGCCCGTCCACGCTGAGCTCGATGAGGGCGTGACCCGTGGCGGTCAGCGTTACGCAGCTGAGCCTGCCGTCGGGGCCCGACCGCTCGCGGTGCACCAAGCCTCGTGCTCGGCCCGGGCGACGCGCTGCGAGATGGCCCCGACGCTGACCAGGCTCGGCTCGGCGGCAGCCCCCGCGGTGAGCCGGTGGGGGCGGGCGCCAGGGCGGATGTGGCCGCCCTGGTGACGTTCCTGGCCTCACCGGCCGCCGGGCACATTGCCGGCCAGGTCCTCCACGTCAACGGCCGGGTGTACCCCGGCCGGCAGCGGGCCGGACCCGGCCGGTGAGGGGGCCGCGGAGGGCGAGCGCGGTCAGGGCGGTGGCGGCGCCCGCGACCGCCATCGCGGCCGCGGCGCCGAGGGCCCCGGCCAGCGCGCCCGCCAATGCGGGGGTCAGGCCCTGGCCGGCCATCATCCCGGTGGCGCCGAGGCCGAACCCCTGTCCCCGCCGCCCTTCCGGCAGGCTGTCGAGGAAGGCCTGCTGGATGCCGATCTGGTAAGCGAAGCCGGCGCCGCAGGCCAGCAGGGCCAGGCAGGCCAGCGGCAGCGGAGGGCGGAACACCAGCGCGAGCAGCGGCACGCCCATCGCCGCGGCCAGCGGGAACGCCAGCCGCGTGCGCGTACCGGGCGCGCAGAACCGGCCGACGAGCAGGTCACCGAGCAGCATCCCGGCCGGCATCGCGGCGAGCAGCGGCGCGGCGGCGCTGGCTGGCCGGCCCAGCGACCCGTTGTACGGCACGATCAGCGACTCGGCGCCGGCCACCAGCCAGGCGGGCAGCCACTGCGCGAGCAGCAGACCCCGGACCGTTCGGTCCCTCAACAACGCGACGTTGCCGGCCACCGTGGCCCGCACGATACCGCGGGCCCGGCCGCGGGGCGCCCGCGCGGCCCGGCGGCGCAGGCCCAGCCGGGTGATGACGCCCGCGATCACCAGTGCCCCGCCCGCGGCCAGCAGCAGCCAGCGCACCGGCACGGCGGCCAGCACCACGCCGCCGACGCCCAATCCGGCGATCTGGGTGCCCGCGCCGGTCAGGTTGAAGACCGAGCGGCCCAGGACGTAGCGGTCGCCGTCGAGCACGTCGGGGAGCAGGCCGGAGATCGCGGCGGTGAACACCGGGGCGATCGCCGCCGCGGCGGCGACCAGGGCCAGCATGACCGGGACCGGCAACGCCGGCCACAGGCCGATCACCAGCCCGGGCGCGGCGCGGGTCAGCAGGCCCGTCCCGATGACCAGGCGGGCCGGCAGCCGGTCGGCCAGCGCGGTGAACAGCGCGCCGCCGACGGCCTGCGGCGCGAAGCCCATGCTGAACGCCAGCGCGGTCAGGAACGCCGACCCGGTCTGGGCGAAGATCAGCACCGACAGGCCGAGGAGCTCGAACTGGAAGCCGAGCACGTACATGGTCATCCCGGCGAACAGCACCCGGAACTCCCTGGCCGCGAACACCGAGCGGTACGTGGTGCGGCCCGGCGGTGGTTCGGGCCGGGTCGCGGCTGGTGTGGTGGCGGTCATGGACGCCATGGTGCGGGCCATGCGCTGCCGGCAGTACTCTTTCGTTCCAGGACGAAAGCTGGTGCGTGGTGGTGCTGCGGATCGAGGTGCGCAACCAGGACCTGACCATGAGCCGGTTCGCGTTGTCGCCGCTGTGGGAGCTGACCCAGGCGCTGCGTCTGCTGGCCAGCGAGCGACGTCAGCGGGACCGGGCGGTGCTCCGCCCGTGGCTGCTCCGCGCCCGCGACCGGTACCTGGCGCTGGCCCGCGAGACGGATCTCGGCGTGATCGACGCGCTGAACCCGCCCGGCTGGGGCGCCGACTTCCTGGCTCCCGTCCCGGCGGGCGTGCACACCACGATCGGCGACCTGCTCGACCAGGTCCGGTCGACGCCAGCGGACCAGGTGCGGCGCGAGGTCGCGGTGGCGCTGGCCCGGCAGCCGCGGATGGATCCCCGCGTCGAGCACATCCTGACCAGCGACCGGGCGGCCGGGTACGTCGCCGACGTGCTGACCGTCGGCTGGCAGGCGCTGCTCGAGCCGGAATGGCGGACGCTGCGCGCCATCTTGGAACGTGACGTGGTATACCGCGCGGGGCAGCTCGCCTCGAAGGGCTGGGCCGCCGCGCTGACCGACCTGCACGCCGACCTGAGCTGGCGCCAGGGCCGGATCGAGCTGAGCCGCTGGCCCGCCGAGGACGAGGCCGACCTTGACGGGCGCGGCCTGCTGTTCATCCCGTCGGTCTTCGGCTGGCCGCGGGTCGCGCTGAGCCTCGACCCGCCGTGGCCGCCGGCCCTGATCTACCCGGCCCGCGGCGTCTCCGCGCTGTGGGAACAGCCGGGCCGGCCCGGGTCAGGAACCGCGCTGCACCGGCTCCTCGGCGGCTCACGCGCCGCCATCCTGCTCGCGCTCGAAGATCCGGCCAGCACCACCCAGCTGGCCGGGACGCTGGGCCAGTCGCTCGGCGGCATCGGGGACCACCTGGCCGTGCTGCGCGAGGCCGGGCTGGTGGCCAGGGCCAGGTCCGGACATTCGGTGCTCTACCGGCGCACGCCGGTCGGGGACGCGCTGGCCGCCGCCGAGCTCTGAAGTGTCCGGCCGGCCGGGTACCTAACCGGGGGCGTTCCGGTGCCCCTGGTACGTCCCGTGCGCAGCAACTCGCTTGCCGTCCGATGTCTCGCGATATATCGTGCAAGGGACGTGGGATTCCCCGTTCTTTGCTACGGAGGGCACGATGGCTACGGGATACAACGTGCGCGTCGGGGACGCCGATCGTGACGCAGTCGCCACCCAGCTGCGCGAACACTTCGCGGACGGGCGACTGACGCTCGAGGAACTGAACGAGCGCCTCGACCAGACGTTCGCGGCCAAGACCAAGGCCGACCTGAACACCGTGACGCGCGACCTCCCGCATGCCGCGCGGCCGGCCGCGGGCACGCCGTACGGGGGCACGCCATGGCAGGGGCCGGCGTGGCAGGGTCCGATGGCCACCCGGCCGGGACAGGACTACGGCAACGGCTCGGGCGCCGGCCAGGGGCCGCGCGGTCCGGGCGCCTTCGCGCCGATCATGGGCATGGTGTGGCTGTTCGTCATCCTCGGCAGCGTCATCATGTTCGGCGGTTTCGGTGGTGGCGGCAGGCCGCTGGCGATCGTGCTGTTCCTCGCGGCCCTGGCGCTGGTCAGGCGGCTGATCGGGATGGGCAGGCGGCGCGGTGGCCCCGGGCCGCGCGGTCCGAGGGGCCCCCGGGGACGTCGCCGCTGGTGATTATCGCTTCGTCCGGGTTCCGCCCCGGGCCGGCTCGACTTATCGTGGAAGGGTGAGGCAGCCAGCCTGGCGAATTCAGGGAGCCGATGACAAGGCGATATGACGTTCGAACCGGAATGGTAGACGAGGATCCCGACGCGGGGCAGCCGCGTGAAGAGCTTGTACCGGGATGGCACGTGCCCGGCCGGACACGGTACGACTACGACCTGAGAATCGGCGACGCCGAGCGTGACCTGGCCATGACCCAGCTGCGCGAGCACTTCGTCGCGGGGCGGCTGACCTTCGACGAGCTGAGCGAGCGAATCGACGCCGCCCTCATCGCCAAGACGCAGCGCCAGATCGACCGGCTGACGGCCGACCTGCCCCGGCCGCCCAGGCCCGCCAGGCCCGCCGGGGCCGAGCCGGCCCCGGACGCGGGCCGGTTCCTCGTCTTCGCGATGCTGCTGTTCGCGCTGGCCACGTGGATCCTGATCATGGCCTGGATGTCCCGCTACTCTCACATGGGCGGACAGGTCCCGTGGCCTCCCGGGCGTTAGTTCTCGCTGGGCGGTTCTCCCGGGGCAGTTCGCCTGGGCAGTTCGCCTGGGCAGAGCCGGGCGGTCAGGCGCCGGCCAGGGCGCGCAGCGGGACCACCAGGTAGCGGTAGTCCGGCGTGGGCTCGTCCCCGTTCCCCGTGCTGCCGGTGATGAGGGCGGGCTTGGTCGGGCTGGTGAACTGCAGGCGGATCCGCGCCTCGTCGGGCACGGGCGTCTTGTCGGTGTTCTGGGTTTTGTCCGTGTTCTGGGTTTTGTCCGTGTTCTGGGGCTTGTCCGCGGCGCCCGTGGCGCCGGCCGCCGCGATCAGGGCCGCGCCGAGGCCGTCCATCAGGTAGTGCGGGCTGAACGCGATCGCGGTCTCCTCGCCGGCGAAGTCGGCGGCGACCGTCTCCCGCGCCCGGGCCTGCCCCTCGGTGCCCGCCTCGATCGTGACCGTGCCGTGGCCGAACGACAGCCGCACCGAGCTGCCCCGCTCCGCGACCAGCGCGACCCGCCTGACCGCCTCGACGAGCGGGATGGCCGGCATGTCACCGTGGCTGCCGAAATCGTCCGGGAACCTGGACATGTACTTGATGTATTCCCCCGCGATCAGCCGGGTGGTCAGCCGCCGCCCGCCCGACTCGAACCCGATCATCGCATCGGCCGCGCGCAGCGAGTCGCTCTGCTTCGCCTCGGCGGCCAGTGCGCCGCGCATCATGACCCGGACCGGCGTGCCCGGCATCATCATCCGGGCGGCGTCGGACAGGGTCTTGGCCGGCACCAGCAGCGTGCCTGACGAACCGGGGTGAGCGGGGTTCCAGCCGAGTTCCCTGATCGCGAGCCGGTACCTGTCGGTCGCCACCAGCCTGATGCGGTCCTCGTCGATCTCCAGGTTCACCCCGGTGATGACCGGCAGCGTGTCATCGCGGCTGGCCGCGGGCGCGACCTGGCCGATCGCCGTGGCGAGCACGCCGCCGTCGACGGTGCCCGCCAGCAAGGGCAGCTCGGGCAGCCGCGGGTACTCCTTGACCGGCAGGGTGACCAGGGTAAACGACGCCGGGCCGCAGGTCACGGTGACGTCGTCCTTCTCGTGATCCAGCTCGACCGGGAACGGCGGCAGGCTGCGGGTGATCTCGGCCAGCAACCGCCCGGGCACCAGCGCTGTACCCGGCTCGGTCACCTCCGCTTCGAGGAGGATCCTGGCCGACACCTCGTAGTCGAAGCAGGACAGGGTCAGACGGCCGGCGGACGCCTCGAGCAGCAGGCCGGACAGGATGGGCAGCACCGGACGCGACGGCAGCGAGCGTGCGACCCAGGCCACCGCCTCGGCCAGCGCGTCCCGTTCGACGATTATCCGCATTCCCTGCCGCCTCCATCCCGCGTGGGCCGCCCTCCGCAGCGGCCCACATGCATACTCGCACGGGGCACTGACATTTCCATGCGGCCGGAGGTCGCATGACCGGGGGCTTCAGCCCCCAAGGGGGGTC
>Ga0335082_10001300_pt1 | contig 26724 bp, 22 predicted proteins | sample Lox_Sample_41_FD_206718 | JGI IMG/M metagenome (GOLD analysis project Ga0335082, IMG submission 206718) | Soil microbial communities from Loxahatchee National Wildlife Refuge, Florida, United States - Lox_Sample_4.1 | ecosystem: Environmental > Terrestrial > Soil > Wetlands | place: USA... | reverse complement strand
CGCCTCTCGCCGCGGACATCGGGAGCACCGTCTCGACCGACTTCGACGCGGAGTTTGCGTGCGCCGCGGACATGGTGGAGGCCGGTCAGCCCGCCGAGGCCGAGCGCATTTTCGGCGAGATCGTGCGCCTCTCGGGGCAGCCCGCCTGGGACGTTCGCGCGGCCTTCGTGCTGGCCTCCGCCGACGAGCGGCGCGGCGACCCGGCCTCGGCCATCAGGCGCCTTTCCGAGACCTCGGCCGAGAGCATCGGGCTCGAGGCCTACAGGCACGCCACCCTGGCGCGTCTCTACGAGGCGACCGGGAAGCTGCCGGAAGCGCAGACCCAGGCGCGGCTCGCCTTCGCGGCGGAAGGGCCCTTCGCATGGAGGCCGCGGGCAGGCCTGCGCCTGGCGCGCCTCCTCGAATCGGCAGGGCGCCTTCGCGAGGCGTCGGCGACTCTCGAGGCTGCCTCGGCCGAGGCGGAGGGCGGCGTCGCCGAGACGATCGCGGCCGAGCGGATCCGGCTCGCGGGCCTGCTCGGAGACTCGGCCGCGGCGCGAAGGGTCGCGCGGGCCCTGCTGCTTTCGGGAACTCCGGAGTCGCGTGTTCCCCTTTCGGCGCGCGGGGTGGTCCAGCGCGAGGCGGCGGCGCTCTCCGCCTCGGACAAGGGGCGCCGGGGCCGGGCTCTGCTCGCGGCCGGAGACGCCGCCGGCGCGGTGAAGATCCTCTCCGCCGTCCCGGTGTCCGCCTGGGCCGCGTCCGAGCGCGCCGAGAACCTTCTCGCCCTCGCCGAGGCCCAGCGCCGACTGCGGCGGGATCGCGCGGCGCAGAAGACGCTCGCGAAGGTCCCGGACGACGGGACCGAGGCCGCGTTCTCGGCGCGGCTCGTCGCGGCCGATCTCCGGCTGGCGCGCCTGCGCAGCGAGAAGCCGGGCCCTGCCGCCGCGCCGGACGACCCGCGGTTTGACGCGGTGGGCCGCACGCTCGACGCCCTGACCGGGCCGTCCGTTCCGGCCGCCGTGCGATCGGCCGCGCGCGAGCGCCTGGTGCGGATCGCGGCGGAGCAGGGGCGGTTCGAGGACGCGTTGGCGCAGGCCCAGGCCTTCGTTCGCGAGACCTCGGGCACGGGCGGCGCGTTCGAGCCGCTCTGGAAGCTCGCGTGGCAGAGCTGGCTCAGCGGAGATCCGGCGCTCTTTCGCCAGCGCCTCGAGGCGATCGGGTCCCTGGCGCCCGAGACCGGGCGGCGGCGCCGGCTCAACTATTGGATGGCCCGGGCCCTCCTGCGGGAGGGCCGCACGGCCGAGGCCCAGACGATCCTGACAGCGCTTGCCGGCGGAGATCCGGCGGATCTCTACGCGCAACTGGCCCGACGCCGCGCGGCGGCGGCGCCGCCCGCGGCCCCGACCCGGGAAGCGGATCCCGCCAACGGCACGGCGGCCTTCCGCATGCCGGACGAGCTCCTCCGTCTGCGAATGTTCGAGGAAGCGGCGGCGGAGGCGAGGCGGCAGCCGCCGTCCCGCGGGCGGGACCTGCGCGTGGCGCAGGCGGAGTTTGCGCTGGGGCACTTCTTCGCCTCGGTCGTCGCGGTCAAGAGAGCCTTCCCGCAGATGGGGACAGCCGACGAGGCCAGCGTGCCGGACCCCTGGCGGCGCCTCTACTACCCGATCGAGGAGGGCGGGGTCGTTGCGACGCACGCCAAAGAGGCGGGTCTGGACGCCGCGCTGATGCGCGCCCTCGTTCGCCAGGAAAGCGTCTTCGACGCGCGCGCCCGTTCCCGCGCCGGCGCGATCGGCCTCATGCAGCTCGAGCCGGCCACCGCGAGGAGTCTCTCCCAGTCGGTTCTGCGCTCCCGGTACCGCCGGGCCTTCCTGTACGACCCGGGCAAGAACGCGAGCCTCGGCGCCGCGTACTTGAAGCAGCTCGTCGAGCAGTTCGGGGGCAGCGTGATCTACGCTCTCGCGGCGTACAACGGCGGGCCTCCGACGATGAACCGCGTGCTCTCGGAGAACGCCGGCCGGGACGAGGACGAGGTCTTCGAGTCCCATCCCTACTACGAGACGCGCGACTACGTCCGCCGCGTGCTGCTCTATGCGGAGGCCTATCGGGAGCTGTACCCGTAAGGGGTCACCAGGCTCCTTCCGGCACGACCAGCACGCTCTTGCCCACGCTGCGCAGGATCTGACGCGTCAGGTCGGAGCTTCCGACAGACGCCCGGACGCTTGGGCGCGCGCCCCCGACGACGACGAGATCGGGATCCGACTCGGCGATCTCGGCGAGGATCCCGTCGAGCGCGGTCGGCGCCGGCCGGAGGCGGATGTCGCATTTCACCTCGAGGTCGCGCAGCGTCGCGGCGCCGCGCTCGAGGTGCTGGTTCACCCAGCCGGCCGGCGCTTCGTCCTCCGGCGTCACGTAGAGAAGTGTCGCGGGTACGGAGAGCCGCCGGGCGATCCAGCCGCCCACGCGGATCCCGGTCTTGCCGGGCTCGCCCGCCGCGGTGCAGATCAGGATCTTCCGGATCGGCGCGGGCTGGCCCCGGACGACGTAAAGGGGAGTCGTGACCCGGTCGAGCAGGTACTGGGCCGTGGAGCGCCGGCGGCCCGGCCTCGGCCGGCTCAGGACGCCGACGCCGACGATCAGGATGTCGTAGCGGGAGCCCGCCTGCTCGCCGCCGATCTGCTCGGCGGCGTCGCCTTCCCGGACGACGACGTCGCTCTCGCGAAATCCCTCCTCGCGCTGGCGCGCCTGAAGAGCCTCGCGCAGGGGACCGGTCGCCGCGTGGGAGGACGAGACGCCGAGGACCGTGACCGAGGCGTCGAGGGCGTCGGCGAGCAGCGACGCAGCCTTGAGGGCTCGCCCCGGACCCGTCCCGCGGTCGCACACCAGAAGCCGCATCGTCGGCTGGGCCAGGACGTGCCAGCCGCGCAGCCGCACGAAGGGACGGGGAGCCGGCCGCGGCGCATCGGCCGGCAGCGTCGCCTCGAGGTAGAGCCCGTCCTGCCCGTAGGACAGAGGCGGAGCGACCTGTCGCACGCCGGGCACCGGCGCAAGCCTCACCCGAACCCGCCGCAGGGCGCCCCCGAAGCTCTCCTCGACCACGCTCGCCTGGCCGAGGGTCGGGCCGGCAGCGCTCTCCTTCTCGGTCAGCTCGAGCTGCTCCGGCCGCAGCAGGACGCGGACGCGGTCGCCCTCCTCGTGCCGGACGTCGGTCGGGATCGCCAGGCGGACGGGCCCGAGCTGGGCCTGGTCGCCCACGCAGCGGCCCACCAGCACGGAGCCTGCGCCCACGAAGGTCGCCGTATGGAAGGAGCGCGGGCGGGCGTAGAGGTCCTCGGGGGCACCGACCTCCAGCAGGCGCCCGCGCTCCATGACGCCGATCCGATGCCCGAGCTCGAAGGCCTCGTCCTGGTCGTGCGTCACGAGGATCGTCGTGACCTTCAGCTCGTGCTGGATCTCCCGGAAACTCCGGCGCAGCTGCGTGCGGATCTTCACGTCCAGGGCGCCGAAGGGCTCGTCGAGCAGCAGGACGTTGGGCTCGTAGGCCAGGGCCCGGGCGAGGGCGACTCTCTGGCGCTGGCCTCCCGAGAGCTCGTGCTCGTAGCGCGGGCCGAGGCCGACCAGGCCGACCAGGTCGAGCAGCTGCTCGCAGCGCTCGCGCCGCCGCTTCCCCGGCACGCCGCGGATCTTCAGACCGAAGGCGATGTTCTGCTCCACGGTCATGTGGCGGAAGATCGAGTAGTTCTGGAACACGAAGCCGACGCCGCGCCGCTGCGGGGGAAGCTCGGTGACTTCGCGCCCGTGCAGGCGCACGATTCCGGCGTCCGGGTCGAGGAGCCCGGCAATGATGCGGAGGATGGTGCTCTTCCCGCTGCCCGAGGCCCCGAGCAGGACGAACAGCTCGCCGTCCTCGACCGCGAGAGACACGCGGTCCACCACGGCCTGCCCGGCCATCCGCTTCGTGAGGCTCTCGAGCGCGATGGACATGACTCAGCGCTCCGCCGCGGCGCTGCCGCGGGACGCGAACCGGAGGAGGAAGAAGAAAATGACGAAGGACAGCGCGGCCAGCACCGCGGCGACCGCGTTGGCGTTGGCGACGTTGCCGGCCTCGAACTGGGCAAAGATGTAGAGGGGAGCGGTCTGGGTCCGGAAGCGCAGGTTCCCCGAGACGAGCACGGTCGCGCCGAACTCGCCGAGCGAGTGCGCGAACGTCAGGAGCGCCCCCGAGAAGAGGCCGCCCTTGAGGGCCGGCAGCAGCACGTAGCGGAACGTCTGCCAGGCGCTCGCGCCGATCGTGTAGGCCGCTTCCTCGTAGGTGGTTTCGATCTCGTCCAGGACGGGCTTGACCGCCCCCAGCATGTACGGAAACGTCACGAAGAGGTGGGCCAGCAGCACGCCCGCCGGAGCGAACATGGGCTGGAAGCCGGCCGGCACGAGGTACCGGCCGGCCAGCCCGATCGGCCCCCAGAGCAGCAGGAGGGAGGTCCCGACGACCACCGTGGGGATCGCGACGGGCAGGTTGACCACGACGCCCAGCGCTTCGCGCCCGGGAAAGCGGTAACGCGAGAGCACGTAGGCTGCGAACGTGCCGAGCACCGCGTTGATGGCGGCCGTGGAGAACGCCACGAGCAGGGAGAACCGGAGAGCGAAGACGGCCTCGGGCGCCTCGAGCGCCGCGACGAAGGCGGGGACGCCTCCACGAAACGCGAAAGCGAAGACGGCTGCGAGCGGCAGGAGCAGCAGCGGCAGCAGGACGGCCACCAGCAGGCCCGCCGGAATCGCGGCGCGGCCGCGAATCGCGCTCGGCCGGGGCTCGCCTTTCACCGGTGGATCCTCCTCTCGACGCGCTCTCTCCAGATGCCGTCCACGATCTCACGCTTGGCCCGCCGCCAGCCGCCGAAGTCGGACGCGAAGAAGGGATCCTCGATCCGACCGAAAGCCGGGTTGTCGTTCAATGCCTCGTCCACGCTGCGGAAGCCCCGCTCGACAAAGAGCCGCTGGGCCTCCTCGCTCCAGAGAAACCGCGCAAGCGCGTTCACCGCGGCGCGATCATGCGGCCGCACGTTGCGCTCCACGACGACCAGCGTGTGCTCGGAGAGCACCGTGCTCTTCGGATAGACGATTTCGGCCGTCAGCCGTCCGCGAGCCCGGTCCCCCAGCGCCTCCTGCTCGTACGTGACGAGAGCGTCGCCGAACCCGTTGTCGAACTGCGTGCGGGCGCCCCGGGCCGAGGAGGCCTGCGCCACGACGTTCTTCCAGATTCCGAAGAGCAGACGCTCGCCGGCCTCGGGTCCGCCGGAACGCGCGCCGGCCCCGTACTCGGCGAGCACGGCCCAGCTTGCCCCGCCCGAAGTCAGCGGGTCGGCGTGGACGACCTTGACGCCGGGCCGGGCCAGGTCGATGAAGTCGTGGATCCCCTTTGGATTGCCGGGCCGGACCAGGATCACGAACGGCGTGCGGTTGACGACGCCCTCGTGGGGGAACGTCTTCCAGGAGCCGGCAGCGACGACCCCGGCCTCGGCCAGGCGCTCGGCGTCGCTCTCGAGCGAGAGCAGGGCGAGCTCGGCCGGTACCCCGAGCACGATCTGGTTCGTCACGGTCCCGGAGCCTGCGAAGGAGGCCGCCACGGTGACCGGCTCGCCGCCCGCTTCGCGCCACCGCTTCTCGAAGGCCGGGAAGATCGTGTCGTTCATGACCTCGGCCAGGATCGAGAAGCCGTAGAAAACGATGGTTCGCGGCGGCCGTGCGGCGCGGGCCCGGGGCAGCCACGGCCAGATCGCCCACGCGAAGAGCCCCGCCAGGAGGGCTGCGGCCAGGAGGAGACCAAAGCGGCCTGATCTCATGCAAGGGCTCGGCTGCGAAGGATATGTGAGATTCTCTGGGCCCTTGAGCGCGGCCCAATTCCGAGCTCGCACGCGCACCGTGGAGGTGCGCCTGCTCACCTCGCCTTAGCGGGTAGCGGCCGCCTTCGGGGCCGTGGCGACGGGCAGCAGAGGCTCCAGCGGTTCGACGTCCGGCTCGCCGAAGGGGAAGCCGAGCAGAGCGCCGACCGTCTTCGCGATCGCGAGCGGCGACGTCGGCGTGTCATAGGTCCCGGCCCGGACGCCCGACCCCCACGCGGCGAGCGGCACGTGGACGTCGTCCTCGTTGGGCTGGCCGTGGGTCGTGCCCGCCGCCCGGGCGTACAGCCAGATCCAGCCCGGCTTCAGGATGACGTAGACCTCGCCAGCTCTGTCGGCGCGGAACGACCGCATGACCGCCGAGGCGGCAGGAGCGTCGGCAGGCAGGCCGTCGCCGATCTCGGTGTTCGTGTAAGCCGCCGCCACGCCGGGCCGCGAGCGCAGGGCGTTGCGAACGGCGTCCTTGGCGCGCTCGAGGTCCAGTCCGCGCCGCGCCAGGACCGGCCGATTCAAGTACACGAAGCCGTCCTCGAACCATGCGATGGAGGATTCTTCGGCATTGGGCCGGCTCTGGTCGAGGCTGTAGCCCAGCGCGCTTGCAACCTGCCGCTCGGCCTCGAGCCGATCGGCGCCGGCTTCGGTCATGGGCCGCCTGGCGCCGGGATTTCGCATGTCCACGCGGCCGGCGAGATCGGGCCTGTCGTTGCCCGCGCGCCGCGCCTTCTCGTGGGCGACCTCGGGAATGGGAGTGACGCCATGATCCGACGTCAGGAAGACGAGCGCTTTCCGGCCGGCGAGCCACGCGTCGAGCCACCGGAAGAAACTCTCGAGCTGGCGGTCGAGCCGGACGATGCCGTCGGCGATCTCGCGCGAGTCGGGACCGAACTTGTGGCCGTAGAGATCCACGGCCGACAACCCGACAAAGAGCAGGTCGGGAGCGCCCGCCGGGTTCCTCCCGAGCGCCATGTCCTTGATCGCGAAACGAACGTACTCGAGGAGGATCTCGTCGCCAAAGGGCGAGGACACGATCGCCTTCGTCGTCCGCATCGGGTGAGGAAACGTCTCGCCCATCCCTTCGAGCGGGTCCTTGTACTTGTAGAGCTCGGGCGGATCAAACGTGATCCTGTCCATGTCGGCCGTGGGGATGAGGCCCGAGAGGTCCCAGACCCGGCGCTTGGGATCGTCCAGGAGCCTCTTCAGAGGCTCGCCGTCGAAGGCGAGGAGCGACGGTCGCCTGGGGTAATACGTGGAGGTCACGAAGCGGGCCGTGGCCTCGTCGAACCAGACCGCCGCGTCGGCCTTGCGGCCGGCCATGCCCACCGCCGCGCGGTCCTTCAGGGAGAGGCCAACCACGCGGGCTGCCGGAAAATGCTCCTTCACGCGGTCGCCGAGCGACGCCTCGTCGAGGCGCACGGGGGAGGCCGGAGCGCCGGCGCCGGAATAGCCGGGCGGCTCTCCGACCATGGAGACGAACGCGTCGGAGATGCTGTACGGGCTGCGCCCGGTCGCAGGGTCAAACCATCGATTGGAGAGGATCCCGTGGTGGACCGGGTCGAGGCCCGTTCCGATCGACGCGTGGCCAGGAGCCGTTTCCGTATAGGAGTGGCGGTGGCGCGCCTGCGTGAAGACGGCGCCCTTCGACAGGAACCGGTTGAAGCCGTCCTTGCCGAAGTAGGGCCGGAACCGGTCGAGGTAATCGGCGCGCATCTGGTCGACCGAGATGACGACGACGAGCGAAGGCTTCTCGTCGGCCGTAAGCGGCGCTGCGCCGGCAATGACCACGAGCGCGACGGCGAGAAAAGCGAGCTTTCGAAGCGTCCTCATGGTTTCTCCTGGCCGCGGACGCGGATGCGGGCGTCTACGGCAATCACTCCCCGGCCCGGCTCGAGCGCGACCAGCGGGTTGATGTCCATCTCGGCGATCTCGGGCAGATCCTGGACCATCCGCGAGACCGAAAGCAACGTTTCGACGAGCGCTGCTCGGTCCGCCCGGGGACCTCCCCGGAAACCGTCGAGGAGCTTGGCGCCGCGGATCTGGTCGAGCATGCTCGAGGCGTCGGTATCGGTGATCGGGGCCACCCGGAAGGCCACATCCTTCCACACCTCGACGGCCACGCCGCCCGTTCCGAAGCCCAGGAGCGGACCGTATCCCGGGGCCTGCGTCACGCCGACGAAGGTCTCGACGCCCCGGGGCGCCATCTCCTGGACCACGGCTCCGGCCATTTCCTTCTCCCGCCCTGCGCGCGCGAGGTTCTGACGGATCGCGGTGAACGCTTCGTAAACGGCTTCGGCATTCGAAAGCCCGAGGACGACGCCGCCGACCTCGGTCTTGTGCGTGATCGTGGCCGAAGCCAGCTTGACCGCAACCGGAAAGCCGATTCTCGCGGCGGCGGCGGCGGCGCTTGCGGCGTCGGAGACGACGTCTTCCTTCGGCGTGCGGATCCGATAGGCCGAGAGTACGCGGCGCACGTCCTCGGCGGACAGCCAACGCCCGTCCTCCCCGTCCCGGATCGCGGCGCGCGCCGCCGCGGGGTCGAGACCCGGGATCTCCGGGATCCTGCCGGGCGGCGCCGCCAGCCACTGTCCGTACCGCACGGCGCGGGCGAGAGCCAGGGCCGCCGCCTCCGGGAAGGCGTAGGAGGGGAAGCGTCCTTCGCGCAGCGACGAGAGAGCCGCCGGAATGCCGTGCGTGCCCATGAAACAGGTGACGACGGGCTTGCCCGCCCCCGCTCCGCCGCGCCGGATCGCTGCCGCGACATCGGCCGCCTCGGTCATGATCGGCGGCACGAAGAGCACGATCACGGAGTCCACGGCAGGGTCGAGGAGCAGGAGCTTCAAGGCGCGCTCGAAGGATGCCGGCGTCGCGCTCGCGATCATGTCCACCGGGTTTTTCGTGGAGGCCTCGGGCGGCAGGAAGGCCTTCAGCTCCGCCACGGTCTTCTCCGTGAGCGGCGGGATCGAAAGGCCGCGGCTCTCGCAGGCGTCGGAGGCCATGATGGCCGGGCCGCCGGCGTTGGTCAGGATGCCGACGCGGGAGCCTTCGGGCACGGGCTGGTTGGCGAGGAGCATCGCGACGTCGAAGAGCTCCTCCATGGTGTCGGTGCGCAGCACGCCGGCCTGGCCGAGCAGGGCGTCCACGGCCACGTCGAGGCCGGCGAGCGCCCCGGTGTGCGAGGACGCCGCTCGCGCTCCGGCCTCCGTGCGTCCGCTCTTGACGACGGCGATCGGCTTCTTGCGGGCCACGCGGCTGGCGATCTGCATGAAGCGGGCAGGGTTGCCGAGGCTCTCGAGGTACAGGAGGATGACGCCGCAGTTCGGATCGTCTTCCCAGTACTCGAGCAGGTCGTTGCCGGAGGTGTCGGCCTTGTTGCCCATCGACACGAACTGGGAGATGCCGATGCCGAGGTCCCGCGCGTAGTCCAGGATCGTGAGCCCTATGGCGCCCGATTGCGACGAGAACGCGACGCGCCCGTGGGGCGGCCAGGTCGGCGCGAAGGTGGCGTTCAGGTTGACGGCGGGGTCCGTGTTTAAGAGGCCCAGGCAGTTGGGGCCGATCATGCGCATGCCGGCGCCGCGTACGACGGCCGTCAGCTCATCCTGGATCTTCCGTCCCTTCGCTCCCGTTTCGGCGAAGCCGGCCGTCAGCACCACGAGGCCGCGCACGCCTTTTTGCGCGCACTCGCGCGCCGCCGCCAGGACGCCGTCCCGGGGCACGCTGATGACCGCGAGGTCCACCTCGCCGGGCACGTCCCGGATCGAGGCGTAGGCCGCGACCGACTGCACGACCGCCGCCGAACGGTTGACCGGGTAGACCGGGCCCGGAAAGCCCTGCGACACCAGGTTGTGAAAGACCTCGCCCGAGATCGAGCCGCGGTCGCGGGAGGCGCCGATGACGGCCACCGAGCGGGGCTTGAAGACCGCGTCGAGGGGGCTTGCCATGCGGCGGCGGATTGTTTCACGAACAGATGGAGAATGGTCGCGTGGTCAGACGTCACCGCCTGCTGCTCTCGGCTCTCGCGCTCGCTGCTGTGACGGCGCTTCTCTGCTGCGGCGAGAAGGGCGATCCCGTCCAGGCCGCGCTCGACCGGATGGTGAAGGCCGCGCACGACAAGAGCGCCGACGCCTTCATGGAGAACCTGACCGGCGACTTCGCGGGATCCGACGGCATGACGCGGGCCGAGGCGCTCGCGACGGTCCGGCGGTATTTCGCCGCCTACGCGACCCTCGACGTGACGCTCTCGGGCGTGACCGTCGAGCGCGCCGAGAACGTCGCCCGCGTCCGGTTGACCGCCGACCTCGCGGGGCAGCCGCAAAAGGTCGGAGGCCTGGAGGGCCTCCTGCCGCGCTCCTCGCGATACCGCTTCGAGCTGCGTCTCGTGCCCGACGGCTCGCGCTTCAAGGTCGCCTCGGCGAGCTGGGAGCCGGCCGGGCCGTGATGCGGCTTTTCGCTTGCTCAGCCCGGATGGTTCACGGATACCCGGCCGAAGCGCGTGAAGAGGATTACATCTAGGGGGATGTCAAGGGAATCTAGTGCGGGCTAGGCGAGCCGCTACGGCTCACCGCGTCGAAAGCTGGTTCGACCTCCTCCGGCGACGCGCCCTGCGCGCACGCGCAATCACCGACGCGATCTGCTTCGCACTCAGCCGGTCGAGACCCCGACGCCGCGCGTCGCGGCGAATATCGTGGAGCGCCTGGAGGGCCCTTGCCCGGCGACGGTTTCGGATCGTCGGCGTTTTCATGCCCCGATCTTCTCGCTGCGGGTGACATTTGTCACCCAGCGTGAATCTAGGCCCTCAGCGCACGATGTGGACGTTGAACTCGGGCTTTCCGATCACGCCCCAGAGGCGCAGCCACAGGAGCAGGTAGGCCTCGAGGCCTCTGGCGCCCGTGACATCGCCCAGGTCGATCACGCTCTTCCAGCCGAAGTCCGTAAGGAGTGCCGCAACCCGCTTCTTGGCGTCGGCGTCGTTGCCGCAGACGAAGAGGTCGGTCTCTCCGGGTACCTTTTCGGGATGGAACATCACGTTGGCGTTGACGGTGTTCAAGGCCTTGACGACGCGCGCCTTCGGAAACTCCCTCTGGATCTGCTCGGCGAGCGAGTCGCCCTGCGGTGTGAAGAGGGTCGGCGGCATGCCCTTCGAGAAATCGAGCGGGTTGGCGACGTCCACCAGAACCTTGCCCGCCAGGTTGCCGGCGCCAGCCGCCGCGAGAGCCTTGAGCGACGCCTCTCCGTTGGTGCAGTTGAAGACGATCTCGCCGAAGCCCGCGGCGTCGGCGAACGTTCCGTTCGATGCCTTGCCGCCCGCCGCCTTCGCCCACGCGGCTGCCTTTGGGTTGGCCGCCTCGCGCGCGCCCATCTTGACTTCATGCCCTCGAGACGCCAGCGCGCCCGCCACCGTCTGTCCCACCGTGCCCGTGCCGAGAACCCCGATCTTCATGGAAGAAACCTCCTCCCGGCGTACTACGCCGTTGCCGTGGAGGCGGGTTCCGCGGGTTTGACTCTCCTGAGCCGAACCCCTATCCTTCCCGCTCCGCTCTGCTCCTCAGTAGCTCAATGGCAGAGCATCCGGCTGTTAACCGGAGGGTTGTAGGTTCGAGTCCTACCTGAGGAGCCAATTTCGGCTGTCTTTTCAATGGAATTTTGCAGAGTCCCGTGGCGTCTGTCCGTGTTCGTGTCCCGACGGTCGCGCCCACTTTTTTCTCTCCGCTTACGTAGTTCCTCCACGCGGTTGAACGCGTTGGCGATTTCCGTCGGGTCGACGATGTGGTAAAGGCGTCGCGCTCCCGGAAACACTCGATATCATTCCCGCCATGCGAAAAAGAGCGCTCCCCTCATCGGCTTTCTTTCTCCTGGCGGCCACCTTTTCCGCCGTCGCGCAAAACACCTCTCCGGCGGGACCGCCTCCGGCGCGCACCGTGGACGTCGTCGAAGAGCGCTTCGGCCTGCGAGCTCCCGATCCGTACCGCTGGATGGAAGGCGCCACCAACGCCGAGTTCGACAGCTGGCTGAGATCGCAGGGCGCGTACACCGCCTCCCCTACCTCGCACGCATCCCGGGCCGCGACAAGCTCTACCAGCGTTTGCGCGAGCTCGGCCTCGGCACCTCCACACCTTCCGGCCTGCAGCTCGCGGGAGGACGAGCCTTCTACTTCGTCCTGGCCGAGGGCGAGCAGCTTCCGAGGTTGTGCACCCGCGGGCCTGACGGAAAGGAGAGAACCCTCGTCGACCCCGCCTCGAAAGGCGCGAAGGGCTCGCATTCCTCGATCAACAACTTCGCCCCTTCGCCGGACGGTAAGCTGCTCGCATACAACCTCTCCACGGGCGGGAGCGAAGTCAGCGCCATTCACGTGATGGTGGTCGAGACGGCCAAGGAGCTGCCCGACGTCGTCGAACGCATCTGGGGCGAGTTCCCGGCGGCCTGGCTTCCTTCGGGCAAGGGCTTCTTCTACACACAAATGGCCGATGCTCCCGCCGGCGCGGATCCCATGCTGAACATGCGGGCCCTGTTGCATCCGCTGGGTGAGCCCGTCGCGAAGGACAGGGTCGTTCTCGCGGGAGCCGGCTCGCCGAGCATGCCGCTCGCACCGGAGGAATTCCCGGGTGTCGGGACCCAGCCGGACACCGACTGGCTCGTCGCGACCGCCGGCGGCGCTCATGCGAACGCTCGCTTCGCCGTCGCCCCAAGAGCAAAGCTCGACGCGAGCGGCAAGGCGGGGACGCCGTGGCGCCCGGTCGCGACCTACGACGACGACGTCGAGAACGTCGTGATCCATGGGGACCGCCTCTACGTGCAGACTTACAAGAACGCCTCGAACCGGCGCCTGGTCTCGGTGCCTCTGGCCGATCCGGACCTCTCGAAGGCACGGATCGAAGTGCCGGAAGACCCGGACGCGACGATCGTTGCGATCGCCGGGGCTCGGGACGGCCTGTACGTGGAAAAGAGGTTCGAAGGCCGGGCGCGGCTGTGGCGACTACCCTGGAACGGCGGGGCTGCGGAGCAAGTCGCCCTGCCGATGGACGGCTGGATTGACGGTCTCGCCACGGACCCCTTGCGCGACGGCGCGTCCTTCGATCTGAAGACGTGGACGATGCCGGACACCTACTACGCGTACGAACCCGCTTCCAGGAAGGTGCAGCCGTTGGGCATCGCGACCACCACGACGGCCAACTACGCGGGCATCGTCGCCGAAGAGGTCGAGGCTGTCAGCGCCGACGGAACACACGTGCCTCTTTCGATTCTGCGCCGCAAGGACCTCGTCCTCGACGGATCCCATCCGACGTTTTTGCGCGGCTATGGAGCCTACGGCATCTCGGCGTCGCCTTACTTTTCCACGGAGAGACTCGCCTGGCTCGAACGCGGAGGCGTCTCTGCGATCGCGCACGTGCGGGGCGGAGGCGACAAAGGCGAGCGCTGGCACGCCGAAGGGTCGCACGAGCACAAGATGAACGGCATCCGCGACTTGATCGCTTGCGCTCAATACCTCATCGACAAGAAGTTCACGAATCCCTCGCACCTCTTCGTGGGAGGCGGCAGCGCCGGAGGCATTCTCGTCGGCCGGGCGATCACCGAGCGGCCCGATCTCTTCGCCGCCGCCGACATCGCCGTGGGCATGGTCAACCCCATCCGCCTGCTCGCGGCCGAGAACGGCGCGAACCAGAAGGTCGAGTTCGGCGATCCCGAAAGCGAGACCGGCTTCCGCACCCTCCTCGAGGTCGACCCCTATCAGCATGTTGCTCCCGGCACGGCGTATCCGGCCGTCATCTTCACGGTCGGGCTCAACGACCGGCGGGTCGCGCCCTGGATGACCGGCAAGATGGCCGCGCGCCTCCAGGTCGCGACGACGAGCGGAAAGCCCGTTCTCGTCCGTATCGACCCCGACGCGGGGCACGGAATCGGCTCGAGTCGGGACCAGGCCTATGCCGAGGTCGCCGATGTCTGGAGTTTCCTCCTGGGCGTGGCGGGCGACCCGGCGTTCGTTGCAAAGTAGCGCCCCGGGCTCGTGCACGGCCACAGCCGCTGCGCTCGTCAGTCCTCCAGCGCCGCGCGAGGTTCGATCCGCGCAGCCGCTGCTGCCGGAAGGATGCTGGCGGCGACGGTCGCCGCCACGACGACGGCGATCGAGGTGGCCAGAGTGACGGGGTCGAACGGCGAGATGCCGAACAGCAGATGGCGGAGCCCGAATCCCGCGGCAACGGTCAGCGCGAGTCCCGCCGCCACGCCCGCAGCACTCAGTAAGAGGCCTTCGCGCACGATCATTCCCAGGATGTCGCGCGGGCCGGCGCCGAGCGCACGCCGCAGGCCGAACTCCTGTCGCCGCTGCACGACACCGTACCCGATGACGCCGTAGACGCCGACGATCGTCAGCGCGAGCGCGACGATGCCGAAGCTCGCCATGAAGAGCGTGGCGAACCGCGCGTTCGACGCGCTCGTCGCCACGAGGTCGTCGATCGTGCGGACATGCGCGATGGGGATGGCGGGATCCACGGACGCGACGGCGCGCTGAATCGCCCGCATCGCGGCCGACGGCAGATGCGACCGCACGACGAATTGCATGGTCCCGAACGTCAAGGAGGGATTCTGCGTGTACGGCACGATCATCTCGGCCCTCGGCGTCTCGGTGAGCGAGTAACGCTTCATGTTCGACACGACGCCGATCACCGTCATCCACGGCCACATCCTCTGGTCGTCTGGCCGGCCCAGCCGGACGCGTCTGCCGAGGGCGGATGTCCCCGGCCAGATCCAGTTGGCCATGGCCTCGTTGACGATGACGACCGGCAAGCTCTCCGTGCGGTCGGCGGGGGAGAAGTCGCGGCCGGCGAGGACGGTCGCCCCGAGCGCGCGAAGCATGCCCGGACTCGCGATGGTGTATTGCGCAATCGGCGACAGTGCGCCGGGCAAAAGTGGGGGGAGCTCCCCCTCCGGCGTGAACACCGATGCCTGCTGCGCGCCGCTGAGCGGAAGCGGCTTGCCGAACCCCGCAGCGGCCACGCCGGGCAGCGCGCGAATGTCGTCGAGCGCGGCGTCGAGAAACCGGACAGCCGCGGCGTGGTCCATGCCGGCGGCCAGCCACCGCTCTGGATAGCGGGCGGGCGGCAGCGAGACCTCGAACGTCACGCCGTGCACGGCGTCGAATCCCAGCCTCGCCTCCAATTGGTGCGACAGGCTGCGCACCAGCAGGCCGGCGCACGCGACCAGGACGAGCGATCCTGCCAGCTCGCCGACGATGAGCGCGCGGCGTGCACGCACGGCGAGTCCCCGGCGTGCGGCGACGCCGCGTCCGCCACTCAAGGGTTCCGCGAGCGGGAGGCGGCGTCCGACGAGTATCGGAATCGCGCTCACGAGGATCGCGGCGAGAGCGATCACCCCGAGCGCGGCCAACGAGGAGCTCGCATCGAAGGTCAGTTCGGCAGCGCGGGGCAAGCGCGTCGCGCCCAATGCGCGTACGACCTTCAGCCCCGCGATCCCCGCGGCGATGCCCGCCGCGCCGCCGCAAGCCAGCAGCAGCAGGATCTCCGCCAGCACTTCGCCTGCCAGGTGCCGTGTCGAACCTCCCAGCGCCGCGCGGATGGCCAGATCCCGGCGGCGCGCGTGAAGCTGCGCGAGCACGAGTTGCGCGGTGTTCACGCACGCGATCAGAAGGAGGAGCAGCACGGCAGCAAGCAAGCTCACCAGCATGGTCTGCGCGCCGCCGACCACTTGCTGTCGGAGCGGAACGAGCAGCTCGCCCGGGCGGGAGCTCTTGATGACGGGGATCGCCCGTTGCACCACGGCCATCACGCGATCCATGTCGTTGCGGGCAGCGAACTCCGTGACGCCTCGCCGGAGACGGCCGACGATCGCCAGGTCGGCGACGCCGTCCGTGGGCGGCCTGAGCGGCACCCAGAGGTCGGGAGTCGCCGCGAACTGAAAGTCGCTCGGCATTTCCGCCCCGCGCGGAAATGCGAAGCGGGTGGCCGCCACGCCAATGACGGTGTAAGGCTCGGCATTCAGCGTGATCACGCGGCCGAGGACCTGCGGATCCGCGCCGAACCGCCGCCGCCACACCGCGTCGCTCAGCACCGCGACGTGATCGAATCCCGGTGTCTCATCGGCGCGCTCGAAGAAATGGCCGATCGCCGGCGCCACTCCGAGGGCGGTGAAGAACTCTCCCGTCGCTTCGATCCCGTCGAGACGCTCGGGGTTGGTGATGTCGCCCAGGTTGAACGAGGCGCCCCGAAATGCGGCCAGCGACTCGAACGCCTGCGTGTTGTCGCGCATGATGCTGAACACGGCGCCGTGCGTCGGCTGCTCCGGGAACCCGAGGTTGGCATTCGGATACCAGCCCCAACTCATGAAGATGCGGTCCGGGTCGCCGTACGGCAGCGGCTTGAGCAGCACTGTGGAGACGAGGCTCATCATGAGCGCGCAGGCGCCGATGCCGATCGCGAGCGTGAGGATGCTCGTAACCGAGAAGAGGGGTGCGCGCCGGAGCTGGCGCGCGGCATGACGGAGGATGCGGAGCACGTCTTCCACGAAGAACCGTCCCGTCGATCAGCTCTCAGGAACGCCTAACGACCGAGAGCCAACGCCGTGGATCATACGATAGGCGGCTGCCTGACTACGCGTTGCGTGTCGGGTTCCATGTGCGCCGAAGGCTGCTCGCTTTGTACCAATCGATGAGGACGACAGCTTCCTCTCCGACCACCCAGGAGTCGTGACCACTGGGAAGGAACGAGACCTCGCCCGGACCGAGGGCGAATTGAGAGCCGTCCGACATCTGGACGTGAAGGTGGCCCGAGAGCTGGTATTGAAAGTGTTTCGCCTCGCACCAGTCTGTCTGCGCGATCGGCCCGAGGTCTTTGGACCAACGCCAGCCGGGTTGGAGAGTGAAACGGCGGACCACCTCGCCGCCGATCTTCAGGAAATCGACCCTCGAGTGGGGAAACGTCTTGGTCTCGTCCGGGTGATCAAAGCCCCGGTGCTCAACACCTGCCATGAACCCCTCCGTCTCGGAATCTGTTTCCCGGCTCTCAGAGCAGCTTGTGCTCGGTGGCGTAAAGCACGGCGGCGAGCCTGCTGTGGACGTCGAGCCTGCGCAGGATGGACTGTATGTGGTTACGAGGTCGAGTCTGGGCGTTTCCTCAAGCGACGCGCCCGAGCCTATACCGAGAACGGCCGGTGTCTAAGCGTCGCCGGGCATTTCCTCTGCCCTGCACAATGCCTCGCGAAAGGCCTCGTTCAGGTCCCTGTTGCTGGCGACCTGAAGAGCGATGCCGTCTTCGTTGAGAATCCGAACCAGGTAGGCACGACCGAAGTCGTCGGTGGGAGACGGGAGCAGCTCGAAGCCCCATCGCGGATGCTCGCTGCGAAAAGCTGCGATCAACGAGAACTGGAGTTTCGGAAGCATGACAGGGAACCTCGTCCAGGATCTTCAGCGCCTGCATCACGAAAGCGGGCGGAGGGGCCTCGGAGGAGACCATGGGGCGCACGCGAAACCACGTACCTGAACCTCCTCCACCCGCAACCAGAAGCAAATCACCGAGGCTGCCCGGCCCGACAGATTCACTTGCTTCACTGGTTGGTGGTCGTCCTTACGCGTAGAAGTCCGTGCAGGGCCCGCCCGCGTCGGCGGTGCAGAGCACTGGCGCAAGGAGCAAGAGCCAGGCGGCCGCCGCGCGATGCCTCGTCATGCGCGCCTCCGTGCCTCGGCGATGAGCGTCCCGGTGTCGACCACGGCGGCGAACTCGCCGTGCAGATCGGAAAGCGCCATCGCGTGCACGAGCTGCGCCGGATAGAGGACTCCGTCGGGCCCCCTGCGCTCGAAGGTCGCCGTTGCGTCGGACACCACCCACACGCTGTAGCCCAGGTTGCCTGCCATCCGCGCCGTCGTCGACACGCAGTGGTTGGTGGTGAGCCCGGCGAGGACGAGGCCGCCGATGCCCGATTGGCGCAAGTGCTCGTCGAGCGGGGTGTCGATGAAGCAGCTGTTGACGCGCTTTTCGATGACGGGCTCATCCGGCCGCGGCTCCGCGCCGGTCTTGAAGTCGTTGCCGGGCTGGCCGGGTCGCAGCGGCGAAGCCGGCAGCGTCGACATGTGGCGCGCGTGCAGGACCGGGCGGCGGCGGGCGCGCCAGGCTGCGAGCAGCTCGGCGACGCGCGCCTCCATGGCGGGGTTGTTGCGGCGGCCCCAGCTCGGGTCGTCGAAACCCTGCTGGACATCGATGACGAGAAGTGCGGCGTTTTCGGCGGTGGCGAGGCTCATGGTCCCCATTTACCGGAGCCCGGGTCTCGCGCCAAAACGGCGATTCCGCGCATCGGCGACGGCGATGGTATGAAGGAGGAGGTGAAGACCGAGCTCGAGCTGCGCCACCTGCGCGCCTTCGTGGCCGTGGTCGAGAAGGGCGGACACACGCGCGCCGCGCGCAGCCTCGGCGTGTCGCAGTCGACAGTGTCGGAGACTTTGATTTCCCTCGAAAGGACCCTGGGCACCGAGCTCTTTCGAAAGGGCGCCCGGGGCGTGGCGCTCACGCGCTCCGGCGAGGCCCTCCTGCCTCACGCGCGGCGCATCCTGGCGCAGACCAGCGAGCTCGTCGCCGACCTCGCCGGCGTCACGACGCAGGTCAAGGCCACCCTGGTGGTCGCCGCCGTCGAGTCGGTCAGCACGTACGTCCTGCCGCCGTTGCTGGCGGGGCTGCGGGAGAGGTGGCCCAAGGTCCGCCTCGAGGTCGCGACCGGCGTATGCGCGGAGATCCGCGAGGGCGTTGCGGCGGGGCAGCGCGACCTCGGGCTCAGCCTCGAGGTCGACGGCGGGCAGCGCGACGAGTCGGTGCTCACCAGGGCGCGCCTCGTGATCTTCGGCGCGCCGGCGCATCCGCTCGCCGGCCGCAAGGCCTCGCCGGACGAGCTGCGGCGCTGCGACTTTTACATGAGCGACGCCGCCGGCGACTACCACCAGGCGCTGCGCCGGCATTTCGAGGCCGCCGACGTGCCGCAGCCTCGGACCCAGGCCCTCGGCACCGTCGAGGGCGTCAAGCGCGGCATCCTCGCCGGCGGCACGGCGCTCGGCCTCCTGCCGGCGCACGCGGTCCGGCAGGAGCTCAGTGCCGGCGTCCTCGCCGAGGTGCGGGTCAGCCCGCCGCTGCCCGGGCTGGTCCTGCGCGCCGTGCTCGGCCCGGAGAGCGGCAACTCGCCGCTCGTCGAGGCTCTGTTGGGGAGCCTGCGCGGCCTGGCGCTGGGCTAGTGCCTCGGACGGGTCCTATCGTGCCTGGAGGCGCCTCTTCATATCCGTGTACGCAGTTTCGACGAGCTTTCGGAGCGCCATGGCATCGACGTTGCGTTCCGGCCCGAGCTTCACGTGGCGCATGAGCTTGCCCGTGCCTTCCAACAGGCGATCGGGGTCGGCAATCTGGGCGCCGCGAAAGAACCCCACATTGACGTGCGCTGTGAACGCATTGACGTAGGCGAACGCCGCATCGCCCACGCACGCGGTCGGATGGCCGTCATGCAATACCTCTCGAACATCGTCGCCGCAGGCGCGCATGACCTCAAACCAGCGCTGCGCGATCGCCCCCAATTCACCGGGATGCTCACGCATCCAGACCTCGATGGCGGGATCTCGCTTTACCGAGCTCGGGAACCGGAAGAGTTGGCTCATCGAGGCTCGGGCAGCCAGCGGGCGGCGGCATCGGCGCTGTCGTCGGGCCGCGTGTTGAAGGCGATGACGGCACCCGGGGCCGCCTTGTGGACGGCGTTGATGACGGCTTCGAAGTCCGCCAGGCGTTTGGGCGGCAGGCGGACGCCGGCGCCGATGACGACACAGTCGTAGCGTTTTGAGGCCAAGAGACCCTCCACCGTCGGCCCGGCGGTTGCGTCGGGTCGTATGTAGCCGAGGTCGGCCTCCCATCCGCGGTCGGCGAACTGTTTCATCGCCACCGCGATGCCGGCGTGAATCTTTTCAGCGTTCAGCCCGGGCGGCAGCGCAGGGTCAGAGAAGTCCACGGTCTCGGGAACGTAGCCCACCAGCAGGATCCGCGGCATGAGTTCTCCCTCCTCGGAGTGTCCGTGTCGGCGCTCAGTGGTCGTCCTTGAGCTCGACCACGATGACCTCGATGGGACGGTCGCCCGTGTTGATGTCGCTGTGGAGCGTGTTGGGGGCGTTGGCCGGGAGCCAGTAGGCCTTGCCGGTCTCCCAGGTCGCGCTCTCGGACGCTCCAGACTGGTCCACGATTTTCACGGTGCCGCCCTGGAGGGCGACGAGGACGCGCCCGTGCTCGTGGCGATGGGGCGAGAGCGGCGCGTTGGGAGCGATCACTGACTTCCAGACCTTTACGCGGGCGTTCTCGAACTGCGGGATCCTCTGGGTCTCGACCGCCGGCCGCTGAGGCGCCCCTGTTAGGGCGATCGCAAGGAAGACGGGTGCGCGGGACGCTCGGGCGAGGCCCAGGAGTTGGCGAGTCGGCACGATCATGGGGGAACCTCCTATGCATGGATGGAGCCGTCCGGGCCGCGGCCCGCAACGCTTACGAGCCGCGGGGTCCGGCCGGTTTCGGTGTGGGAACCACGCAGCAGGGCTTGACGAGAGAGCGTGCGGGGGTCACAAGGAAATCCGTCAGGCTCCTCGCACCGCCCCTGGGCGATGCGATGGCTATTGCCCCGGTGGACGCGCTGGCCGGCACCGTTGCCCGGAGCTGGGTGTCGGAATCGATTTCGAATCTGGTTAGAACACCCGAGAAGGCGACGGTAGCGGTGTTCCCAAGGTTCCGCCCTCTGATGACGACAACGTCTCCGGGCAGGCCGCCTCCCGGTGCAAAGTCCGTGATAGCCGGCAGGGAAGCCATCGGCTTTTCGTAGAAGAGGACCCTGGCACGATTCAAGTCCGCGACGTAGAGGTTGTCGTTCTCGTCGAAGGCCGCAGAATAGGCCATCGAGAAGAAGTCCTGAAGAAAAGTATTGGGTCTTGTCTCATTCGAGAGAGGGTCGCTGAAGATGCCCGGGAAGTGTGAGCTCAAATTCGGGCCGTAAGGGTTGTAGCCGATGACCATGTGATTCGCGGAGTCGAAAGCCGGCTGCCACGTCGCGACTTGAGGAATTATCTTCGCCGCCGGCGGGGCGTAGATCACCTCCGTGTTCCCCGATGGGAACGAGTTCGCAGGAAACTCCAGAAGGCGTATGTTTCCCGCAATTTCCAGTGAATGGTCGGAAATGAAGAGATTTCCGCGACGATCGAGCGAGGCGTGGCCCGGTCGGCACAGAGTATCGGGCGCAGCAGTGCCATTCCTATTGCAGGCCGTTTCGTTTGGTGAGACCTGGCCGAGGACGACGTCAACCATCGGAGCAGACATGGGCTCTCGCAGTCGGAAGACCCGGTTGCCCAGCGACTGGCTGATCCAGAGCTCACTCCCGTCGGAAACTGCGAGACCGGTGAAGGTGTCGGCGCCAGTCAGAAGGCCGCCTCCAATCACAGCGAAGGGAGGAGCGAGATTGAAGATGGGCGTCGCTCCGAGCGTCAACGGCAGCTGGTAGACGTGAACCACTCCCGGACTCGAGACGGCGCCGGCCACGAAGAGATGATGATTCCCGTCCGCTACGGCGACGCCGCAGCAGCCGTATTCAAAGTCGGCGAAGCTGGCGGCTCCCGCCGCGTACCCGTCCGCCGGCTGTCCGCTGGCCGCGGACAAAGGGTTGTTCCAGAAGAGCAGCCTATCGTTATCGGCCACGATGAGCTGCCCGTCCGAAACGACGACGCCTTCGACTGACCAACCGAGTCCGCTCGCGGTCGGCAGGTTGCCCCCCGGTGTCGAACCAAAGAGCCGCCTGGTAGGGATATCGAGCGATACACCTCTGTCAAAGGTAACGACGTCGTCTTCGAACAGACCACGCAAGACAGCGACGTAAACGCTGCCGGACGAGTCGATTCCTATTGACCCTGAGGCGCCGGCGATGACCCCCGAATCGTCTCGCCGGCCGAGCTCCATGGTCTTTGCACCCGTGGTCTCGGTCCAGAGTTCGATCGTGTTGTGATCGAGGTTGCAGATCCAGATGGAACCGGGATAGAGCGGGTCAAAGTCCAGACCCTGGGGACGCAAGAAATCGGATCCGAACAGCTCGCCGGCCATTCCGGTGACGAAAGGCGGCTTGAACACAAGGACCCGATTGTTTCCCGATTCTGCCACATAAACCCACCCGGTGGCGGGGCTCACGCGCACTGCCGACGGGTCCAAGAGTTGGTTGAGCTCCTGACCGGGCGAGCGCCCATTGAAGTTGTGCTGCCCCAAGACGAGGTCGGCGGTCTTCGAGCCAGGCGGGAAACGGAGGACCCGGCTGCTACCACTGTCGGTGACCCACAGATTGCCGGCCCGATCCACGTCGACACCCGCCGTCCAATTATTGGAACTGCCCCAACCGAAACAAAGGGTTGTGGCGTCCGTAATGTAGCCCTTGTCGCAACCATTGGACTGGAAGTCGTTCTGTCCCCAGACGTCGTCCGCCACGGTATCCGTCTCGAAGGGCCTCTCGTACTTCAACACCCTGTTGTTCCAGAAGTCCGCCACATAGAGATTCCCGGCGGCATCGACAGCCATGCTGGCCCCTGACCCGCCTTCAGTGATGCTCGTCTGAGTTTCTGTCTCGCCGCAGAGAGTCGAGGCGGTCGCCGGAGCACGACTCGGATAGTTCTGGAACCCGGAGTCACCGTTGCAAGCGGACGTGTTCATCGTAGGCTGGCCGATGACGATCGTTGGCGTACAGCCCAGCGGGTTGGTTTGGGATGAGCGGCAAGTGTTCAGGTCGATTCCGAGAATCCGGTTGTTGCCCGAGTCATAGACGTACAGCTTGTTGCGCGCCGGATCGCTGCGATCGACGATCACGCCGTGAGGGATGAAAAGCCTCCCGGCGACGGTCGTGTAGGGAGTGATCTCGGTAAAGTCGGGCTTGCCGAAGACCTTGTCGGCCGCGAGGTCGCCCGGAACGCCCCGGGGCCACTGCGCCTTTAGCGGCGCGGAGACCATGCCGAGCGCGGCGGCGAGCGTCACGAGAAGGGGCTGCTTCAAGTGCCGATCTGTATACGCCGGCCGGGCGTGGTCGGGCAAGATGCGCGGGGGTTTCGTGATAGGAAGTGACGAGGCCTCCGCATGCCCAAGGCACGTCTCGAAGCGTTCAGCGACGGCGTGATCGCGATTCTGATCACCATCATGGTGCTGGAGCTCAAGGTGCCGCACGGCACCGACTTAGCTGCTCTGGCGCCCCTGGGCCCGGTGTTCCTGGTGTATGCCCTGAGCTTCTTGTTCCTGGGCATCTACTGGAACAACCACCACCACATGCTCCACGTGGCCGACCGGGTCAACGGCAAGATTCTCTGGGCAAACCTGCACTTGCTCTTCTGGCTGTCGCTGATTCCCTTCGTGACGGGCTGGATGGGGGAGAACCACGCTGCGCCTCTTCCGACGGCGGCCTACGGAGGCGTCCTGCTGCTCTCCGCGATCGCCTACGTGATCCTCCAGACGGCGATCATCGGCGCCCAGGGCGAAGGCTCGAGACTCAAGGCCGCGGTCCAGGACGACACGAAAGCCAAGATCTCGCTTGCGTGCTACGTGGCGGCCATCCCGCTGGCGTTCCTGGATCAGAGGTTCTCGATCGCCCTCTACGTCGCCGTGGCGCTCGTCTGGCTGGTGCCGGACCGGCGGATCGAGAAGCTCCTGGATCGCTGAGCCGGTCGGGTTTCTTCAGTTCCGGCGACCGGGCAGAGGCGGAGTCTCACGGCGGCCGTCGAGCACGTGCCGGATGGCAAGGATCGGGTGCGTGAGGAGCATCCGGGGTCCCGCGTAGGCCATGACGTCTTTGATCTGATCGCGGCGATGCGGCTGGTAGCAATGAATCGGGCAGTTGGCACAGGTCGGCTTGGTCTCCCCGTAGGGGCACTTCTCGAGGCGCAGCCGCGTGTAGACCTCGAGGTCGGCGCACTCGGCGCACAGCTTCTCTCCGACAGGCCCGTGGCGGTCCCGGCAGAATCGGCCGATCATAGCGGCCACGGTCCGCCGCTCACGCTCGAGGCGGTCGCCTTCGAAGAATCCCTGCTTCGTCCATCCCATGCCGGAACGCTCGAGCCCGCGATGATAGACCGTCTGAGACGAAGGCATCATGCGGTAGAAGCCGCTCCGGGATAGCCTGATTCTGGTAGCCAGCGTACGCAAAGGCGCCACCCGAAGGGTCAGGCCGGGAACGACCGGCCAGGAGGTGGGCCATGCTGGGTAAAGTGCTCGGTTTCCTTCTCGGAGGCGGCCTGATGGCCGCCGTGTCCTCGGGACAGTTTCCTCAGTACCTGAACCTGCCCCAGGGCGATCACTTCGACATCAACGGCATGAAGGTGCGGATCGAGAACAGCCATCTCTCCGCGCGTAGCGACCAGTTGATTTTCAAAGGCATCGAGCCCTGCCGGCTCGTGGACACGCGGGCCGACGCGCGCTTCGATCCACCCTACGGAGGTCCTTCGTTCGCGACGACGGAGACCCGCGTCTACGGCTTGCCGGGCCCGGCCGAAACCAACCCGTGCAGCCTGGCCATCAGGCGCCTCCTGGACAGTGACGCCGGCGAGATCCCGGCCGACATCGTTGGTCTGGCTGTTCGCGTCACGACGATCAACCTGACAGGAGAGCCGGCAACCGACGGCATCGTGATCGCCGGCACCCCCGACCCGGAAACCCTGGAGGGCGGCGTGACCTTCTGGTTCGGCTGGCGCAGTCCCGGCACCGCTGTCTTCCACGAGGGCCTCGTCCGGACGAGCGACGCGACGTTTCCCGTGTCGCTGATACCCGGCGCTTCCGGGGGGGCGAACCGGTCCGACATCATGGTCGACGTGCTCGGTTATGTCGTCCCGGATTCGTGCTCGTCCCAGGCGGGAGCGCAGGGCCCAAGAGGCGAAACGGGACCGCAAGGTCCGTCGGGGCCCAAAGGCGACACCGGGGCGCAAGGCCTGGCGGGGCCGAAGGGCGACACGGGTGCCCAGGGCCTTCCGGGCGTGAAGGGCGACACGGGTGCCCAGGGTCCGGCCGGGCCGAAAGGCGACGCCGGCGCCCAGGGCCTGATCGGGCCGATCGGCCCGCCGGGGCCCAAGGGCGATCAGGGCCCGCCCGGCAGCTGCAATTGCCCGATCACCGTGGGCTTCGCTTCCTGCGCGGCCCCCCAGATTGGCGAAACGCCGCTCTGGGCCAAGTGCACTGTGACGATCAGCGCCGCCGCGATCACTCCCGCGAGCACGATCATGGCGACGTATAACACGCGGGCGTCGGACGACCAGATTCCGCTCCGGGTCTTCGAGGTTTCGACCGGCCAGTTCAAGATCGAAGCCCAGGCCGGCACGACGTTCCACTGGCTGGCCTACACGCCCCCGGCGCCCTAGGCGGCGGGGCCTTCGATATCGCGGCGGCGCGGTGCGCCGCCTTTTTTCTTTGCCGGCTCGCATCCGGCGGCGCTTTCTTGCGTAATCTCTGCCATGCGGCGGATCGCAATCAGCCTGGCGGGGGCGTCGGCCGCCGCGGCCCTGCTGGCCATCGAAGGCGGCGCGGCGGTGCCGACCCCCTTCCCGACGCCCGCGGCCTCGATGTCCTTCGAGGAATACGACCCGAGATCCACACTCGTCGTGCCGGAGCACCCGATTCGGAGAGCGAAGTACCCCTTCGTCGACGTCCACAACCACCAGAGCACCGAGATCTCGGGCGAAGACGCCGCGCGCCTGGTGCGGGACATGGACGCGATCAACCTGCGCGTGATGGTCAACCTCTCGGGCGGGACGCGGGAGACCCTGGTGCGGGGGGTCGCAAACCTGCCGGGCCGCTACCCCGGGCGCTTCCTGGTCTTCGCCAACATCGATTTTGCGGGCATCGACGAGTCGGGCTGGGGAGAGAGGGCGGCGCAGCAGCTCGCGACGGACTACAAGAACGGCGCCCGGGGCCTGAAGATCTTCAAGAACTTCGGCATGACCCTGAAGGACAGCCGGGGCGAGCGCGTGCACGCGGACGACCCGCGACTGGATCCGATCTTCGAGAAGTGCGCCGAGCTCGGGATCCCGGTCCTCATCCACACGGCGGAGCCCGCGGCCTTCTTCGAGCCCCAGGACAGGTTCAACGAGCGCTGGCTCGAGCTGAAGCAGTTCCCGCAGCGTGCCCGGCCGCCCGACAAGTACCCGGCCTGGGAGACGCTGATCGCAGAACAGCACCGTCTTTTCGAGAGGCATCCGAGAACGAAGTTCATCGACGCGCACCTCGGGTGGCTCGGCGGCGATCTCGGCCGGCTCGGCAAGCTGCTCGACCGCCTGCCCAACGTGTACACGGAAATCGGCGCGGTGCTCGCCGAGATCGGACGGCAGCCGCGCTTTGCGCGCGACTGGTTCATCCGCTACCAGGACCGCGTGATGTTCGGAAAAGACATCTGGGCGCCGGAGGAATATCACGTGTACTTCCGGGTGCTCGAGACGGCCGACGAGTACTTCGACTATTTCCGCAGGCGGCACGCCTTCTGGAAAATGTACGGCCTCGACCTGCCGGACGAGGTGCTGAAGAAGCTGTATTACAAGAACGCCCTGCGCGTCGTCCCGGGCATCGATCCGTCCGCCTTTCCACCCTGACGGACGAAGGCCCCGCACGGGCCGCTCGGTTAGACTCTGGGCCCGAAATGGACGCGATCGTCGTTACGGGAGGGGCCGGGTTCATCGGGTCGAACCTCGTGCGGCGGGCCCTTGCGGCCCTGCCAGAACGAATCGTCGTTTTCGACAAGCTGACGTACGCCGGCAACCTCTCGAGCCTGGCGGAGGTCTCGGAGGATCCGCGTTTCGCATTCGTCCAGGCGGACATCGCCGACCGGGAGGCTGTCCGCGCGATGT
>Ga0335082_10001299_pt1 | contig 26734 bp, 30 predicted proteins | sample Lox_Sample_41_FD_206718 | JGI IMG/M metagenome (GOLD analysis project Ga0335082, IMG submission 206718) | Soil microbial communities from Loxahatchee National Wildlife Refuge, Florida, United States - Lox_Sample_4.1 | ecosystem: Environmental > Terrestrial > Soil > Wetlands | place: USA... | reverse complement strand
CCTTTCTTCGATCTGTCCCGGCTGGATACTCCGCCGTCCCTGTTCCACCCCAAAGGCACGCGCCGCAGAGTTATACTCGCAGACTGCAAGGATGGAGGCGCTATGAAAGACGATGATGCGCGCAAACTCGGCTCCGGCCCGGGGGTAACGCGACGCGACTTCATGAAGATTTCCGGCGTCGGCGTCGCGGTACCGCTGCTGGTAGGCCCTACGGTCGTTGAGGCCGCAGGCGAAGATGTCGCGATCCATGGGCCTGGCAAGGTCCCGATTGAGCTCATGGTCAATGGCAAGAAGCTCGAAGCCCAGCTCGAACCCCGTCTGACGCTGCTCGATGCGTTACGCAACAACTTCAACCTGACCGGCGCCAAACGCGTGTGCGACCGCGGTGTCTGCGGTGCCTGCACCGTGCTGATGGACGGCAAAACCGTGTACGCCTGTTCGGTGCTGGCGATTGATGCCCAGGGGAGGAAGATCACCACCATCGAAGGCTTCGCTGAAGGTGACGCTCTGACCCCTGTTATGCAGGCGTTCGTGGACCACGATGCCCAGCAGTGTGGCTTTTGTACTCCGGGATTCATCGTGGCGGCGACTCATTTCCTGGAGCAACATCCCAAGCCCACTGCCGAAGACATTCGCCGCGGCCTGAGTGGCAACTATTGCCGCTGCGGAACCTATGACGGAATTCGCGCTGTCTCTCTTGGCACCGCGCGGGAAGGGAGTGCGTCATGAGTGAATATCAGTGGCCCGATCCCGCAACCCGTCCACTGCTGGGAAAGCGCATCTCCCGCGTTGACGGACCGGTGAAGGTTTCCGGACGTGCGAAATACACGTACGACTACAATCCCGCTGGCCTGCTGGCTGGAAAGATCCTGCGCTGCCCCTACGCGCATGCGAAGGTCGCCAGCATTGACACCAGCGCCGCTGAGAAGATGCCGGGGGTCAAGGCAGTAAGAATCATCCAGCAGCCGGGAAGGGAAATCTTCTGGGCCGGCGATGAAGTGGTCGGAGTTGCCGCGGTCGATGAACCCACCGCCGAAGATGCAATCCGCGCCATCAAAGTGCAGTACGAAGTGCTGCCCCACTTTGTTTCCGATGCTGAGCCACCGAAGAATGTCGCCCTCGATACAGGCCCGCTGAGTCAGGATGACTTCGAGGACCTGGAAGACAATCAGGTTCCTGACGAGCAGGTCATCGCGACCATCAAGAAGAATGGCATCAGCTTCAAGCCCAGCGATAAATATCTGAAGGCGATGCAGGAGTCGGGCACGAGCGCCACTGTTATCGATGCCCTGCGCAGTGCCCGATACGTCGAGGGCACAACTTCACGCTCTCCTTACAAGAAAACCGCCGTGCAGAAGCAGGGCGATCCTGACAAGGCATTTGCCTCAGCGGCGGCCGTCGTCGAGGGACTCTATGGGGCCTCTTGTATCACCCACTGCTGCCTTGAGACCCACGGCATGGCCTCGGAGTGGACGGGTGACAAAGAGATGGTTGTTCGCATCTCAACCCAGAACGTTTCCGGTGTAGCTCCGCAGGTGGCGGAGCCGCTGGGAATTCCTGCGGGCAACGTCCAGGTGTTGGAGCAGTACATCGGAGGAGGCTTCGGCAGCAAGTGGGGGCCGGACCGCTGGGGCATGACCACGGCGCACCTCTCCAAGGCTGCAGGCGGCAAGCCAGTAAAAATCATGCTCGAGCGTGCTGCTGAGCAGGAAGTCGCAGGGATGCGTCCTTCGGGATATGGCCGCGTTAAGATCGCAGCCGACAATGACGGAAAGCTGGTAGCCTGGCAGTCAAGCTCTTGGGGCACCGGCGGCATGGGCGGCGGTGGCACGCCTCCTTTGCCGTACATCTTCGACATTCCCAATCAGCGCAAGCAGAACACCGCCATTGCCACCAATCAAGGCAGCGCTCGCGCCTGGCGCGCGCCCACCCATCCGCAGGCCGCGGTCATCACCATGGGAGCCATCGAGGACCTGGCGGCGAAGATGCACATGGATCCATACGATCTCATCTCTCTTAATCTGGACCTTACGGGCAAGCGCGCTGACACCTATCGTGATGAGCTGCGAATCGCCGCCGAGTTGATGGAGTGGAAGAAGAACTGGCATCCGAGAGGTGACAAGACACCAGGCCCAATCAAGCGCGGCCTTGGTCTCTCCCTGCATACCTGGGGCGGCCGCGGGCACAACAGCGATTGCGACTTCACGGTTTATCCGGATGGTAACGTCGAAGTCAAAATGGGCACTCAGGACCTGGGCACCGGCTGCCGCACCGTTATCACAATCGTCGCCGCCGATACGCTCGGGATTCCCATGGAAAACGTGAAGCTGCGCATCGGTGACAGCCGCTATCCCGTCTCCGGCGGCAGCGGCGGCAGCACCACCACCGGTGGAGTCAGCTCCTCGACGCGCCGTGCCGCGGTGGATGCGCGCGATCAGCTCTTCGCCAAAGTGGCTCCATCGTTGAAGGCGCAGCCGGATGAACTTGAGGCGGTCAACGGCACCGTTCGGGTGAAAAGTGATCCCAGCCGCAGCCTTTCATGGAAGGAAGCCTGTTCCAAGCTGGGCGCCATGCCGATGACCGTCCACGGCAAGAACCCCGACAAGGCAAAGCCGCCCGACCTGACTAACAGCGGCGTCGGCGGCGTGCAGATGGCCGATGTATCCGTGGACACGGAGACGGGCATTGTACGGGTAAGCAAGATGGTCGCCGTTCAGGATTGCGGCCTGGTCATCGACGTGAAGACCGCAGAGAGTCAGGTGCTGGGCGCGCTCATTATGGGCATCAGCTATGCCCTGTACGAGGAAAAGATCCTCGATCCCGTCACCGGGCGCATGCTGAACCCGAACATGGAGTTCTATCGCCTGGCCGGCATCGCTGACATCGGCGAACTGAAGGTGCACATGATGACCGGCAAGGGGTACGACGACCGCGGTGTCATCGGGTTGGCCGAGCCGCCGGTGGTCTCGCCCGGAGCTTCGATTTCCAATGCGGTGGCTAACGCCATCGGCGTGCGTGTGCCCTTCCTGCCACTCACGCCCGACCGCGTACTCGAAGCGCTCGAGCAAGGAGGCGCACATGCAAGCGTTTGAATACGTCAGCCCGACCAAGAAGGAACAAGTCGCCACCTTACTCGGCGAGCAAGGCTCCATCCTGGCCGGTGGCACCGATCTGCTGGCGCTGATGAAGGACGACGTCGTCACGCCCAGGCGCCTGGTGAACATCAAGCAGATCGAGGGGCTGCGCGGCATCAGCTATCAGCCGGGCAACGGCCTTCGCATCGGGGCCCTGACTACCATCGCCGAACTGAGCGACGACGCCGACATTCGCCGCAGCTATCCTATGTTGGCCGAAGCTCTGAACGAAGCAGCCAGCCCACAGATTCGCAACCTCGCCACCCTCGGCGGCAACATGTGCCAGCGTCCGCGCTGCTGGTACTTCCGCAACGGGATGGGGCTGTTGGCTTCGGAACAGAGCCATTCCGGCAAGTCCTTTATGCTCACCGGCGACAACCGTTACGGTGCGATTCTCGGCAACGACGGGCCGGCATACTATGTCAGTCCTTCCACCATCGCGCCGGCGCTAATAGCCTACGGAGCCAAAATCCGTCTCTACTCAGCCAACTCGCCCGGCAGCGGCGTGCGCGAGTTGCCGCTGGAGAAGTTCTTCGTCGTTCCCAAGGGAATCGGCGAGTTGGAGCATGACCTGAAACCGGGCGAGATGGTCATCGAGATCCTCGTGCCTCCGCCAGCTCAGAGCCTGAAAGCAGCATCGTATGAAGTTCGGCAGCGCGCCGCCTTTGACTGGCCTCTGGCGCACGCTTGCGTTGCCATCGAAATGGACGGCGGCGCCGTGAGGAGCGTGCGGGTAGTGCTTGGCCAGGTTGCGCCCATTCCCTGGATCTCAACCGAGGCGGCAGAGGCGCTGGTTGGCAAGAACATAACGCCTGAGACCGCTATGGTTGCGGCCAACGCGTCGGTCGCAAAAGCCACGCCGCTCAGCCACAACAAGTACAAAATCGCGCTAACCAAGGCAGCCGTAAAACGCGCCATCCTTCAGGCAGCCCAGAACTCCGGAGGTGCCGCATGATGATGCCCGACGCCAATCGTTTCGATCCTCACCGCGAGGACCTTTGCCCGGCCTTGCGCTGGAAGGGCCAATTCATTCTGGTGGAACACGATTCCTCAGTGCCTCCCTCCAACGACGGCCTGTTCTGGTGTATGCACACACAGACCTGCATTGGCCCCGACGGCGAACTGGCCGAGCCCGGCAACTGCTCGTCGAAGCAGAGGGCTTGTCACGGAACCGGTATGTGCGAAATCAGCTGACCGCGGATTGCGAGGATCAAGGCGGATTGCTTTGACTATTAACCAAAGTTAAGCCGTGTTCATCCGTACAAATCCGTGGTTAGTCATTCTTGATCTGCCTTATCAGTAAAACCCGCGGTTGCTCTTACTCCCGCGTGTACCGCTGAATCATCTCCGCTGCGCCCGGGTACTGCGCGCTCAACTGCTCGCGATCGCCGAGCTCGAAATCGGCGTAGTCGAATCCCGGCGACATCGTCGTCCCCAGCAGCGCCCACTGCCCCCCGGGCGCCAGCCTGCTGCCTTGCCACACTCGTCCGCGGACCACAACCTGCGGCCGCTGCCCGGCGGCGAGATCGGTGCCGAGCCTAACCGTCTGTGAGCTTCCATCGGGCAGCAACTGCAGCATCACCACTGGATCGCCGAGATAGAAGTGGAAGATCTCTGTCCCCGTCAAGCGATGCAGTGCCGAAAACGTCTCGGGAGTAAGCATGAAGTAGATGGCGGTGCCGATGGAGCGTGGGCCATGCCTGTCTTGCGGCAGATACTCTTGTGGGACCGACACGCGCGAGCGGTAGGTTTCGCGGAAGAAGCCACCCTCGATGGTCAGCGGTTCCAGTTGCAGCAGATCCTTTACTTCATCGGCAGTCATGATGGGAGCAGCGTATCACTTCGCTCCCTGTAGGCGCCCGAGTGCAGATTTCGGACACTCTTGTTCCCTTCTAGGAGTACGTGAGAATTTTCACGAGAAATCCTGTGACGGGCGTCGATTTGCTTTCTCTTATGTGGCGCCGTTCCCTTGCCCTGCGGAGCCTACCCGCCGGAAGACCGAGTCCCTAAGTAGTTGAACAGGCTAAGGTTGCCAATACTCGCAGCAGCTTGCAGGGCGGCATTGCGTGCGGTCTCGGCGTTGGCCAGATTGGTGGCGGCCTGGTTCGCATCGACCCCGACTAGGTCACTCGACTGCTGGGTTAGCTGAAGCTTCTCGCTATTCAGGAAGTCCTGGCTGGCATTGAGCTGGTCAAGCGTGCTGCCGTAGAAAGTACGGGCGGAATTGAGTTGATCGTAGGCTGCCCGGACTTCGTTGGTAGCGTTGGCAATGTCGTCGGTCGTGCTGCTGGATTGCAGAGCGTCGGCCAGATCATTGAGCGCCTGAAAAACGCTTGCGCCCGCAGCGGAGAACAACTGGCTGCCTGGCTGGTTGACGGGGATTGTCTGTCCGGCTTCGATTTCGACCTGGTTGACGGAGTCGTTGCCCTGGTAGACAACGCCTCCGGCCGCAGCAACATAAGGCGGCTGCGAGTCGGCAGTACCGGCGAAGACGTACCCTCCGTTGTAGCTGAGGTTGGCAATGCTCAGCATCTGCTGCGAGATGCTCTGCACTTCGCTGGCCAGCGCCGCGCGGTCCTGCTGCGACAGCGTGCCGTTGGCGCCATTGACGCCCAACGTGACAGCGCGCTGCAGCGCAGTGACAGCGGAGTTCAGTGCCGAGTCCGCGGTCTGCAGCTCCGCCGAAATGCCGGCAATGCTACGCAGGAACTGGTCGCAGTCACTCGATTGCGATGAGATCGCCACTTCGCGCGCCGCCGCCGAGGGATCGTCGGAGGCTGTATTTACCCGCTTTCCGCTGGTCAGTTGCAGCAGCGCCGTTTGCTCTGCCTGTGCGCTGGCGCTGAGCGCGTTCAGCACCGTCTGCGTGATGTAGGGCGAAATTCTCATCGTCCGGCGCCCATCTGGATTGCTGTCTGCAGCATCTGGTCCACGGTTGAAATGGCCTGTGCCGCGGCCTGATATGCCCGCTGATACAGCAGCAGGTTGGACGCCTCTTCATCGAGGGAGACGCCGCTGACCGAAGCCTGCTGCTGCTGCAGTTGCTGCAACATGGTGTTGCTGGCATCCAGTTCGGCAGTGCCATCACTGACGGCGCTTCCGGCCTGAAAAACCAGGTCGCCGTAGGCCTGGATGGGAGTCATGTGGTTGGAGACGGCCTGGTCGGCAATCGCCGAAAGATTCGCCAGATTGCCATTGCTGCCGCTGCTGCCGTCGGAACTGGCGGCGAGCAAGGTTGGGTCGTTGATGGCAACCGCCATGCTCGCCGCAGCGCCCGCTCCACTCACCGGAGTGAACAGGTTGCCGCCGGGATTACCGTTCAGGTCGAAGCCTTCGGTGTGAGCCGTGTTCAGGGCCTGCACCAGACCGCTGGCCAGCGAATCAAGTTGCGTCTGCAGTGCCGGCAAGGCTTGGTCACGGGCCTGCAAGGTACCGCCCAATGCTCCGCCGGAAATTTTCCCAGTGATATCCGTCCCGTCCTGGGCGTAGATATGCTGCACTCCGCTGGCGGGATCGAACTGGGTGCTCAAGCCAAAGCTCTGGTCATCGGCGACCAGCAGCGCCCCTTGCCTGGTAGTCAGGGTAATCGATGTCCCATTGTCGATGACCGACACATCAATCATCCCGGAAAGCTTCTGTATCAGATTGTCGCGCTGGTCGAGAAAGCTGCCATAGCCTTGTGCCGTGCTGCCGAGCTTGGCGAGCTTGCCGTTGAGGCCGGCAATCTCCTGCGTGATCTGGTTGACTTCCCGGACGGTCTGCTCAACGTTCTGGTCGAGCGTGTTACGTTGAGCGGTCAGTTGTCCAGCCGTGCTGTTAAAGGCTGAAGCCATGCCATTGGCAGCGGAAAGCACGCTTTGGCGCAGCGCCAGATTCGACGGATCGGTGGAGAGGCTGTTAAGACTCTGGAAGAAGTTGGCAATCTGCTGCCCAATGCCGCTGGTGTCGTCGGGAAACAGGGTCTGCGCCTGGCTCATGGCGTTGATGTAGGCCTGCGATCGCCCCTGCTGCTGGGTCTCGCTGTTGATCTGCAACTGGAGGATACTGGCGCGCAGGCTCTCGATACCCTGCAGCTTGACCCCAGCGCCGTAAGCAATGTTGCCCTGGAGGATTGGATCGGCCTCTTCCAGCACCGGACGCTGGCGCGTGTAGCCCGAGGTGTTGAGGTTCGCAATGTTGTTGGTCGTGGTTTCGATGCCTGCCTGCTGAGCCTCGAGCCCGCTCATGGCGACGGAGAGAGTGCCCAGCAGACTACTCATGGCTGGACCATTGCGGATTAGGCGTCTCGCCGTACGTCGCCGTTCCAGTTGCGAGATCAAGCAGTTGTTGGTGGGCCAGAATCGAACGCCGCCAGCGGCGCAGCATGGCGCGGCAGAAGGAGCGTTGCCGGCGCAGCTCGGCGAGCAGGCTCTGCCGGCGCTGTCGAGCTTCTGGAGTGAGCGGTAGACGGCCTAGCTCTCGTGAAGCCGCCAGCACCTCGCCGGCGGTGGCATTGATGTCGCGGCTGGTCGCCGCCAACTCTCCCGGTTCGCCCCGGCTCAACGAACGAATCGCCGCGGTGAGCAGTTCTCTTAGCGTCTCCAGCAGTACCAGCTGCTGCACTTCTGCAGGCAGCGGAGCACCCGGCAATTCCATCTTCGTGCTCAAAGCGACTCCTCAGGCCATGTCGTCAAACTGGTGGGTTTCTAGCTCTTCGGCGGTCTCCTCCGTCTCCGCCGTTTCAGCCGCATGTTTCTGCCGGCGAGTAGCTTGACGCTTGGACTCCTCTAAAGACTTGCTGAAAGGACGCTCCTGAATAGGAGCCGGTCCTTCCAAACGGCCTGTGCCAAAGTCCATTTCTGTCCACTCCTTGCACGGCACAGCGAAGGCCGATCAACTTGCCTTTCATCTCAGCTCGGCCAGCATCGCCGCTGCAATACTGTGGGCCGAAATCTGATACGTGCCCTCGCTGATCGCCTGCCGCAAGGCAATCACTCTCTCCTGCCGGACCTCGGGAAGAGCGTCCAGTTGCATCTTCAGGCTCGTTACGGCGTCGCTCCCGCTGGTAAGGTGTGCCGTATCCTCTGCATTCGGCATGGCCGCGCGGGTCATGTCTCCCGCCTTCGTCCCCGCAGCTGCCTCCCGGCTACGGCCCAGCTCCGGCATGGCCGATGAACCTAAGTCAATTCTCATCGCAGTACCTCGTTCCACTGTATTGCCCTGCAATTGAGTGATCGGCAATTGATGAGAAAGCTTTAATCTTCTCGTCCGATTTCCCACTTCACTGGTCTTATCGGCCAGACCGCTTCACCAGAGTAGTGTCCGAGCGGGGAAGGTTCGGTCGCGCAAAGGTTGGAGCGGACCCGCCCGAGGGCTGCAATTGCCGCAATAACATGGCCGCAATGCCGATCCCGCCCCTGGCCGCCAGGGCCGAGGCGATGGCCTGAGTTCCTAGGCTGCTCACCGTGTCGTGGGCCGCATCCTGACTCTCTCTTGAGCCCACAAAGCTCTGGTTCATCTTCTCCAGCCAGCTTTGCAGCAGGATTGCCTCGAATTCTTCGGCCGACTTCCTCAGCTTGCCGGCGGGTTGCGACCCCGCGGCAGCCGCCTTCTCCGCCGGAGGGTTGAGGCGAGGCAGAACCAGCGGCGCCACCATCAGATCACCTCCAGGTCGGCCTGCAGAGCACCCGCTGCCTTGATCGCCTGCAGAATGGCCACTACGTCCCTGGCGGTTGCGCCAATAGCTTGCAGCCCATTCACCAGCTGTTCGACGCTGGCGCCTTCACTCAGTTCGATCCGCTTGGCTTTCTCGTCCTTTGCCTCGACCGTGGTCTGCGGTACCACTACCGTGTCGCCTCCCTTGGTGGTGAATGGATTGGGTTGCGATACCTGGTATTCGGTCGCGATCTCCACTGTAAGGTCGCCGTGCAGGATGGAAACCGCGGTCAGTCGCACGTCCTTGCCCATCACGATGGTTCCGGTACGCTCGCTTACCACCACCTTGGCATGAGGATGAATCTCGACCTTCAAGCTCATTACCCGGGCCAGCAACTCCGGAACGCCCCCGTTTGGCAGGTTGCGGAGTTCCACCCTGCGGCCGTCGATGGCGGTGGCCGCCCCGCTTCCCATCTCACGGTTGATGGCCGCTGCCATCTCGCCGGTGGTGCGGAAATCAGGATCGCGTGCCAGTAGGGCGATGGTCGCAAGCTTTCGCAGATCCAGCGACGTGTCGCGCTCCACCAGTCCACCGTTGGGAACCCGGCCTGCCGTGGGATGGTTGACCTGCTTGGAGTTGCCGGCCCGTCCGGCTGAGTATCCGCCCAGCGTCACCGGACCCTGGGCTTCGGCATACACCTGGCCGTCTGCAGCATACAGCGGCGCCAGCAACAGCGTGCCGCCTTCCAGACTGGTCGCATCTCCAATCGAAGAGACGGTCACATCGATCTGCGTTCCCGGGCGTGAGAACGGGGGTAAGGACGCGGTCACAAACACAGCTGCAACATTCTTGACGCTCACCGCCGCTGCCGGGATCGTCACTCCCATCTTGAGCAGGATGTTACCCAGGGTCTGGGTGCTGAACATCGTCTGCCGCCGGTCGCCGGTGCCGGCCAGCCCAACCACCATGCCGTAGCCGACCAGTGGATTCTCCCTGACTCCTTCGATGGTGGCCAGATCGCGAATTTGCACGTAGTGCGCTGCCGGCTGCGCCCAGGCGATCGCCGACGCCAGCACTGGAACCCACAGCAGTGAACCGCTAACAATTTGCCACTTGAGTTTCATCACCAATTCAGCAGCCTCATCAACCAGCGGGTAAAGACGTTGGGCTGGCGCGTTGCGTCGGTGACCACGCCCTTGCCCTTAAGCTCAAGCTCGAGATCGCTGACCCTGGTTGAGAGCACCGAATCGTCGGAGGCAATATCTCCGGGGCGCACCACACCGCGCAGAATCACGACCTGACTCTGCTGGTTAAAGCTGACCCGGCGCTGTGCCTCGACCACCAGGTTGCCGTTGGGCAGTACCGCAACCACCCGGCCGGCCACGCTCGTCTGCAGCAGCGACTGGGTGTTGGAGGTGCCCGTGCCCTTCAGGTTGCTCGCGGAGTTCAGCGCGTAAAGCGGGTTCACGGGATTCGTGTTGACCCCTCCTGCCAGGCCGGTGATCGCCGAATTGGCGCTGAAGCCGCGTTGCGCGGTCACATCTCCCGAGGCCTGAGCCAAGGTCTGCTCCACAATGCGGATAATCACCACGTCGTTCAGGCGGTGCGCTTTGTAGTCAGTGGCAAGGTCGGTCAGGGTGCCGCCATCCAGCGGCCAGAGACTACCCGGAGAAGTCAGGGGCGCGGGCTGCTCTCCGCGCACGCGTTGCAGGAACTGGCTCAAAGAAGAGGCAGAGAGCGGCTCCGTTTTTGTCTTGGTTTTCGCCTCGGACGTTCCCGCCAGAGTAATAATCAGCAGCAGAGTCAGCGTTGCCCGAGTCCTCATCGCCCGTTCTCCACTCGCACCAGGTCTTTGCCGGCGACCGTAGCCAGCACCACTCGCCGTGTGGCAACGTTGCGTACCCGAATCTCGTCGCCGAGCCCGCCCGATTCCAGACAAACCGCGCTCACCTTGAGCCGCATCCCGGAAAGTTCTTCGACCAGCAACACCCGGTCACCGCTGCGCGCCACCGGCGAGCGCAGCTGCTTTGGCCTGGCCAACGCAGGGCGGAGCCGGCCCTTGCCCGAAACGTGGCTCGCAGAATTCCCAGTGAAGCCATCTAGTAAATTGACATCTGGGGCGTGCAACAGGACGTGAAACGGCAGGCACTCTCGCCGTGAAGAGCACTCCAGACGCAGGAGCCAAGTCCCCGGCGAGTAGCCTACTCGTACCGATGCAACTTGCAGCCGGGCATCGGAAGGCAGAGACAGCGCCGGATCGAGAAGCTGGAGATTACTCCCCGCTTCCCCGGCCAGCCCGGGCTTCAGGTCGCGTCCTATCGCGACTGCTGCTTTCTCCCGCACGGCCAGCGCGGTGGCACACTCCATCGCCGGTACCCCGGCTGCAAAACGCGGCTCCAGGCCAGCCAGCAGGATTATGCTCACGAGAAATGCAGTGCCGCACCGCACGGCGCCTCCTAACGGGACAAGTTGTTCAACTGCTGCAGCATCTGGTCGGCAGCGGTAACCACCCGCGAGTTGGCCTCGTAGGAGCGTTGTGCCAGGATCATTTGGATGAACTCCTCGACTACGTTCACGTTGGACTGCTCCAGCACCCCTTGTTGCAGTGTTCCCAGTCCTTCCGAGCCTCCGGGCGTGCCCACAATCGGATCTCCGGACGCGGTAGTCGCCAGATAGACGTTCTGCCCGATACTGTTCAGCCCACCCGGATTCTGAAAGGTTGCCAGTTGAATGCTGCCCACCTGCTGCGCCTGGGTCTGTCCGGGCTGGGTCACCGTCACCGTCCCGTCCGAGCCGATCGAGATGGTCAGCGCATCCGGCGGAATGGTGATGGGAGGATCCAACGCATCCCCGTTGGCGGTCACCATGTTTCCCTGATTGTCCAGATGAAACATTCCCGCGCGCGTGTAGCCCGTCTCGCCGCTCGGCATCTTGACCTGAAAGAAACCCGTGCCCTGTATGGCCAGGTCCAGGGAATTGCCGGTGGAATTGAAGTCGCCCTGCGCCTGGATCACCTCCGACGCGTTGGTGCGGGTGCCCAGGCCGACCTGCAGGCCGGATGCAACGGTCGTGTTCTGGGTTGCCGCCGACCCCGGCATCACCAGGTTCTGATACATCAGGTCCTGGAATTGAAGCCGGCGCCGGCGAAATCCCGAGGTGCTGGAGTTGGAAAGGTTGTTGGCAACATTGTCCAGGTTCAATTGCTGGGCCACCATCCCGGTGGCGGCGGTATAGAGTGCACGAAACATGGATTTCCTCAGACTCGCGACAAATCTTGTGCCGCAATCCGGTTAAAGTTGGAATGAAAAGCGTTGAGCGCCTGCTGCAGCAGGTCGGCATGGCGCTGTAACGCCACTAGTCCGACCGCCGCTGTCACACCATTCACATTGCTGCCTTCGAGCGACCCTTGCACCAGCTTTCCGCTGGCCGCGCGTTCGCTGCCCGCAGCAGCTTCGAAATAGGAATTGCCCACCGGCACGAGCGCGGAGCCAGGTGCGAAGCTGACGATTTTGAGCTGGCCAGCCAACGCCCCGTCCACCGAGATGGTTCCATCGTTGCTCACCGACAATTTGCCGGGAGGAATGATGATGGCCCCCTGGGCGCCGGAGACGATGTTTCCCTCCACTGTTGCCAGACGGCCTTTGCTGTCAACATGAAAATTGCCGTTGCGCGTGTACAGCTTCCGGTCACCCGCCTGCACCGCGAACCAGCCTTCACCCTGTACGGCAAAGTCCAGGTCGCTTCCCGTACGCTCCAAACTTCCTTGCATCACATCGGTGCGGCTGTCACCCAGCACACCGAAATTGTTGACTGCCTCGTTAATCGCATTCTGGCTCGGGCCCGCCGACGCATGGACCAGTAGGGAACGAAACGTCGCCACCTGACCCTTGTAGCCGGTGGTATTGAGGTTGGCGAGATTGTTGGCGGCCAGCTCTAAGGCTTGCGTCTGCGCCAGCAGACCGGCACACGCGGCATAGAGTCCACTGTTCATCGTGTCCTGCCAGGATTTCCTAAAGCAAGCTGCCCGCCAATCCATCGTGGCCTTGCTTCATGATTCCAAGCAGTTAGCGGCGCGCAAGTTAGAAAAGATTAAGGCAGGCGGCGATCGGCCGCCGGGGAGTCAGGCACGAGGGAGAGCACTTGGCGCTTCATCTGATCGGGCGTAAATGGTTTGCGAATGTAGCCACGGGCTCCGCTGGCGATCGCCTCCGCCACACAGGATTCGCTGCCTTCGGTAGTAATCATCAGAACTGGCACGGCGCGGGCGCTCTCCAGCTTGCGTAGCTGGCGCACCAGCTCCAGCCCATCCATCACCGGCATGCTGATGTCGCTGAGCACTAGGTCCACCGTCTGCTGGCGAAGCAAGTCGAGTGCTTGGGCGCCATTTCCTGCCTCAAACACCTGTTCGAGAGGAATCCCGGCCTGGCGCAGCGAGCGCTCCACAATCTTGCGCATAACCGGAGAATCATCCACGATAAGCGTACGCAACGCTTTCATCGTCACTCCCAAGTCGTGCGCCGGCGCAATCTCGTCGTGAATTCCCAAGGCGACAATCGGGGCGCATTGGCGGCGGCCCACCGGGCCACCGCGCAGCCTTGGGAGAGAAGCCGGCGCCGGTCGCCGAGACCGCAACCGTCCCGGGATTGCCAGAGTGCACTGAATGCCAGCTCCTGGAGGCCTTCAGAGGATTCCGCTCCCCCGGCCGCGCACAATTCGAGAAGCGAATCAGCCAGCAGCACGCTCTCCACCGCCAGACTCCACCTTCCTTGTGGGGCCGACGAAGATAGAAATTCAGTTGGCCCATCCGCCGGCGAGCTGACTGCCAGCGGAGAGTGTGCAGTCCCCGGCTGCACCTGCGCGGTCGGTCCCCCTGTCAAGCCAAAGAGCAAGCCGGCAACATAGGCCTGCTCCGGATTAACGCTGCCTAAACGCGGGGCTAGAAACTCCGCAATGCAGGCCCGCTGCACGCAACGCAAATACAGGTGGCGGAGGCGAGTGCCGGTGGCACAATCGTAACTTGACTCTACCTTGAGGGCGGAGTGGACCATGGCCTGCAGACGCTCACAGCCCGCGGTCACCACCGCGAGCGGTAACTGCCAGATCTCGCCACTGTTGTTCTGTTCCTGGTTGGCCACTTGCAGGATCCCGAAGGCCAGACCCGGATCCAGAGCGACGACCGAGCCGGTCAGTTCCATATCAACGATGCCGTCCTGCAGCAGAAGCGTGAGTAACGCGGCGGAGCGGGTCAGGATGGGGAGAGCGAGGACGGGAAGATCATGGCAGAGACCGGGATCGCACAATGCAGCCAGACCACCCGCCCTGCCCAAACGGTTTTCAATTGTGGCCAGTCCGCCTGCGCGATCCATGGTCTCCGCCTGCTTCCTCCATCGGCAGCCCCACCCCCGGCTTTAGCAAAGGGGTTGGCACGCCCCTAAGACCTGGCTGGCTTCCGGTGACCGGAAATGAAAGTCAACATGGAATCCGGTGGAGCACTCCAGTCGAACCCAAAGGTGATGGCTACACCGGGTCATCATGCAGCGCCGGGCACCCACATGCTGGGCATAGTTGCTCACCGCACGGGCCACCTCAAAGCTGCTCAGCCGCTGGTTGATGGCGATGGTCTCACTACTGCCCGGCGGCAAAGGCCGCTCCAGGTTCTGCACGTACACCGATGCGGGTACGATGCACGGCTCAGTACGGCAGCGCAGCATCTGTTCCACTGAATACAGGAGCCCGTGGTCCACTGTCTCCAGGAACCCGACATACAGGCTCGATTGGGCCTCGCTGTAGAAGACGGGTACGGCGCGATAGTCCCCGCTTAGCGGTTGCGGCCAGTGCATGGTTGCGGGCAACGATTGGACCATGCGCGGGGCAAACACCGGACAGCCTTGCTGGGCGGCCAGGGCGTTGATCACCTGCTCTTCCGTTACCGCTCCCATCCTGACCAGCCACTCGCCGATCCGGCCATTGCCGGCGGAGCGCTGCAGGGACAGGGCCTGGCGCAACTGTTCAGCGGTGATCTCGGCCTGCGAGAGCATGACCAGACCTAGGGGCAGCCGTTTGGTTTGGCGAGCAGGTCGCGGCCCACTTGCGCTCACCTGTTCCAGGCGCTGGCCGAGACCGTCCTCGAAGCACTCGGAAGAGCAGTACCAGTTCTCTTCCAGCCAGGTACCCTCGTTTCTCGCCCACCAGCGTTGCCACAGGCTTGGCGGCCGGTGACAAAAGTCGCTCATGCAGCGCGGCGCAGCGGCCAGCGACGCCATGGGAAAGGACGTGGGAAGCACGGAACGGAGGGAAAGCGGCATGGGCATCTCCAGAATTCAAGTCAAAGACTGCTGACCCGCTGTTGGGCCGAGGCCACCTCGGTGACCCGCAGGCCGTAGTTACCGTCGATCACGACCACATCGCCGCGCGCGATGACCCGCCCATTCAGCAGCAACTCCACCGGCTCCTGGATCTCGCGATCCAGTTCCAGTACGGCCCCCGTCGCCAGCTCCAGGACCTCACGCAGCGTGGCCTGGCGGCAGCCGAATTGCAGCATCACGCCCAGCTCGACATCCATCAGCAGCCCCAGATTACCTTGACGCACCAGCTCATCAATCCGCGCGGAAGAGGCCTCCGCCGACGTCGTCACCGTCTTCGCCGGGCGCTGATCGAGTGCCGCCGCCAGCCCTTCATCGATCTCCAGCCGGAACACGATCGAAGTGGAGCCATCATTGGCGGCGAGCAACCTGGTGGACCCGCCTTCTGCGTTTACATCGTCCAGCGACACTTCGAACGACAGTTTCCCGAAGTTGGCTTCCAGGGTGCTGGACGCGCAGACGGCCCATTGCTCAACCAGATCGAGGATGGCTTCCCTTTGGGATTGGTTGGACTTCGCCGCCTCGTTTGATTCCGCCCTGCCAACCTTGAGCAGCCCGGTAAGGTCCGCTTCGCTGAAGCTCAACCACATCTGGCCCGTAAGCATACTGGCCATCGTCACCCGCAGGCGGAACAGGGGTACGTATTCCCTCGCTTTCGGAGCCGGCTCGACTTGCCACCTGGCGGTGGACATCTGCGACAACAGCAGGGCGAGCGAGGCTGCCCAGGCTTCGCAGTAGGCGTCAACTGCGTTGGTGGTGGATCGCGTCATCTAGCTCTCCTCCTCTTCCGGCTGAGCAATTGGCTCCAGCAGTTGTGCGGCGCGGAAGCTGGCAAGGCTGCGGACCGGGCGGGCCAGCCAGCAGTCGCGGCCCTTAAGCCGGACGCGGGCCGGCTCCTCAATCCGCAGGCGCAGCGGCAAGACACCACCCACCTGCATCGCCAGCAGATCGGTCAGCTTGGCCGGCGTCAGCGGCGTGCCCAGCCGCATCTCAACTGTCGAGTCGAGCAGTCGCTTCAGGATGTTCTCCTGATGCACCGCCGGTCCGCGCGGGCGCTGATAGACCAGCTCCGTCGCCAGCTTGCGCAGCAGTGCGCTGGAGATAACCGCCGGAAAAGCGATGTTCAGCATCCCTTGCGAGTTGGCCATGGCAGCCTCGAAGGTCAAAGTCAGGGTCTTCTCCTGAGCCGGCAGCAGGCGCAGCATCTGCGAGGAGGGCTGGCGCTGCTCGAAGGCCACCTGCAACCCCAGCGGCCGCCACACCAGGTCCAGCTCATGGCAGATGACCTGGGCAACGCCCTCCATCAGCATCTCTTCAATCTCGCTGACCTCCCGCGCGCTCTGGGGTACACTGCCCTGCCCGCCCAGCAGCAGGTCCACCATGGGAAAGGCCAGACTTAAATCCATTTGCAGGATGCCGCTAGCATCGCCCGGCGACAGTCGAAACGAGGCATAGTACGTGGCATCGGAAATGCGCGCCAGAAAGTCGCGGTAGGCCAGCTGCTCGGCAGCCACCAGCGTGACCTCAAACTTGTCGCGGAGATACCCTCCAACCACGGTCGTCAGATCGCGGGCAAAACCTTCGTGCAGCTGGCTGATGCTGTTCAGCTGCTCCTTGCGCAGAACACCGGCGTCATGCAGGTCCCAGCGCTCCAGGCGGACACCTTCCACCTCTTCTCCGCCTGTCTCCCCGCTGCGCGCGGCGCGAAACAGCTCATCGATTTCGGTCTGGCTCAGTACCTTTTCCATAGGTTCACCGTGCTCTGGCGGGCGCTGGTGGCGGAGGCCAGGGCGGCCGTGCGGCCCTGGCGGTCTGCCTCCAGCGTGGCGCGCAGCCGGGCCACCGCCATGGAGTGGATCTGCGACACGCGTGATTCGCCCACTCCCAGCACCGCTCCCACCTCCTTCATGGTGAGTTCTTCTTGGTAATACAAAGCGAGCACCTGCTGCTCGCGCTGGGGCAGTTGAGCGATGGCGTCGGCCAGCATCTGCCTGCGTTCACCCTGCAGGCAAAGAAACAGCGGATCCTGGTTGGCGGGGCCGGGAATGCTCTCTCCCAGATCAGTTTCCCGCCCGTCCTCCAGCGACTCGACCTGCAGGCTGCCCACCTCCAGCCCGCGCAACTCATCCAGCATGTGCTGGAAATCTTCCAGCTTCATGCCCATGGCCTGCGCCAGCTCGGGCTCGCTGGCCGAGCGGCCCAGCTCGGTCTGCAGCTTTTGCAAAGTCGCTTCCAGACGGCGCGCCTTGCGGCGCAGATCGCGCGGGCTCCAGTCCATATCGCGCAAGCTGTCCAGGATCGCGCCCCGGATGCGGAACTTGGCGTAGGAGGAGAAGCGCACGTTCTTGCTGGGGTCATACTTGTTCATCGCGTCCATCAGCCCCACGATGCCGGCATGCAACAGATCGTCGAAGGGCACATGCTGGGGCAGGCGCTCATGGATGCGGCGCGCGATGTACTTCACCTGCGGCAACTGCTCCAGCAGCCGCTGATCGGGGTTTCCGCCTGCCGGTTCATGAATGGGTTCATAGGCTTGAGCGGCCGTCATATATCCTCCTCATCGAATCATTCCCAACGACTGCACCGGAATCACCGGCGGCACTTCGCCCGGCGAGAGCACCACCACCTTGGGCAGAAAGGGTTCCAGCAGGCGCCGCAGGTGGAAGCGCGCCGGGGTATTGCAGAAAAGCACCGGCGTGGCCATGCGCACCTGCTCGCCCACGAGCTTCTTGAGGCCTTCCAGCACGCGGCGCACAAACGAAGGCTCCAGAGAAGCCTGATTGCCTCCCGCAGCCGCCTGGCCGGAGAAGGCGCGGTTCAGCTCCTCTTCAATGCCGGGATCGAGGGTGACCACGCGCAGGCCGCCATCGTCGGCCAGCAGCGGCCGCACCAGCCCGCGTCCGAGGGCCTGCCGCGCCGCCTCCACCAGCAGCACCGGGTTCTTGCTGATGGGCACGGTGTCCAGCAGGCTCTCCAGGATAGCGGGCAGGTCGCGGATGGAAACCTGTTCCCGCAGGAGTTGCTGCAAGACCTTCTGCACCTCCCCGAGGCTGAGCAGCTTGGGCACGAGCTCTTCACAAAGCTTGGGATGACTCTCGCCCAGCCGGTCCAGCAGGCGCTTGGTCTCTGAGCGGCTCAGCAGCTCATGGGCGTGCTGCTTGATTACCTCGGCCAGGTGGGTCGCCATCACCGAGGTCTGCTCCACCACGGCGTAACCGGAGGCCAGGGCCTGCTCGCGCAGCCCGGGAACGATCCAGCGGGCAGGCACTCCGAAGGCAGGCTCGCTGGTGGAGAAGCCGGGCAACTCCGGAGGCTCCGCTTCCGAGCTGATGGCCAGCAGACAATCGTCGCGCATCTCCCAGCGCGCAATCTCCACCCCTCGCAGGTACACCACGTACTCACGAGGATTGAGCTTGAGGTTGTCGGTGATATGTACTGGAGGAACGATGAACCCCAACTGCACCGCTAGATGGCGGCGCAGCGCCTTAACTCGTTGCAGTAGTTGTCCACCCCGTTTGGCGTCCACCAGGGGCACCAGGGCATAGCCCACCTCGAGGCCGAGTTCATCCAGCTTCAGCAGGCCCTCCAGGGCCTCTTGCGCGGTGGCTTGCGGCGCCGCGTCCAGCCCGGCCTCGGCGGGAGCCGGCTTCTCGAAGTGCTTGCGGGCGCGCCGCGCCAGTCCGATGGCGCCAACGGCGATCGCCAAAAAGGCCAGCTTGGGCAAGCCGGGGATGAGGGCCAGCGCCAGCATGGCGCCGGCGGCAATCCACAAGGGACGGCTGCGGCCCAACAGCTGTTTGCCCACGTCGATGCCCAGGGTGTTGTCGGAGGAGGCGCGGGTGACCACGATGCCGCCGCCCACCGACACCAGCAGCGAGGGAATGATGGTCACCAGGCCATCGCCCACGGTGAGGATGGTGTAGGTCTTCAGCGCCTCGCGCAGGGGAATGTCGAGCTGGAAGACGCCGATCAGGAATCCGGCAATGATGTTGATGAGGGTGATCAGCACCGTGGCCAGCGAATCACGCTGGTTGAAGCGCGCGGCGCCGTCCATCGCTCCATAGAACTCGGCCTCGCGGCTTACCTGTTCGCGGCGCGCGCGGGCCTGCTTCTCGTCGATCAGGCCGGCATTGAGATCGGCGTCGATCGCCATCTGCTTGCCGGGCATCGCGTCCAGGGTGAAACGCGCCGTCACCTCGGCGGTGCGCACCGCGCCATGGCTTACCACCATGTACTGGATGGCGATCAGTGCCAGGAAGAGCACAAAGCCCACGATGTAGTTGCCCCCGACGACGAACTGCCCGAAGGCCTCGATGACGTGTCCGGCGGCGGCCGCTCCCTCGTTACCGTGCAGCAGAATGCGGCGGCTGCTGGCCAGGTTCAGAGAAAGACGGAACAGGGTAAGCAGAAGCAGCAGGCTGGGAAACACCGAAAACTGAACCGGCCGGAGGATATGCACGGCCGACAGCAGCACCAGCACGGAGGCGATAATACTGAGGGCCAGCAGCACGTCCAGGGCAAAGGCCGGCAGCGGCACCATCATGACGAAGACCAGGGCCACCGCCGCCACCGGAATGATCCACTCCGCGGGGCTTGCGCTGAAGGGCGTATTCGCTTTGCCCGCCGCATTCGTCGCCGCCATCGCCTACCCCCTCCCGCCCGCGATCTGCACCCGCATCTGGGCGCGATAGATGAAGGCCAGAATCTCGGCCACGGCCGCGTACAGCTTGGCCGGAATGGCCTGCCCAACCTCGACTGTGCGATACAGAGCCTGGGCCAGCGGCGGGTTCTCCGCAATGGGTACCTCGTGCCAGCGCGCCACCTGCTTGATCTGTTCCGCCAGCAGGTTGGCGCCTTTGGCCACCACCACCGGGGCCGGCATCTCGGGCCGGTACTCGAGGGCCACGGCAAAGTGGGTGGGGTTGGTCACCACCACGCTGGCCTGCTCCACGTCCTGCAACATGCGGCGGCGGCGCATCTGCCGCTGCAGGCGCCGCAGTCGTGCCTTGACACTGGGGTGGCCGTCGGTCTCCTTGTATTCATCGCGCAGCTCCTGCTTGGTCATGCGCAAATCGCGCTCCAGCTTCTGGCGCTGCAGCAGGTAGTCAATCCCTGCCCACAGCAGCAGCACCAGAGTGGATTTCCAGCAGATCTCCAGCGCGCGCTGGTAGGCGAATTCGCCGACGGCACGCACCGGCCCGCGGCCTGCCCGCAACAGCACTTCCCAGTCGCGCGCCAGCATGGCAAAGCCGAGGTACAGCAGCACCGAAAACGGGATCATGGATTTGGCCGGCGGCCCCAGGCCCGCAATGGAGAACATCTGTCCAAGTTTCTTCCCCGGACTCATGCGCCCGGCGTTGGGAACCAGCGCTTCGGCGGAGAACACCAGGCCGCCCTGCGCGAGACTACTGCCCAGGGCCAGCAGCCAGATCAACCCCAGCGGAGCCACGATCCAGCGCAGGACGGCCACCCCGGTCCAGGTTAGAACCGGCATCGCGGAGTTGAAGTCAGCGTGCGCGGCAAACTCCGGCAGGCCGCGCCACCAGCCACGCCAGCGTTGCAACTCGGCGCCGGAAACCCACAGCAGGACCAGCAACCCCACCAGTGTGACCAGCGCACCCGCCAGGTCGCGGCTGCGCGCCACACGCCCTTTTTCGCGCGCTTTCTGCCGCCGTCTTGGAGTGGCCTGTTCTGTCCTGTCGTCGCGCGCCATATCTCAGCCCACCAGATGAAGCAGGCGTTCCGCCCAATGAATTGCGTCGCTGAAGTAGTGCTGGAAGATGCCGGGCCAGTACTTCAACGAAAGCCCCAGCACCGCTAGGCCGAGGATGCTTTTCACCGACAGCCCTAGGAACAACACTGGAAGCTGCGGCGAAGCCTTCCCCAGGAACCCCATGACCAGGTCCGCCAAAAGCGTAGCCAGCAGCGCCGGTGCCGCAACCTGCACCCCGGCCAGCCAGATGCCGCCGGCAGCATGCAGGAGCTGCCGAATCAGCTCTCCGCCCGCCATGGCCCGCCCCGCGGGCAGGTAGCCGAAGCTGGCGGCCAGAGCCCGCAGCAGCCAGTGATGCACGTCCATTTGCAGGAAGAGCAGCATCACCAGGGTCTGCGAAAACATCGCCAGCACCGGCGTATCCACCTGGGTGTTGGGATCGAGGATGTTCACCAGCCCATAGCCCAGCTGGATGCCCATGGTCTGTCCAGCGAATTGCGCCGCCTCGAAGACGAACTGCACTGCCAGCCCCATCAGCATCCCGATCAGCGCCTCGGAGAGCATTACCCGCAGCAGCCCAGCCGGCGTCAGCGAAAGCTGGCGCGGTCCGCATACCGGATAGAGCAGCGCAGTCAACAGCACGACCAATCCCGCCTTGATCCGGGGTGCGATGGCGCTCGACCCCAGAAACGGGGTGAACACCAGCAGGCCGGAAACCCGGGCTCCAACAAACGCCACCGCGGCCACCAGGCTTTCGAGTCGCAGCTCCATTGCTTCCTCTAACGCAGCAGTGGCCGGAAATCGGCCAGCATCTGCACCGTGAAAAACGCCAGCTTGCGCAGCATCCACGGCATCAGCACAATCGCACCCACAGCCGTCGCCAGCAGGCGCGGCACGCTGGAGATGGTGTTGTCCTGCAGCGAGGTCAGCACTTGGACAACGTTGATCACCAGGCTGACCAGGGCGAGGGCGATCAGCAGCGGCGCAGCCAGCACGACTGCCGTCTGCAAGGTCCTTTGCCCCAGCACGACGATCATCTCCGGCGACATCGCTATTCCACCTCCCAAATTCCCCTCCAAGCAAAACCAGCTTGGGTGGGGCACCCTCAGCACTTCAGTAAAAACTCTTCATCAGCGAACCCACCAGCAGGTTCCAGCCATCCACCATGACGAACAACAGGATCTTGATGGGCGTCGAGATCACCACCGGCGGCAATTGCAGCATTCCCACCGACGTGGTAATCGAGGCCACCACCAGGTCGATCACCAGAAAGGGCAGAAACAGCACCGCTCCAATCTGAAAACCAACCTTCAGCTCCGACAGGATGTAGGCCGGAGCCACCACCCGCATGGGCAGATCCTCGGGCGAGCGCGGCGCCGGCAGCTTGGCCATCTGCACAAACAGCGCTGCGTCCTTCTCGCGCACGAACTTCAGCATGAAGTGGCGCATCGGCTCCGAGCCCCGGTCCAGCGCCTGCCAGGCCGTAATCTGGTTGCGCTCCAGTGGCGCGATGGCTTGCTCGTAGATGGCCGCACCCACGGGCTGCATCAAAAAGTAGGTCAGCACCAGCGACAGGCCAACCAGGGTCTGATTGGTCGGCGCGCTCTGGGTGCCCAGGGCCTGCCGCAGAAAATGAAAGATCACCAGCAGCCGCACCAGCGGCGTCATCGCCAGCAACAGCGCCGGCAGGATGGTCAGCAGCGTCAGCAGCAGGACGATGGTCCAGGGCACTCCGCTGCCGTTCGTGCCAGGAATCTGCAGGTTCGCGCCGGAGGGCCCTCCCGCCTGGGAACGCACGCTGGTCAGGCAGGTCGCCCCCAACAGCAGACAGCGACCAAAGGCTCGCCTCCAGGCCATCGCGCTCATCGTTGCCGCTCACACCATTCCGTCAGCAGTGCGGCGAAGTCAGGCCCCTCGCCCAGCCGGGCGAGCAGAGCTACCGACGCCGCGCCGCCGCCCACCAGAAAGCACTGAGTCTCGAACTCAATCACCGCCACGAAGCGCTTCTCTCCCAGTGGCAGGCTCTCGCACAGCCGCAGCCGTCGCGGCGCTTTGCGGGCGCCGAGACCGGCCAGCGCGCCTCGTATCCACTCCCAACCGCGGGAGCGCAGGACCGGGGGATGGTCCAGCTTGTCAAGCTCTAGTTCGGTTGTGTTCTTCACACCAGCTCCGTGATCCGCACCCCAATGTGATCGCCTACAGGCTCAAATTCGGCCCACCCGATGAGCTGCCCGTTGGCCCGCAGGGGAATCTCCGTCCCCCGGCTCCACTCGGTGCGCACGATCCTCCCCGGTGTCAGCCGTAACAGTTCGCGCACCGTGAAGCGCGCCACCGGCAGCTCCAGCGACAACTTGCACGGCAACCAGCCAAGTTGACGCCAGTTCGCCGCCGGTTGCGATGTCTCTGCAACCGTTGCGCTGGTTCCCGCTGGCAGTTGTTTTTCGTTCATGAAGGCCGCTCGAATCGCTCCCTTGCCGGACGATGAGGTTCATCGCTCTGCCGCAGGAGCAGGTGCAAGACGATTGCCGTGTGGATTAGAAGAGGAACAGACTGGCCTTACGGGGAAGGTTTGGCTAAGCCGCTGGTTATGCGACCTTAATACGCGCCCATTTACGCGCTCAGGACATTCGCAACGGTCTGCCGGTTAGCAGCGGTCCCATGATTAGAAGGGGCTCATGAGTGGACTCTGATGATCATCCCCCGACGCCAGTCATGGGCCAGAGCTCGCCAGATGGCAGATGTATTCTCCCAGTCCATTGGGGCCGATAAGATAGCGGCGTTTGTCCTGGCAGTAGCGAAGCGCCATCCATTCCAGCCCCGGCCGCACTTGAGCCGGTATGTCGATTGGCTCCGGAGCATCTCCCTGACAATGGCTCCAGCCATCGGAGACCGTCACACACCACCTGCCATTTGCGTTCTGCCACGTCTGGAAGAGGTTTGCAGGCGGCGGCTCCGAACTGGGTTTCACCTCGGCTTTAGCGCTTGCCGAAGCCGGGCAAATCCCGTCAGGCTTGGAGCAATCAGGCTGCTGCCCCATCCCATACGCGGGACACAGCAGGAGAGCGGCAAGCAGCATGAGTACGACCCTTCTGCCTCTAGCAGATTCATCTAACATCCAGCTGCTCACTCTGTCCCCTTGCCCTGCATCTTGGCCGCCCGCGAACAGCCATCCTTCGGGATTTCGGCATTCTCCTCGTCGCAAAATTCCAATCGCCGCCGACGGACGCAAGTCACTTCGACCTGCCGTACTTCCCGATGCGTCCCGCACCGACGGCGTGCGGCCGGGGTGCGGGACTTCGGTACAGCGTCACGTGCTCATCCATCGGCGCAAGCCCGCTTCACTTTAGGCAGGAGACTTCAGATTGATAGTGTCCTGCATCACCTGGTCAAACGTGGTAATGGTGCGCGCATTGGCCTCATAATCTCTTTGCGCAATAATCAGCGCCGAAAACTCCGTAGCTATGTCCACATTGGACAGCTCCAGCGAGCCACCTGAAACGGTACCCAATCCTCCGGTTCCGGGCGCCCCGACCACGGCGGCGCCGGAGGCCAGGGTGGCGGAGAAGTCGTTGTTTCCTACCCGCTCCAGGCCCTGGGTGTTGGCGAAGTTGGCCAGGGCGATCTGGCCCAGGGCTGCCGTCCGGCCGTTGCTGAAGGTTCCCATGATGGTGCCGTCGGACCCGATGTTGTAGTCGGTCAAAGTTCCGCTGCCGAACCCATCCTGCCAGGCGCTCGCCGTGGTGCTGGGACCTGCAACTTGACTCAGATAAGGCGCCCCCACGCCGCTGTATAGCTCCCACTGGAAGGTGAGGTTGGCGGCGCCGTCGGCAAGCCCGCTGGCGGTGATGCCGCTTATGTTCCCGCTGGGCGCCGTGAGCTTGCCGCTGCTATCAAAGGTCAGGTCTTCTGTCGCCAGCGTGGTCTGTGTTCCCATGTCCTGCCAGGTCACGGTTCCGTCGCTGAAGGTCGATCCATCGGTCGGCCAGGAACCGGGAGGGGTGCCGCCCGAAGTTCCCGCCGCTGTGCATTCGTAGAAATGACCGTTGGCGGTGCTGGGCGAAATGATCTGGCCGACGGAGTAGGCCGTCGATGCCTGCCAGGCCGGAGGCGGCGTCAGATCGGAATTGGGAATCGTGATGTTGCAGTTCCAGGCCCCGGCCGCGGTCTTGGTGAAGTTAAAGGTCAGCACATGGGCCGTGCCCAGGGAATCGTAGACCGTCACCGGTGTGGACAGAGGCGAGTCTCCGATGCTGGTGCTGGCATCGAGGTTGGTCAGCAATTGTACCGTAGTAGTGGCATTGGGAGGATTGATCTGGCCCTTGTTGATGGACAAGGGTGCGAGCGCCGCGCCCGCCGGAATCATGCCATTGACTGCTGTATACCCCATCACCTGCTCGCCGTTCGGCGTCTGCAGCGAGCCATCGGCGGCAATCGAGAAATTGCCCGCCCGGGAGTAGTAATTGCCCCCATTGGACTGAACCACGAAAAATCCATCCCCCATGATGGCCACGTCGGTCGGCACGCTGGTCGTTGCCACGCTGCCGGGGTTCATGTTGGAAGAGGTGGTGCTGACTCCCGTCCCTGCGCCCACCTGGATGGGATCACCCGCGCCGTTCAGCCCCAGTGTCTGGTAGAAGAGGTCATTGAACTGCGCATTGCTCGCCTTGTATCCCGCGGTGTTGAGGTTGGCAAGGTTATTGGCGATAGCCGACATGGCGGTGGAGCTGGCGGTTAGTCCGGACAACGGAATCGAAAAGAGCGGCATTATTGGCCTCCTGCGTTGGTGGCGTTGGAACTACCAAATGTGTTTTGCAGCAGTTGGTTGATCTGGGTCAGTTGGTCCAGGCTATTGACCCCCACCAACTGGCTGACGAAGGTCGCAGGATCCGTGGGAGAGAGCGGGTCCTGATTCTGCAGTTGGGTAATCAGCAGCTTCATGAACATGCCGTCCAGGCTGCTCGCGGACGAACTGCTGGTGGCGGCGGTTGACGCTTGCACGGCACTACTCGAAGCGCTTACGGGAATGCTGGACATAGGTTCCTTCCTAGGCGTGGACATTGAGTCCGCTCGAATACGGAGCTATCCACGCCGGCGGCGGCGCAGCTTCCTGCGCTGCCGTGTCTTCACTGCCTGTCGAAATCTTGACGCTCGTCCGCGGCCCGCTTTGGGATTCCGCGTGACCTCCGCTGAAGGCTCCGCTGCTGCCAGCCTGGGTATCCGTCCTTGAGCCCACATTCAAGCTGTCCAGTGTCAGATGGTGCTGGGCGATGGCGTGCTCCAGCGACGGCATATCCGCCACCAAGGCCGCGCGCAGCTCGGCATGGCTGGCAACGATGCTTGCCCCCACGTGGTCCTGATTCACGCTCGTGTGTACTTCGATGCTGCCGAAGTTGCCGGAGTTCAGGCCCAACCGCATCTCCGACTGGCCAATTCGTTCCAGCACGCGCGCGTTCTGAATGATGGCCGGCGACACCGGAAAATTCTCTGCCGCTGGCGAGGTCGATTGCGATGCGACCGGCAGTTTTGCTTCCTTGTTACCGGGAGCCTCCAGGGTGGCATGTCCCCCTTCCGGCAACACGGCGCGAGCCGTCGCAGCCGTGTTGTCCTGACCATCATGAGCTGCACTTGCGGGACCGGGCCGCGCCTCCTGCGTCTTGGCCGGGCTTGAATCATCCATGGTGAACCGCGATGGTTCCTCGCCGGACACAGCGTTGCCCGAGAACTGTGCCGACTTCGTGATACCGGTGTCCGGCTTGCGCGTGGCGCGGGCTAAACCGTCAGGGCCGCGCTTCGGTGAGATGTTCCTGTCCGGCGCCGACTTGGAGTTCAGCGGCGGAGCATTCAGCGGGGCCGACGCCGGTTGGGCTTCGCCCACACTGCCGGGCAGGCC
>Ga0335082_10001298_pt1 | contig 26734 bp, 25 predicted proteins | sample Lox_Sample_41_FD_206718 | JGI IMG/M metagenome (GOLD analysis project Ga0335082, IMG submission 206718) | Soil microbial communities from Loxahatchee National Wildlife Refuge, Florida, United States - Lox_Sample_4.1 | ecosystem: Environmental > Terrestrial > Soil > Wetlands | place: USA... | reverse complement strand
ACACGGCGAGCGGAATCCCGGGCGCACCGCCACCCGAGCCGACGTCGACGATCGAGCCTGCGAACTCGCGCACGACGCCTGCGGCGGCCAGACTCTCCTCGAGGTGGACGCGCCGCGCGTCGTCGCCCGTGAGGGAGGTCAGCCCCGGTGTCGAGACGAGCTCGTCGAGCCAGCGCTCGAGCAGCTCGTCGTCGGTCAAGCCGGCTCGATCACGACGAAGCGGTTGGGCTCGGTTCCCTCGCTCCGCGTGGTCACACCCGGGTAGTCCTTCAGGCGCACGTGCACGGTCTTGCGCTCGACGGCGGTCATCGGGTCGAGCTCCACGGCCTGACCGGACGAAATCGCCCGCTCGGCGTTACGTACCGCAAGGCCTTCGAGCGTCGCATCCCGGCGCGCGCGGTAGCCGGCCGCGTCCACGACGACCGCCTTTCGATCCTCGCCGTGCCCCCGCCACACGATGGCGTTCACGAGGTACTGGATCGCGTCGATCGTCTGGCCGTGCTTGCCGATCACGAGGCCGAGCTCGCGGCCGACGACCGTCGCCAGGAGCGTGTCCTCGTCCTCGCTCACCTCGAGGCGCGCCCGGACACCGATCGCGTCCAGCAGCCTCTCGACGACCTCCCGAACCTCGCCGGCGAGCTCGCTTTCGTCCTGCGGTGGAGGCTCTTCAGCCTGGTCGGCCACCGCAGCTGCGTCGATCGTCGCGATCACGCGCGCGGGCGCATACCCGACCCCGAGCAGGCCCCGCTCGCCCTCGGAGACGACCTGGAAGCGGACTGCGCCCTTGTCCATCCCGGGCTGAAGCTTCTCCAGCTCCCGCAGCGCGGCCCACTTCGCCTCGCCGACGGTCTCTCCGGTCGTCTCGACCTGGATCGTGTCGCTCATCGCCGCGCCTTGCCTTTCTTCTTCCTGCGCACACGCCGCGGGGGAGCCGCAGGGGCGGTCGGCGCCGCCTCCGGAGCGGCCTCCTCGACCGCTTCGCCCTTGCCGTCTTCCGATGTCGCCTCCCGTGGAGCCGTGCGCGAGGAGCGTTTCGGCGGCGGTTGCGGCTTCGGCATCATCCGTCGAGTGATCAGGCCCTGCCCGACCGTCCACAGGTTGGTGGTCACCCAGTAGATCGCGAGGCCGGTTGGGAAGCTCAGCAGGAAGAAGACGAACCCGATCGGCATGACCAGGAAGAGCGTCCGCTGCGTCTTGTCCATCGTGGACGACATCAGGAACGTCGAGGCCAGCTGGCTGGCCACGTAGAGGACGAGCAGGACGTACCCGGACCAGTGGGAGCTCACCGGCGCGGCGATGTTGGGAACCCAGCCGTGCAGCCAGGCGAAGTCGCCGTTGGCGACACAAGTCTGCGGATGGAGCTCGTGGCCTGGGCACGGCGGGTGCTTCGAGAATCCCCGCAGGACGAGGTACAGCGCGAAGAAGATCGGGAGCTGGGCCAGCATCGGCAGGCACGACGCCGCCGGGTTGATGTTGTTCTCCCGGTAGAACTTCATCAGCTCTTCCTGCTGGCGCTTTTTGTCGGCCTTGTACTTCTTCTGGATCTCCTTCATCTGCGGCGCGTGCAGCTGGAGGTTCTGCATCGAGTGGATCTGCTTGACCGTCAGCGGCACGAGCAGCATCCGGACGATCAGCGTGAGGGCGACGATCGACCAGGCCCACGTGAAGCCGGCATTCAGATGCAGCCAGTCGAGGACGTGCCGGAGGATGTCCTCGAGCGGGCGGAGCGGGTTCGTCGAGGCGAGGAGGAACAGGATCACCGGAACAGCCCCTGGTCGTGGGCGTAGTCCACTCCGCCGCGGCTCCACGGGTTGCAGCGCAGCAGTCGCCAGCCGGCGAGCACGGTCCCGCGTAGGAGCCCGAATTCGCGGATCGCGTCGAGCGCGTACTGCGAGCAGGTCGGGTGGTACTTGCAGTTCCCGCCCCAGAGCACGCCTGCGGTCCGCCGGTAGAGGTGAATCAGGCCCATACCGAGCAGCGCGGGGATGCGTGTGACGATCATGCGGCCGCCTTCTCCAGGATCTCGTCGACGCGCTCGGTCAGCCAGTCGAAGCCGCGAGTCTCGGCCGCCTCGGCGAGGCCGGGCCTGACGACGAGCACGTAGTCGTTCGCCTGCGGCAGCTCGGCGGAGCGCGCCTGGAACACCTCGCGCAGCCGACGCTTGATCCGGTTGCGGGTGACCGCCGTCCCGACCGCCTTCGGCACCGCGAGGCCCAGGCGAGGTCCCTCGGCGTCGTCCTCCTCGTTCCGCGCGAACCAGTAGAGAACGAGAAACCGCGTCGAGACCGACCGGCCCTGGCGGTAGACGGCGTCGAAGTCGCGCGAGCGCGAGAGGCGGTGGCGGCGATTCACGGGCGCGGCGAGCGCTCCGCTGTCACGCAGAGAGGCGCTTGCGGCCCTTCGCACGCCTGCGCTTGAGGATCGATCGACCCGCCCTCGAGGACATGCGGGCGCGGAAGCCGTGCTTTCGCTTCCGCCTGCGCACGTTTGGCTGATAGGTCCGTTTCACGAGTGGGAAAAGGGGGAAGAAGAACCGCCCGAACTGCGGGCGGCGAGCAGCCAGTATAGACGAGGCGCCGGGGGTGGTTCTCCACAGAGATTCGGACCCACAAGCCGACGCGAAAACGCTGCACAGAGGCCACTCGGACAGGTGCAAGCGTCGCCTTCTTCGACAAGACCGTCCACACCTGTGGAGACCTGTGTGGAGGTCGGTGTTTTTCCTGCAAATGGCCCATTTTTTGGGACAGAGAGGGCCGGCGAGAGGGCCGGAAATCTGTCGTTGAGCGAGGGGCCGCACGCTGCTATGCTCGGTCGCTCGCCGAACCCCCGAGAAGGAGCCTGCCGGCGGCGTGGAGTCCTCAATCGAGCTGACTGCGGAAAGCCTGTGGAGCGAGGTGTCGAGTCGGCTCAGAGGCGCCCTCAACGAGACGACGTACCGCACGTGGTTCGACCACGTTCGCGGGCTCGATCTCAGCGACGACGAGTTCGTCCTCTCGGTTCCGAACGCCTTCACGCGCGACTGGATCGAGGGCCATTTCCTCGGCCTGATCCGCGCTGCGGTCGGGGACGCGACCGGCAAGGAGCGGCGTGTCCAGCTCCTGGTCGCCGAATCGCCCGAGGAGCCCACTGGGCCGGCCGAGGCGCAGCGCCGCGAGGTGCTCGGGATGGGGCTCAACCCGAAGTACACGTTCGACTCGTTCGTGATCGGCTCGTCGAACCGGTTCGCGCACGCGGCCGCGCTCGCGGTCGCCGAGGCGCCCGCACAGGCCTACAACCCGCTCTTCATCTACGGCGGGACCGGTCTCGGCAAGACGCACCTCTTGCAGGCGGTGGCGCAGTACGTCGGCGAGCACCAGGGCGAGCTCTCGGTTCGCTACGTCACGAGCGAGACGTTCATGAACGACTTCATCAACGCCCTGCGCGACAAGCGGATCGAGGGGTTCAAGCAGCGCTACCGGGCTTACGACCTGCTCCTGATCGACGACATCCAGTTCTTCGAGCACAAGGAGCGGATCCAGGAGGAGTTCTTCCACACGTTCAACTCGATCTACGAGGCCGGCGGCCAACTCGTGATCTCGTCCGATCGCCCGCCGCGAGAGATCTCGACGCTGGAGGAGCGTCTGCGCTCGCGCTTCGAGTGGGGTCTGATCACGGACATCCAGCCGCCCGACCTCGAGACGCGGATCGCGATCCTGCGCAAGAAGGTCAAGACGGACGGGATCCACATTCCGGACCCGAAGGTGCTCGAGTTCATCGCAGGGAGGATCTCCTCGAACATCCGCGAGCTCGAAGGCGCGCTCACGCGTGTCGTCGCGTTCTCGTCCCTGACCGGCCGGCCGATGAGCGAAGACCTCGCCCAGGACGTGCTGCGCGACGTCTTCCCGCAGGGCGAGGTGCCGCAGGTCTCGATCGAGCGGATCCAGGAGCTCGTCTCGGAGCGGTTCGGCCTCTCGCTCGGCGAGCTCTGTGGCGACAAGCGCTCGCAGAACATCGTCTACCCGCGCCAGGTCGCGATGTACCTCTCGCGCGAGCTCACCGACTCGTCGCTACCCAAGATCGGCAAGCAGTTCGGCGGGCGCGACCACACGACCGTGATCCACGCGACCTCGAAGATCGCGCGCATGATCCGCGAGGACCGGAATGTGTACAACCTTGTGCAAGAGCTGACGGCGCGCATCAAGCAGGCGCGCTGAGAATGTGGATTACACCCCTAGCTCCCTCGAGCCTGTCGACAACGCCGCGTTCTCCACAGCGACGCCTCACAGCGAATCCCGTGGTTTCACGCCAGCGAGACGCGTCTTCCCCGGTCTCCACACTCCCTATGACTACGACCAAGGAATTTCATAGATGATCGAAACAGAAACAGAAGCCGTGATTGCCCAGGGAACACTCAAGGCGACCTGCTCGAGGGACGAGCTCCTGCACGCGCTCGGCCTTGTCTCGCGCGGGGTCTCCGCGCGAACCTCGGTCCAGATCCTGGCCGGGATCCTGCTCGAGGCGGAGCAGGGCCAGCTTCGCCTGGCCGCGACCGACATGGAGGTCTCGCTGCGAACCTCGCTCGATGCGAAGGTGGACGCCGAAGGGGCCGTGGTCGTTCCCGGTCGGCTGCTAGTCGAGCTCGCGCGCCTGCTGCCCGAGGCCGAGGTCTCGATAGAGCACAAGCTCGAGGAGGCGGTGTGCGAGATCAGCTGCGGCTCGGCGAGCTACCGCCTGCACACCTACAATGCGGAGGACTTCCCCCGGCTGCCGGAGACCGAGGGAGTCGAGCTCCACAAGGTCGACCGCCAGACGCTGCTCGAGACGGTCGCGCGTGTCAGCCGCTCCGCCTCTCGCGACGAGTCGCGGCCGGTGCTGACGGGCGTCCTTGTCCACTTCGAGCCGGGGAAGCTCGTGATGGCAGCGACCGACTCCTACCGCCTCTCGGTGAAGGAGACCGCGCTGGAAGGGTCTGCGCCCGAGCTGGAGGCGATCGTGCCGGCGCGCGCGCTCGCTGAGCTCACGCGGATCGCACCTGAGGGCGACACGCTGGCGCTCGGCGTGCACGAGAACCAGGTCGTGTTCGGGACCACGAACGCGTGGCTGACTACACGCCGGATCGACGGACAATTCCCGAACTACAAGCAGCTCGTGCCGGAGGCATTCGAGCACGAGGTGTCGCTCGGCCGCGACGAGCTACTGGAGGTCGTGCGCCGCGTCTCCGTGATGGCACAGCGCAACTCGCCGCTGCGCCTCCGCTTCGGCGATGGCGAGTTGACCATCTCGGCCCAGACGCAGGACGTGGGCGAGGCGCACGAGTCGCTGCCGGCGGCGTTCAGCGGCGACCCGCTCGAGATCGGCTTCAACGCGGAGTTTCTCCGCGACGGCGTGGAGTCGATCGCCGGCGACCAGGTGAAGCTGAAGCTGATCAGCCCGCTCCGACCGGCGGTCCTCGAAGGTGAGAGCGACGACTTCCTGTATCTGATCATGCCGATACGGCTGGCCGGTTAGAGCACAGGTAACTGATCGTCAGCTCCGTTTCGCTCCGGGACTTTCGCTCCTACGCCGGGCTCGACCTCGGCCTCGCGCCGGGCCTCGTGCTCGTGACGGGGCCGAACGGGGCCGGCAAGACGAACCTGCTCGAGTCGCTGCACGTGGGGACGCAGGGCTTTTCCCCTCGTACGCGGGCGGACGCGCAGCTGGTGCGCTTCGGGCGCGAGGCGGCACGGATCGCGCTGAAAGGCGACCGCGCGGGCGTCCCGGTCGACCTCGAGGTGACGCTCGAGCTCGGCTCGGGCAAGCGCGCGAGCCTCAACGGCGCCCGGCTGAGAGCGGCGGAGCTGCTCCGGGCCGAGGTGTCGACCCTCGTCTTCACTCCCGATCGGCTCGTGGTGGTGAAAGGAGGCCCGGCCGCCAGGCGCGCCTACTTCGATCGTGCGCTGGGGCGGCTCTCGCCCGCGCGGGCCGGTCTGCCGGCCGAGTACGGCGCCGCGGTGGGGCAACGGAACGCGGCGCTGCGGCGGATCGCCCAAGGGCTGTCCTCCCGTGACACGCTCGGACCCTGGGACGATCAGGTGGCCCGCCTCGGTACGGCGCTCGTCGAGGCTCGCGCGGAGACCGTCGACGCGCTGCGGCTCCGATTTCGCGAGCGGGCCGGGGAGCTGGGCCTGCCGGACGGCGAGCTCGCCTACGATGCCGAGCCGCCGACTGCCGAGGACCTGGCCGCCCGCGCCGAGCGCGACCTCGAACGCGGGACAACGAGCCTCGGGCCGCACCTCGATGACGTCGGCGTGCTCTCCGGCGACCGCGACTTGCGCGCCTTCGGTTCTCAGGGCGAGCAGCGCCTCGCGGTGCTCGCGCTCCTTCTCGGCGAGGCCGAGCTTCTCGCGGAGCGCCGTGGGGTGCCGCCGCTGCTCCTCCTCGACGACGTGCTCTCCGAGCTCGACCCGGGTCGTCGCCGGACTCTGGCCGAGCGCCTGCAGGACTCCGGGCAGGCGCTCCTCACGAGCGCGAGCAGAAACGCGCTCCCTGTCGAGCCAGCGCAGACGATCGAGGTCACGCAGGGGCACGACGGGGTGAGCCGCGCGGAGACCGACTGATGGAGCGGATCGGCGAGACGGTCCGGCGCGAGCTCGGCCGCTTCGGGACCGCCGGAGCGATGGCGGACATCGTGGAGGCCTGGCCGGGCGCGGTCGGCGACCAGGTGGCGGCGAATGCCTGGCCGGCCCGCCTCGCCCGCGACGGGACTCTTCACGTCTCGGCGAGCTCGTCGGCCTGGGCGTTCGAGCTCGGCCACCTCGCAGGCGAGATCCTGCCGCGGCTGCAGGAGACACTCGGGTCCTCCGCTCCGGAGCGGCTGAAGTTCGCCCCCGGGCCCCTTCCGGAACCCGACCCGGCGGTCTCTGCGCCGCCCCGCGAGCCCCTTCCCGAGCCAACGCTCGAGCAGGCGAGAGAGGCCCGCTCGTGGGTCTCCGGGATCGACTCCGAAGAACTTCGCAAAACAGTGGAAAAAGCTGCGCGCGCAAGCCTCGCGCGGGCCGGTTCCGGCCGCCGGATCTGATAGACTGAACGCCGGCTAAAAATGCGGAACTTGCAGGGATTTTCTGACAGCTAAGGCTTCCTATACCGCCAAGGACATCGCCGTTCTCGAGGGTCTCGAGCCGGTCCGGCTGCGACCGGGCATGTACATCGGCTCGACGGGCGTCCGCGGGCTCCACCAGCTCGTCTTCGAGGTGGTCGACAACGCGGTCGACGAGGCGCTTGCGGGGCGCGCTGACACGATCGAGCTGACCATTCACCCGGACAGCTCCGTGACGGTGAGCGACAACGGCTCGGGGATCCCCGTGGACGAGATGGCCGACCAGGGCGCCTCCGCGCTGACGGTCGTCTTGACGAAGCTCCACGCCGGTGGGAAGTTCGGCGGAGAGAAGGCCGCCTACAAGGTCTCGGGAGGCCTGCACGGGGTCGGAATCTCGGTCGTCAACGCGCTTTCCGAGTGGCTGGTCGCCGAGGTGCGCCGCAACGGGAAGGTCTACCGCCAGACGTTCGCACGCGGCGAGCCGACCTCCGAGCTCGAGGAGGTCGGGAAGGCGAAGGGAACGGGCACGACGATCACGTTCATGGCCGACGGCGAGGAGATCTTCGAGGAGGTCGAGTGGTCGTACGAGACGCTGAGCCAGCGCCTCCGCGAGACCGCGTTCCTGACGAAGGGCCTCCGCATCATCCTTCACGACGAGCGGGCCGGCGGCGAGAGCGCCGAGTTCCACTTCGAGGGCGGCATCAAGGACTTCGTGATGCACGTCAACTCGACCAAGGATCCCGTCCACAAGCGGATTGCCTACTTCTCGAGCGAGGGCGAGAAGGGGACGGTCGAGGTCGCGATGCAGTGGAACTCCTCGTACCAGGACTCGCTCTACACGTTCGCCAACAACATCAACACACACGAGGGCGGCTCGCACCTCTCCGGCTTCAACGCGGCGCTCACGCGCACGATCAACCGCTTCGCGCGGGAGCTCAATCTGCTCAAGGAGAAGGAGGACAACCTCGAGGGCGAGGACGCGCGCGAGGGATTGGCCGCGGTCGTCTCTGTGAAGCTCCAGGAGCCGCAGTTCGAGGGTCAGACGAAGACGAAGCTCGGGAACCCGTGGGTCAAGGGGTTCGTCGAGCAGGCGGTCAACGCAAAGCTGGCCGAGTTCCTCGAGGAGAACCCGACCGACGCCAAGCAGATCATCCAGAAGGCGATCGCCGCCTCCCGTGCGCGCCAGGCGGCGCGCAAGGCGCGTGACCTCACGCGCCGCAAGGGCGCGTTCGGCGGCGAGATCGCGAAGAAGTTCGCGGACTGCCAGGTGCGCGATCCCGAGCTCGCGGAGCTGTTCATCGTCGAGGGCAACTCCGCCGGCGGCGCCGCCAAGGAGGCGCGCGACAAGTCGAACCAGGCGATCCTGCCCCTGCGCGGGAAGATCATCAACTCGGAGAAGAACCGGATCGACAAGGTGCTCTCGAACGCCGAGATCCAGCTGCTCGTACAGGTGATCGGCACCGGGATCGGCGACGAGTTCGACATCTCCAAGCTCCGGTACAACCGGATCATCGTCATGACCGACGCCGACGTGGACGGCGCGCACATCCGGACTCTCGTGCTCACGTTCCTCTACCGGCACATGCAGGAGCTGTTCGACCGCGGGCACGTCTTCATCGCGGTCCCGCCGCTCTACCTTGCGCGCTTCGGCAACCAGCAGAGCTACCTCGAGAAGGACTCGCAGCTCGAGGAGCTGCTCGTGCGCGAGCGCTTCGGCTCGCTCGAGATCACCGCGCGCGACGGGAAGCAGGTCAAGCTGACCGAGCACCGCTACCGCCGGTTCGCGAGCGCGCTCAGCGAATACCTCGGCTGGGTTGCGCGGCTGCGCTCCGACTTCGGCGGGGCCGCGTCCGACTTCGTGCTCCAGCACGGGCTCGTCGAAACGGAAGCAGCGTCGCTGAAGGATGCGGCAAAAGCGATCGCGGATGCGGAGCAGAACGGCTTCGGCCTCGAGGCTAGGGTCGACGGCGATTCGCTGCTCGTTCAGATCGTGGAGCTCGGGACGAACGCGACGATGAACGTGGTCGTCCCCGAGGAGCTCCTCGGCTCGCCGATCTACGACCGTGTGCGCAAGGCGCATGCCCGGCTGACGGAGATCATCGGCGGGCTGCCGCCGTTCACCGTCACGCTCGGCAAGGAGTCCGAGTACGCGCTCACCTTCGAGGGGCTTCGCGAGTCCGCGCTTGCGCTCGCCAAGACCGGGATCCAGATCACGCGCTTCAAGGGTCTGAGCGAGATGAACGCGCCCGAGCTCTGGAAGACGACCATGGATCCGGCCGAGCGGATGATCGTCCGCGTCGACGTCGAGGACGCGGCCGCCGCCGACCTGTGGTTCTCGCGCCTGATGGGCGACGAGGTCGAGCCTCGGCGCGAGTTCATCGAGCAGAACGCACTCGAAGTGAAGAACCTGGATGTCTGAGCTCGAGACGGGCCCGCTCGGGGCCGGGCGCATCGAGAGTCGCGAGCTCGACCAGGAGGTCCGCACCAGCTTCCTCGACTACGCGATGAGCGTGATCGTGAGCCGCGCGCTGCCCGACGTGCGCGACGGCCTCAAGCCCGTCCATCGCCGCGTCATGTACGCGATGCACGAGGCCGGGCTGCAGCCGAACCGGCCGACGCGCAAGTCCGCACGCGTCGTCGGCGACGTGATGGGCAACTACCACCCGCATGGCGACCAGGCGATCTACGACGCCCTCGTCCGCCTCGCGCAGCCGTTCTCGCTCCGGTACCCGCTCGTCGAGGGCCAGGGCTACTTCGGCTCGGTCGACGGCGATCCGGCCGGCGCGATGCGCTACACGGAGTGCCGACTGTCGCGGATCGCGACCGAGCTGCTGCGTGACATCGACGCGGACACGGTCGACTTCGTCCCGAACTACGACGAGTCGCGGCGCGAGCCGGTCGTCCTGCCCGCCCGCTTCCCGAATCTGCTCGTCAACGGCTCCGCCGGTATTGCAGTCGGCATGGCGACGAACATCCCGCCGCACAACCTCGACGAGATCGTGAACGGGATCGTCGCGATGATCGACGACCCGACGATCAACGTCGACAAGCTGATGAAGCACGTGAAGGGGCCGGACTTCCCGACCGGAGGGGCGATCGTCGGCTACTCGGGGATCCGCGACGCGTACCGCACGGGCCGCGGCCGGATCATGGTCCGCGGCCGCGCGCACATCGAGCAGCTGCGCGGCGGCAAGAGCGCGATCATCATCACCGAGCTGCCATACGGCGTGCGCAAGGCCGGCGAGGGCGGAGTGATCGAGAAGATCGCCGACCTCGTCAAGGCAGGGACGCTGAACGAGGTGCCGATGTCGGACGAGGCGCTCCAGGACCACTCCGACAAGGAGGGCATGCGCATCTACGTCGAGCTGAAGCGCGATGCGGTCCCGCAGGTCGCGCTGAACAAGCTCTTCAAGCTGACGCCGCTGCAGACGACGTTCGGCTACAACGCGGTCGCGCTCGTCGACGGTGTCCCGCGGACGCTCTCGCTGCTCGAGCTCGTCCGCCATTACCTCGACTACCAGCGCGAGATCGTCACCCGCCGCTCGAAGTACGAGCTGCGCCAGGCAGAGCGGCGCGCCCACATCCTCGAGGGCTACCTCAAGGCGCTGGAGAACCTCGACGCCGTGATCGCCCTGATCCGCGCTGCGGCCGACACCGAGGAGGCGCGGGCGGGCCTGATGGAGCAGTTCGAGCTCTCCGAGATCCAGGCGCAGGCGATCCTCGACCTTCGTCTTGCGCGCCTGACCGGGCTCGCGCGGAAGGAGATCGAGGACGAGTACAAGGACCTGCAGGAGCGGATCGGCGAGCTGCGCGCGATCCTCGGCGACCCGGCGAAGGTCGACGCGGTGGTCAAGGACGAGCTCTCCGAGCTCGTCGCCGGCTACGCGAAGGACGACGAGCGGCGCACGGAGATCGTCGCCGGCGAGGACGAGCTCGAGCTCGAGGACCTGATCGCCGAGGAGGACATGGTCATTGCCCTCACGCGCTCGGGCTACGTGAAGCGCCTACCGGTCAGCGCCTACCGCGAGCAACGCCGCGGTGGGATCGGCGTGATGGGGATGAACCTCAAGGACGAGGACTACATCGAGCACCTCTTCGTCGCCTCCACGCACGACTACCTGCTCTTTTTCACGACTGTCGGGAAGGTCTATCGCCTGAAGGTGCACGAACTCCCGCTCGGCACGCGCCAGTCCAAGGGGCGCGCGATCGTCAATCTGCTGCCGTTCGCGCAGGACGAGCAGGTGCGCGCGGTGATCGCGACCCGCGACTTCAAGGAGGCCGAGTACCTCGTCCTCGCTACGCGCAACGGGATGGTCAAGAAAACTCGCTTCGAGGAGTACAACACCAACCTGAAGGCGGACGGGATCATCGCGATCAAGTTGCGGGACGGCGATGCGCTGGTCGACGTCCTCCACTCGTCGGGGACAGACGACATCATGCTCGTCTCGCGCAAGGGCCAGGCGATCCGCTTCGCCGAGCAGCAGGCGAGGCCGATGGGCCGTGCGACGTCCGGGGTCAAGGGCATGAGCCTGCGGAAGGGCGACGAGGTGATCGCGGCGGCGATCGCGCGCGACGACCTCGACATGCTCGTGGTCACTGACCAGGGCTACGGCAAGCGGACGCGCATGCCCGACTACCCGGTCAAGGGGCGCGGTGGGCTCGGAGTGAAGACGGTCCAGCTGACCAAGGCCCGCGGGCAGCTGGCCGGCGCGGTCGCCGTGCGCGAGGGCGAGCAGCTGATCCTGATCTCGACCGGCGGCACCGTGATCCGGATGCCGGTGAGCGAGATCAAGCGCCTCGGGCGGGCCACGCAAGGCGTGATCGTCATGCGGCTGCGCAAGGGCGAGCTGGTCTCGAGCATCGCGCTCGTGGCCGAGTCGGAAGGCGACGAAGACGCGCCGTTGGAGGAACCCGTCGCCCCCGAGCCTGCGCAAAACGCAAACGAAAACGCCTGAGTTCTGCGCGAACGCCGGTCCCGCTTCGCGAATTCGACGAACAGCGCTATAACTTTCAACGCAGGTTGCGCGAGCCGCGGGAAGGTGGACCCACCGTGTACCACAAGCCAGCCGACTTCCTCGAGCCGGTCGACATCTCAGAGCACCTCGACAAGCTCGAGCTCTACCTGGGCCAGGTCTGCCGGATTGCCGGAATCTCGAAGATGCAGCTCGACTACTGGACGAACAAGGCCCACATCCCGACGAAAGGCAAGAAGCAGCGCATCTACGACATGGATGCGGTCGAGACGGTCATGCTGATCAAGCAGGCGAAGGACAAGGGCCTCAACCTCGGCGCGGCGATCGAGGCTGCCCGCAGCTTCCGCGCTGCGCAGGGAGAAGCGAGCTAGGAGACAGCGCGTAGAGTCGCTGCGGCCTGCTCGGGCGGGAGCGGGTTGACGTGGTGCCCGGTCGCGAGCTCGAGGGAGGCGAACACCGTCAGGCGCGGGAGGAGCTCGAGGTGCCAGTGGCCGTCCGGGTGTAGCCAGAGGTTCGACGGGACCGGGCCCAGCCTGCGGAGCGCATCGGCGGCAAGGTCGAGTGCCGACCCCAGGCCTTCGCTCTCGAACCCGTCCGGCTCGTGCCCGAGCGGTGCGACGAGGCATTCGTAGGGAGCGCGGCCCGCGTAGGGGCAGAGGAGCACGAGCCCCTCGCGCTCGAGGACGATGCGCTCCTGTTCGAGCCCTTCCCAGGCCAGGTAGTCGCAGAGGCGGCAGCGGTCAGCAGAGGCCTCGGTCGCTTCGACCGGCGGCTGATCACGAAATCCGGCGAGCTGCGAGTGGGAATGCGGGAGGCTCGAGCCAGCCGCCTTCCCCTCGTTGACGCCGGCGAAGACGTATGGGAAGCCCGCGCCGCGCATGGCCGCCGCCCGGGCCCGCCAGGCCTCCGCGACGAGCCCGAGCTGCGCCGCGTCGAGGGCCGCGATCGAGCGGACGTGCTCGGGCGAGTGCACGACGACCTCCTGCTGCTCGAACGCGGGGAACTTGTTCGGCACGACTCGGACGGCCCAGCCCGGCGTGTTCGGCTCCCGGCCGTCGGGCAGGGCGAAGACCTCGGGAGGCGTCCGGTCCTCGCGTCCCTCGCAGAACGGGCAGGTCTCGAGCTCCTCGGGCGTCTCCGGCTCGAGCGCGGGTGTCGGTGCCCCGGGACGGTCCGACCGGCCGGGAGCGACCGCGACCAGACGCCCCGAGAGCGGGTCGACTCGCAGCTCGCTCAGGAGTCGTTCTTGTCGTGCCCCAGGAACAGCTTGAAGAGGTCGATCGGGGCCGGGAAGACGATGGTGGTCGACGCCGAGCCGCTGATCTCGATCAGCGTCTGCAGGTAGCGGAGCTGGATCGAGACCGGGTGCTCCTCGAGCACGAGCGCGGCGTCCTTCAGCCGCTCGGCCGCCTGGAACTCGCCCTCCGAGCTGATGATCTTGGCGCGCCGCTCGCGCTCGGCCTCCGCCTGCCGCGCCATCGCGCGCTGCATCGTGGACGGGATCTCGACGTCCTTGATCTCGACGATCGAGACCTTGATCCCCCAGGGCGAGGTCGCCTCGTCGATGATCCCCTGCAGGATCGTGTTGATCTTGTCGCGCTCCGAGAGGAGCTCGTCGAGCAGGTGCTGGCCCAGGACCGAGCGCAGGGTGGTCTGCGCGATCTGCGACGTCGCGACCATGTAGTTCTCGACCTGGACGACCGCGTTCGAGGGCTCGACGATCCGGAAGTAGGCGACCGCGTTCACGCGCACGGGGACGTTGTCCTTCGTGATCACGTCCTGCGGCGGGATGTTGAGCGTGATCGTCCGCAGGTCGACCTTGACCATGCGGTCGACGATCGGGATCAGGATGAAGAGGCCCGGGCCCTTCGGGTGGGGCAGCAGACGGCCGAGCCGGAAGATGATGCCCCGCTCGTACTCGCGCGCCACCTTGAGTGCCCCGATCACGAACAGCAGGACGATCAGCAGGACGATCCCGAAGATGATCAGCGCCGCGGTCATGACACCAAGATCCTACTCCGGGACAACGTGCACCACCTCCAGCATGAGCTCGGGATCGACTCCCGAGACGCGGACGGACTGACCAGGCCGGAGCGGCTCGCCGTCGGCCGAGCGGGCCCGCCAGAGCTCGCCGTTGACGAAGACGAGGTCGTCGCGCTTGGCTTCGCCCACCTCGCCGACGATCATCTGTGGGCCGACGCGCGCGGGGGCGCGCCGCACCTGGATCGCCTTTGCCGTCGCGAACGCCCACAGGATGCCGAGGGCCAGCGCGAGGGCGATGATCAGCGGCGCGTTCACGTTGTTGTAGGGAGCCGGCGCGTTGTGGAACAGCATTAGGCAGCCGACGACGAGGCTGATCAGACCGGCGACCGTGAGTGCGCCGTGGCTCGTGACGTGCGCGTCGATGATCAGCAGCGCCACCCCGAGCAGGAGCAGTGCGAGCCCGGCCCAGCTGATCGGGAGCACGGCGAACCCGAACAGCGCCGTCACCAGCGCGACGGCGCCGAGCGCTCCGGGCAGGACCACCCCCGGATGGAAGATCTCGAAGCCGATCCCGGCGAGGCCGGCCAGGAAGAGCAGCGGCAGGATGTTCGGGTCGATCAGCGTGTTCAGCAGTCGCGTGAAGAAGCCGGGATGCACCTCGGTGAGCTGGGCGTTGGCCGTGTGGAGCGTGAGGTTCTTGCCGACGGTCGTTTGCCCGTCGATCTTGTTCAGCAGCGCGGGCAGCATGGGTGCGAGCACGTCCACGACGTTGATCTTCTTCGCGGTCTGGTCGTCCACGTTCGCGGCCTGACGGACGGCCTTCTCCGCCCAGGCGGCATTGCGGTGGTGGTAGCGCATCAGGCTCTCGAGTGAGGCGACCGCGTCGTTGATCACCTTGCGCCGCAGGTCGGAGCCGATGTTCTGGCCGCTGCTGTCGATCGGCGTCGAGGAGCCGATGTTCGTCTGCGGCGCCATCGCCGCGACATCCGCGGCCTCGGTGAGCCAGACGCCCGCGGAGGCGGCGCGCGATCCCGGCGGCGAGACGTACACGATCACGGGGATCTTCGAGGCGAGCTCGTGCTTGACGATCGTGTGCATGGAGTCCGACAGACCACCGGGCGTGTCGAGCTTGATCACCGCTGCGCTGTAGCCGCTCTTCGACGCGTGATCGAGCTGGTGGTCGAGGTAGCTCGCCGTGACCGGGTTGATCTCCAGCGGGAAGTCGATCACGAGGACGCGCGGCTTCGACGAGGTAGAGGCGACCGCGAGCGCCGGAACGGCGAGAGCAACGGCCACGGAGGCGAAAAATGCCCGCAGTAACGGCCCTTTCACGGTTGTAAAGATCGTATCAGCGAGCCTTGCGGCCCCAGAGCGCGTGTGCCACCCTCGAACCCGGGTCGTCGCCGATGAGAGCCCTTCTCGTCGCAGCCGTCTTTGCCGTCGCCGCTCCTGGCCCCGCCGCCGGAGCTGGGCTTTCGCTTGCCTCGAGGGACCTGCGCGGAGCGAAACCAGTTCGGGTCGCTCGCTTCGACCTGGTCGGCCTCCACTGGCGCGGAAGCGGCTCGGTGCTCTTCCGGACGCGTGCGCTCGACGGCCGCTGGAGCGCGTGGCGCCCCGCCGCCCCGGAGTCGGATGACCGGCCCGACCGCGGCAAGGAGCACTCCGGTGCCCTGGCGGGCTGGCAGCTCGGGAGCCCGTACTGGACCGGAGGCGCGGAGCAGCTGCAGTACCGGACCGTCGGCAGGGTGGGCCGCGTGCGGGCCTACTTCGTCCGCAGCCCCGGAACTTCGGCGCCGGTCGACACCCGCATCCCGTACCTGGCGAACAAGCCGACGATCATCACGCGGGCCCAGTGGGGGGCGAACGAGGCGATCCGGCGCGCGCCGCCGAGCTATGCGGACAACGTCCACTTCGCGATCGTCCATCACACGGCCGGCTCGAACTCCTACACGGCGAGCCAGTCGGCCGCGATCGTGCGGGCGATCGAGCTCTACCACGTGAAGGCCAACGGCTGGAACGACATCGGCTACAACTTCCTCGTCGACAAGTACGGCCAGATCTTCGAGGGCCGGTACGGGGGCATGACGCGCGCGGTCATCGGCGCGCACGCCATGGGGTTCAACACCGGCAGTGTCGGCGTGGCGCTGATCGGCAACTACGACTCGGCGCCGGTCACGGCCGCGGCGAAGGCGGCGCTCGTGTCGCTGCTTGCCTGGCGGCTCGACCTCGCGCACGTCGACCCGCTCTCGAAGGTCGTGCGCGTCTCGGCCGGAAACCCGCGCTACCCGGCGGGAAAGGCGCTCACGCTGAACGCGATCTCGGGGCACCGCGACACGTATCCGACCGGTTGTCCGGGCACGAAGCTCTACGCGCTGCTTCCCGCGATCAGGGCCGCCGTCGCGAAGACGGGGCTGCCGAAGCTGTACAACCCGGTCGTGACCGGCTCGCTTGGCGGCTCCGTGCGCTTCACGGCGCGGCTGTCGGCCGCAGCCGACTGGACGGTGACGGTCGTCGACCAGAACGGGGCGACGGTCGGGAGCGGGACCGGCAGCGGCACGGCGGTCGACTGGACCTGGGACGCGACCACGGCCCCGCCCGACCGACAGTACACGTGGACGATCTCCGCCCCGGACACCCGGCCGGCGACCGGCGCAATCGGCACGGCCCTGCCCCCGCCGACGCTGCGGCAGGTCAAGGTCTCTCCCGCCCTCGTGACGCCGAACGGCGACGGCCGCGCCGATGTGGCCAAGCTCACCTACCGCCTGAACACGCAGGCGATCGTGACCGCGACGCTGCTGGACTCGTCGAACGCCGTTGTGTCGACGCTCTTCCGCCAGCTCCGGCCGGCCGGCGCGCGGAGCTTCACCTGGAGCAACATCAGCGTCCCTGACGGGCTCTACCGGATCTCGCTCGTGGCGCGGAACGCGGCGGGCAAGCAGGCGCAGACGACGATCCCGATCTCCGTCGACCGCACGCTGTCGGGCTTTGCCTCGAGTGCTCCCGCGATCTCGCCGAACGGCGACGGCCGCTTCGACACGCTCTCGTTCGGCTTCCAGCTGCTCGCCCCGGCCACGGTCGAGCTCGACGTCCTCTCGCACGGGCTCGTGACGGCGAGCCTGTTCGACGGCTTCCTGGCGGCCGGAGCCCAGCAGATCGACTGGGACGGCGGCGGCCTGCCGGACGGGAGCTACAAGGCGCTGCTGAGCGCGACCGACTCGCTGATGACCGTCAAGCAGTCGGTCGTCGTGCGCATCGACCGCACGGCGCCCGTCCTGCGCCTCGCGTCGTTCCGGCTGCTCCGCTTCTGGCTCAGCGAGCCGGCGAAGCTCACGGTCACGCTCAACGGGCGGGCCTACAAGGTGACGCGAAAACGAGCGGGCTACTTCCGGATCGGCCACCGCGGGAGCGTGAAGGCGCTGACCGCGGTCGCCGCGGACGCGGCCGGGAACCGGAGCGCGCTCATCCGGGCCAGGCGCTGAGCGCCGCGTAGCGCCTCACACGGCTGAATAGACTAGGCGCGCCGTGCAACCTCCTTTGCGCAAGCGCCGTCAGATTCGACAGGACCCGCGGCCGGAAGCGCCGCTCGTCTACGAGAGGCTCAGCGATCCGATTCTGGTCAAACGTGCGCAGGACGGCGACCGGCAGGCGCTTTCCGCGCTCTGCGAGCGACACGCCCCGCGGGTCGAGCGGCTCGCTGCACACCTGCTCGCCGACCCCGAGGACGCGCGCGACGCGGCCCAGGAGGCTCTGGCCAAGCTCTGCGTGCGGGTGCGGCAGTTCCGTGGCGAGTCGCAGTTCGCGACGTGGTTGCACCGGCTCGTCGTCAACACCTGCCACGACGCTGCCTCTCGCCAGCGGGCGCGACGCTGGGAGCCCCTGGCCGCCGACGACCGCGTCGCCGGCGAGGGGGATCCTGCGCGTGCAGCCGACCTCGCCGAGCTCAGAGAGGAGCTCGGGGCCGGTCTCAAGAGCCTTTCCCGCGAGCAGGCGAGCGTGGTCGTCCTGAAGGACGCGCTCGGCTTCTCGTTCGCCGAGATCTCGGCTCGCTCCGGCATGCCCGTCGGGACCGCGAAGTGCTACGCGCACCGCGCCCGCGCGGGCCTACGCGCACGGCTCTCCAATCACGAGGCTGCGTGAAAACCACGTTGGGCAGGGCGGAGATCGAGGCGATCCTGCCTCACCGGGAGCCCTTCCTCCTCATCGACGAGGTCGTCGAGCTGGAGCCAGGCGAGCGTGTGGTGGCGCGCAAGACCGTGCGCCCGGACGAGTGGTACCTGGCCGGACACTTCCCCGGCCGGCCCGTGATGCCGGGTGTGCTGATCGTCGAGGCGATGGCCCAGACCGGCGCGGTCGCAGTGCTTTCGCAGGAGGAGAACCGCGGCAAGCTCGCGCTCTTCGCCGGGATCGACGGCGTGCGGTTCAAGCGGATCGTCGAGCCCGGGGACGAGCTCGAGCTCGAGTGCATCCTCGAGGCGGTGCGCGGCCCGATCGGCCGCGGGAAGGCGACGGCAAAGGTCGGCGAGGAGCTGGCCGCCCGCGGAACGCTGACGTTCGCGGTGGAGCGATGATCGGAACGGCGAACGGCGTCGCGGCGTCGATCACCGGCCTCGGCTCGCACGTGCCCGAGCGCGTGGTCACGAACGACGAGCTCTCGACGATGATGGACACCTCCGACGAGTGGATCCGCGAGCGGACCGGGATCCGCGAGCGCCGGATCGCGGCTCCCGAGGAGGCGCTCTCGGATCTGTGCCTGCCCGCCGCGCGCGAGGCGCTCGAGGACGCGGGTGTCGCGGCATCCGAGATCGACCTGCTGATCGTGGCCACCGTCACCCCGGACATGGCATTCCCGGCGACCGCGGCGATCCTCGCCGACCAGCTCCGCGCGACCCGGGCCGGTGCCTATGACCTCTCGGCCGGCTGCACCGGGTTCATGTACGCGATCGCGCAGGCCTACGGGATGCTGGCCGGCGGGCTCTCGAAGAAGGCGCTCGTCGTCGGCGGCGACGTGCTCTCGAAGGTCATGGACTGGAGCGACCGCAGGACGAGCGTGCTCTTCGGCGACGGCGCCGGGGCCGTGGTGCTCGAGCGGGTGAGCGGCGGCGGCTTCCTCGGGTTCGAGCTCGGAGCCGACGGGTCCGGCGGGCCGGAGCTCTACCTGCCCGGCGGAGGCTCGCGGACACCCGCGACCGCCGAGTCGGTCGCCCAGCACATGCATTTCGTGAGGATGAACGGGCGCGAGGTCTACAAGTTCGCCACGCGCGTCCTGGTCTCGTCGGCAGAGGCCGTGCTGGCCGAGTGCGGGCGCACCATCGACGAGGTGGACGTCTACGTGCCGCACCAGGCGAACGTCAGGATCATCGAGCACGCGCGCAAGAAACTCGGCATTCCGGAGGAGAAGGTCGTGGTCGACGTCGACCGCTACGGGAACACGTCCTCCGGCTCGATCCCGCTGGCGCTGGTCGACGCGCGGGAGGACGGAAGGCTTCGAGAAGGAAAGCTGGTGTTGATGACAGGCATGGGCGCGGGCCTCACGTGGGGCTCGGGCCTGATCGAATGGACAGACGGAGGAAGAGGATGAGCGCCGAGAAGATCGCTTTCTGCTTCCCGGGCCAGGGCTCGCTGGAGGTGGGCATGGGCCGGGACATCGCCGAGGCCGTGCCCGAGGCGATGGACGTGTACCGCCGCGCGAGCGAGGCCTCGGGGCTCGACCTCATGCGGCTCTGCTTCGAGGCGCCCGAGCACGAGCTCGTCCAGACGGACGTGCAGCAGCCCGCGCTCGTGGCGACCAGCCTGGCCGTGCTGGCCGCGCTCCGGACGCGGGGGTTCGAGCCTGACTACGTCGTCGGCCACTCGGTGGGCGAGCTCGCCGCGCTCGCAGCGTCGAAGGCGCTCGAGACGGAGGAGGCGATCACGATCGTCCGGGAGCGCGGCTTGGCGATGGCGGCCGCGGCCCGCGAGAACCCGGGCTCGATGGCGGCGATCCTCGGGCTCGAGGACGAGATCGTCGAGAACCTCTGCCTGCAGATCGCGAACGTCTGGCCTGCGAACTACAACTGCCCGGGCCAGATCGTGGTGTCCGGGGAGAACCCGTCGGTCCAGACGTGCTGCGACGAGGCGCAGCTCCACGGCGCGCGGCGCACGGTCAAGCTCCGCGTCTCGGGCGCGTTTCACAGCCCGCTCGTCGCGCGGGCGGCCGAGCGGCTGCGGCCAGCGGTCGAGAAGGCGAAGTTCGCCGAGCCGATCGCGCCGTTCATGTCGACGGTCACGGCCAAGATCGAGCCGGCCCAGCGGCTTGCGGGCCTGCTCGTCGAGCAGCTGACCGCCCCGGTGAAGTTCACGCAGGCGGCGCGGGAGCTGATGCGCCAGGGCGTCCGCGTCTTCGTCGAGGTGGGGCCAGGGAACGTCCTCAGCGGTTTACTGAAGAGGATTGACAGGAGCGTCAAGGCGATCCCGGTCGGAGACCTGGCCTCGCTCGAGAAGCTCAAGGAGACCCTGGGCGCTGCCTGACGCCTTCTGCTCGCTGGAGGGAAAGACGGCGCTCGTCACCGGCGCATCGCGCGGGATCGGGCGCGCGATCGCGCTCTCGCTGGCGCAGGCCGGCGCCGACGTCGTCGTCGGCTACCACTCCGGAGCCGCCGAGGCCGAGGAAGTCGCCAAGGAGGCCGGCGCGCGCGCCGTCCAGGCCGACGTCTCCGACCCCGAGGACGCGAAGAGGCTGGTCGAGGAGGCCGGCGACCTCGACATCCTGGTCAACAACGCCGGCCTCACCCGCGACGGTCTGCTCGCGCGCATGCCGGACGACGACTGGCGCGCGGTGGTCGAGACGAACCTCTCCTCCGTCTTCTACACGTGCCGTGCGGCGGTGCGCGGGATGATGAAGAAGCGCTCGGGCTCGATCGTGAACGTCTCGAGCATCGTCGGCGTCCACGGCAACTGGGGCCAGACCAACTACGGCGCCTCGAAGGCCGGGATCATCGGCTTCACCAAGTCTCTTGCGCGGGAGCTCGGAAGCCGCAACGTGCGCGCGAACGTGGTCGCTCCCGGCTACGTGAACACGCGGCTCACCGATGTGCTCCCCGGCGAGGCGAAGGACGCGATGCTGACCAACACGCCGCTCGGCAGGCTCGGAGAGCCGGAAGACATTGCCGGCGCTGTACGCTTTCTCTGCTCGGACGAGGCCTCGTTCATCACGGGCGAGGTGCTTCTCGTCGACGGCGGGCTAGGGATGTAGAGATGAGCAACGGAGCGAGCCTCAACGGTCGAAAACGGGTCGTGATCACCGGCCTCGGTGCGCTGACCCCGCTTGGCACCGACGTCGAGACGACCTGGGACAACCTGCTCGCCGGCCGCTCCGGAGCGGCCGGGATCACGCAGTTCGACCCCGAGGCGTTCCCCGTCCATTTCGCCTGCGAGGTCAAGGACTTCGAGCCGACCGACTACATCGAGTACAAGCAGGCGAGGCGCATGGACCGGTTCGCCCACCTCATCGTGGCGGCCGCGCGCCAGGCGGAGAAGGACGCGGGCCTCGAGATCGAGACGGAGCCGGATCGGGTCGGCGCCGCGGTTGCGACCGGGATCGGCGGCCTGAAGGCGCTCCAGGACTGCTACGACGACCTGCTGCAGCGCGGGCCCGACCGGGTCAACCCGTTCTCGATCCCCGAGATCATCCCGAACATGGGCGCGGCCTGGGTCTCGATGCAGCTCGGGACTCAGGGGCCCCTCAGCTCGCAGTGCACTGCCTGCGCCGCGTCGAACATGGCGATCGGCGATGGGCTCGACGCGATCCGGCTCGGCCGCGCGGACGTGATGCTCTGCGGCGGCACCGAGGCGCCGATCACGAGGATCGGAGTCGCCGGCTTCAGCGCGATGCGCGCGCTCTCGCGGCGAAACGACGCGCCAGAGAAGGCGAGCCGCCCGTTCGACGCGGGGCGCGACGGCTTCGTGATGGGCGAGGCGGGCGCTGTGCTCGTGCTCGAGGAGCTGGAGCACGCGAAGGCCAGGGGCGCCGAGATCTACGCGGAGCTGATGGGCTACGGCGTCTCCTCGGACGCGCAGCACGTCACCGAGCCCGACCCGACCGGCGAGAACCCGGCCCGCGCGATGACGATGGCGTTCCGGGACGGCGGCATCTCCCCCGACGAGATCGACTACGTCAACGCGCACGGGACCTCGACGCCGCTCGGCGACGCGAGCGAGACGCGCGTCCTCAAGATGGCGCTCGGCGAGGAGAACGCGCGCAGGACGCCTGTCTCCTCGACGAAAGGGGCGACCGGCCACTGCCTCGGCGCGGCCGGAGCGGTGGAGGCGATCTTCACGACGCTCGCGATCAAGCGCGGGGCGCTGCCGCCGACGATCAACTACGACGAGCCCGACCCGGAGTGCGACCTCGACTACATCCCCAACGAGTCGCGCGAGGCCGACGTCAAGGTCGCGGTGTCCAACTCGTTCGGCTTCGGCGGCCACAACGCCACGATCGTCCTGCGCCGCTTCGAGTGAAGCGGCCTACGGCCTAGCCCGCGCATAGCTATCGCTTCGAGGATCGCGCCCCTGCGCTGCACGCTGGGTGGTGCGAAGTTGCTGCTCGGGTAGGCTCGACCATGTGCCCTCCGAGCGCTGGGCCACCTTCGACTGCTACGGGACGCTGATCGACTGGAACGGCGGAATCCGGAGCGAGCTCGCGCGCGTCTTCGGGGAGGACCGGGCCGACGAGCAGCTCGAGCGCTACCACGAGCTCGAGCCGCAGCTCGAGGCCGACGGTGAGCTCACCTATCGCGAGGTCCTGACCGAGGCGATGCGCCAGCTCGGGGCGCCGCCGGGCGAGGAGGACGGCCTGGCGCAGTCCCTTCCCGGGTGGGCGCCGTTCCCGGAGGTCCCCGGCGCGCTGATGCAGGCGCGTGGCCGCGGCTGGAAGCTGGCGATCCTCTCGAACACCGACCGCGACTACATCGAGGCGTCGATGGCCCAGCTCGGCGTGCCGTTCGAGCTCGCGATCGTCGCCTCGGAGATCGGCTCGTACAAGCCCGGATTCGGCCACTGGAACGCGTTCATCCAGCAGGTCGGCCGGATGCCGGACGTCCACGTGGCGGCGAGTCTCTTCCACGATGTGGCCCCTGCGACCGAGCTCGGCATCCCGTCGATCTGGATCAACCGGCTCGGCGAGACCGCTGACCCGGAGCCGACCCGCGAGCTGCCGGACCTCGCCCGGCTCCCTGAGACGCTCGACGAGTTGGCATGAGCCGCCTCCGCGCCAAGTGCCCGGACTGCGGGACGTTCACCGCCGTCGCTCTCGGGCCCGGCTACGAGTGCCACGCCTGCGGCCGGGAGTTCGGGGCCGGCCTCGTCCGCGTCCCGCAGGCTTGGGGCGAAGGCGGCGAGTCGATGGCCGAGGCCGCGCGCCTGCCGCTGCCCTATCCCGAGGCCGCCGTTGTCGAGGAGGACTCGCTCGGCGAGCAGAGCCTGGCCGTCGCGCTGGAGCTGCCCGAGCGGCCGCTTGTCCTCGGCGGATGCTGCTGCGCACACATCGGCGCGGTCGAGGGGCTTGCCGCGCGTCACGGGCGGATGGCGCTCGTCTGGCTCGACGCGCACGGCGACCTGAACACGCCCGAGTCCTCGCCGTCCGGCGACCTCTGGGGGATGCCGCTGCGGATGCTGCTCGACGCGGGCGCGGTCCAGGCCGACGACGTGATGCTGGTCGGCGCGAGGAACCTCGATCCCCCGGAGCAGGAGTACATCGCAAGGCTCGGTCTCCGCACCGACCAGGGCCAGCTCGGCGGTGCGCTCGAGGGCACGGAGGGCGTCTACGTCGCGCTCGACGCCGATGCGCTCGAGCCCGACGGCGTCAGGCCGTTCATGCCCGAGCCCGGCGGCCTGTCCCTCGCCGAGACCGAGGATCTCTTCGTCAGGATCACGGAGCGCACGGCGGTTTTGGGCGCCGGCCTGAGCGGTCTCGCGGCCGAGCTGTCGAACGTCGATCCGCTCGCGCGCCTCGTCGCGGCCCTTGGCCTGTAACTCCCTGGCGAGCGGCCGAGTCTAAACTCGCAGCTTCGATGCCAGAGCGGATCGACGTCTCAATCGAGCACAAGCACGTCCCGGTGGAGGACGGCGGCGGGCGCAAGGATCCGAACACGTGCCCGAAGTGCCAGTCCCACTACCGCGACGACGAGCTGGCCGAGAACCTGCGTGTCTGCCCGCAGTGCGGCCACCACTTTCCCGTGCACGCGCGGGAGCGGATCGAGCAGCTGACCGACGAGGGCAGCTTCGTCGAGGAGGCCGCGGACCTGCGCTCGGACGACCCGCTCGCGTTCTTCGACCTGCGGCCATACACGGAGCGCCTGGCCGAGGCCGAGCTCTCTACGGGGCTCGGGGAGGCGATGGTGATCGGGAGCGCTGCGATCGAGGAGCGGCCCTGCGCGCTGGCGGTGATGGAGTTCGGGTTCATGGGGGGCTCGATGGGCCGCGTCGTCGGCGAGAAGTTCACGCGTGCTTGCGAGGCCGCCGCCGAGCGGCGCGTGCCGCTGGTCTCCGTCACGACGACCGGCGGTGCCCGTATGCAGGAGGGGATCCTCTCGCTGATGCAGCTGCCGAAGACGGTCTGCGCCGTCGAGGATCTGCACGACGCAGGCGGGACGCTGATCAGCGTCATGGCCCACCCGACGACGGCCGGCGTGCTCGCCAGTTTCGCGAGCCTCGGGGACGTGATCGTGGCCGAGCCCGGCGCGCTGCTCTCCTTCACCGGCCCGCGAGTCGTGCAGCAGACGACCCGCGAGAAGCTGCCCGAGGACTTCGGTCTGGCCGAGTCCAACTTCCACTACGGCCACGTGGACGCTATCGTCCCCCGGCCCGAGCTGCGAGCGACCGTCGGACGGTTGCTGCGGCTCTTCGGCAATGGCGGGTGAGGCCGAGGTGCGCCTGCGGGGGCAGTTGAGCCGCCTGCGCAGCCTGCCGCTTCTCCGGGGCGCCCGCCTCTCCGGCGAGCTCCAGCGGCTGCAGCGCCAGCTCGACCGGATCGTCGCCGAGCCGAGCGACGAGGAGATCTGGCGCTCCGTCGAGCTGGCCCGCCATCCGGACCGGCCGTACACGCTCGACTACATCGAGCGGCTGCTCGACGACTGGTTCGAGCTCCACGGCGACCGCGCGCACGGTGACGACGCGGCGATCGTCGCGGGCCTCGGGCGCTTCCGCGACCGGACGATCGTCCTGATCGGCAATCAGAAGGGCCGCGACGTCAAGGAGCGAACGAGGCGCAACTTCGGGATGGCCTACCCGGAGGGTTACGGGAAGGCGATGCGGGCGATGGAGCTCGCCGACCGGCACGAGCTCCCGGTGATCTCGCTCGTCGACATCCCCGGCGCCTACCCGGGAGTGACCGCCGAGCAGCACGGCCAGGGAGGCGCGATCGCGCGGTCACAGGCGTTTATGGCGGGGCTTCGTGTGCCGGTCGTGACCTGCGTGATCGGCGAGGGCGGCTCGGGCGGCGCCATCGCCACGGCCGTTGCCGACCGGGTGCTGATGCAGGAGAACGCGATCTACACCGTGATCTCGCCCGAGGGCTGCGCGGCGATCCTCTGGCGGGACGCGGGCGAGGCGCGGAAGGCCGCCGCGGCCTTCAAGCCGGACGCGGCGCACTGCCTCGAGCTCGGTGTGATCGACGCGGTCGTGCCGGAGCCGGAGGGCGGCGCGCACGCGGACATGGACGAGGCCGCGCGGCTGCTGGGCGAGGCTCTGGCGGAGTCGCTCGAACTGTTCGACGGCGTGCGGGGGGAGGACCTGCGCAGGCAGCGACGTGTGCGGTTCCGCACGATTGGGCAGGTCCCCGCGGCCCGGTAAAAAGCCGCATGAGCGGCCCTTTTCCACATGTTCCACAGGCTTATCCCCGGCCCGTACACAAGCTTTACAAGACTTTCAGCCGCTGGTGATCCGGTTTCCGGCCGATAGCGGTAGGCCTTGCAAGAGGTAGAGGCGGGACGGCTGCTCGCGCTCTCGCGCGAGGCGCGCTGGGCGTTTCCGTCCTCGTACGGCGCCCCGTCCCGTCCCGGTGACGCGACAATCGCGCGGCTGGTTGCCGAGCGCGACCTGCTGCCCGAGGCATCCGAGGCTCTGGGCAGCGACGAGGCGACCGAGCTCGCGGCCAACTCATGGCGGGCCTGGATGGTCGAGCGCGACGTCGGCGGCGGGCGGTGGTTCGCAGAGGCGGCCCTCGACCGCCGCGGAGGCTCTCCACGGTTCCGTGCGCTCGCGCTCTACGGCGCGGGTCTGCTCGCCCTGCGCGCGGGCGACCGCGACGCGTCCAGAGCCCGAAACGGCGAGGCGCTCGAGCTGGCGCGCGAGGCCGGCGACGCCGAGGCGCTCGCGCTCGCGAGCCTCGGCTCCGCTCGCGTTGCGCTCGAGGACGAGGACAGCGAGGCGGCGCGCACGCTCGCGGTCGAGGCGCGCGAGCAGGCGCGGGACCTGGGGCCTGCGTTCGGCCAGGCGCCGCTGCACATCCACGCGCAGGCCCTCCGTCAGAGCGGCGACTTCCACGGTGCCGCCAGCCTGTTCGAGGAGAGCCTGGCTCTCAACCGCCGGATCGGCGACGAGGGGATGGTCGAGGTCGAGCTACAGAACCTGAGCCTGGTCGAGCTTCGCCGAGGAAACGCCGAGGCAGCACGGCAACTGCTCGAGGAGCTGGGCCCGTCCGACGACGACCCGCTCGGCGCAGGGGCTCTCGCGTACGCGAGAGGGGATG
>Ga0335082_10001296_pt1 | contig 26752 bp, 21 predicted proteins | sample Lox_Sample_41_FD_206718 | JGI IMG/M metagenome (GOLD analysis project Ga0335082, IMG submission 206718) | Soil microbial communities from Loxahatchee National Wildlife Refuge, Florida, United States - Lox_Sample_4.1 | ecosystem: Environmental > Terrestrial > Soil > Wetlands | place: USA... | reverse complement strand
TCTTCCCCCGGCGGGCGTCGCAGATCCCTTTATCTTTCACACTTTTAAGTTTAAAGACGGCAGAGTGACGGATATGGGGGCGCTTCCGGGCACCAATAGCAGCTGCGAAGGCTTCCTAACGGACAGAGGGTTGATCGTCGGAGGGTCAGAGAATGGGCTAATCGATCCCATAACAGGATGGCCTGCGGTGGAGGCGGTCGCTTGGAAGAACGGGCAAGTCACGAACCTTGGAGCGTTCGGAGGGGGCGAAAGCTTCGCGTTTGGGGCGAATGATCGCGGCCAGGTGGTAGGCGCAGCTGCGAATACGGTCCCCGATCCGTTCTCAGTGTTCTTCGGTTGGGGTACCCAGACCCGAGCCTTCCTTTGGACGCAATCGCAAGGCTTGCAGGACCTCGGAACTCTGGGTGGACCGGACGCTCTTGCAATCAACATTAACGACCATGGTCAGATATTTGGCGCCTCCTACACCAGCGATGTACCCAATCCGCTCACCGGTATACCAACCCTCGACGCGTTTCTCTACGAGAAAGGCAAAATGACGGACATCCCCAATGGGTTCGGAGGAACTGTGGTCAACCCTTTTGGGGCGAACAATCGCGGCGAGCTTATCGGCAATGCCAGCTTTCCTGATGAAGTAACGTCTCATCCTTTTCTTTGGAGCAAAGGAAAGTGGATCGACTTGGGAACATTCGGAGGCCCATTTGGAGACGCAAACTGGATCAACGATGCGGGTGCGATTACTGGTAGCGCGGGCACTCCAGACTTCGCCGCGCACGGGTTCTTCTGGAAAAAGGGAATGCTGACTGATATCGGCACAGTTGACGGCGACGACTGCAGTATTGGCGTCAACATCAACTCGGCGAACCAGATTGTGGGCCTTTCTTTCGCGTGTAACGGTGACGCCTCGCACGCGTTTCTCTGGGAGAACGGCAAGATCGTCGATTTGAACAGCCTCATCTCTCAAGGATCGGACCTGCAGCTGGAATTCGCGGGCAACATCAATGACCGCGGAGAAATCTCTGGTCTCGGGGTACTGCCCAATGGCGACACGCATGCCTTCGTGCTGGTGCCGTGTGACGACAAGCATCCCGGAGTCGAGGGCTGCGACTACAGCATGATGGAGACGGGGATCGCGGCTTCATTCGAGCCGACAACACACGCAACACCGGGGCGTAGGCTGCGTAGCCTGCCTGTCCCGCTATGGCAGCGCCGCAGCCGTTTTCGTTTCCCACGGCCTGTTCTTGGTCAAACGAACTGAACGGTGTTGAACGGCGAAGGCGGGTTGGCGCACATATTTGGGCAACTATCCTGCCGCTGTCCCACCTTCGCCATGCATGTTCGATGGGTGGATGGCAGTGCTGCGGTAGGACACTGGGCTTTGCCTGTTTGGGTCATGTCGGATTTTTCTGATTCGGTGATACCAGTGATACCGCTTTCCCAGGAACTACAGGCAACTAGAGAAACTATAGAAACTGTAGCCTAAGATCGAATCCGCTTGTAATCCGCTCTGGACGCGGGTATTATCGCGGAAGTGTAGGTTTCACTGCTAGTTACGGGAAATGACGGCAAGAGAATCCCTCCCTCTCCGCCAGAATTTTCCTCCCAAGTTGGGTTCGAGCACAGTTGATTTCCGAGGCAACTGTATAAAATCCCCACCCGAGCAAAACCGGCTCGGGCGGGGCACCCTCGAGAGTAGAATCGGAGGGCTAGGGTGGGCCCAGCCTCCCAGTTTTCTTCTCCACACCCAACTCTCCTTTGTCCAAATTTGTGACCGGAATGCAACACGCCGGTAAACATCGTGTGAATTTCGCCCGGCCGACGAGACCGCCACATCCTGGCGTGCGACAATTGCCCCACTGCCACGTCCACGTATCACCATGTCCCAGTCTCCCACCCCATCCGCGCCGCCACAGATCGCTTTCCTGCTGGCCTCGGCCACTGAATTGCTCAAGGCCGGGCGGCCAGTCGATGCGATCACTCCGTTGCGGGAGGCCGCACGGCTGGAGCCGTCCAATTTTCTGATTCAGCATGATCTGGGCCTCGCCTGCCTCGAAGCCGGACGCATCCCGGATGCCGTCGCGGCACTTCAGCAGGCCGTGGCCGGCAATCCTCGCTATGCCGATGCACATTTCCGGCTAGCCATTGCTCTGGAGAAACTGGGCAAGTTTGGCGCCGCCCTCGCTGCCTACGACCGCGCCACCAATCTGCGGCCATCCCTGACCGAGGCGTGGTTCCGCGCCGGCGCCTTGGTCTATACCCTTGGCCACCGTGAGGCGGCGATCGGCTGCTTCCGGCGAGCGGCGGTGACTGGCGGCAGGAGCAGCTTCGGACGCCTGGGCAACGCACGGGCACTGGTGATCGAGGACCGCAATCAGGAAGCGGAACCGATATTGCGGGAGTTGCTGGTGGCCGATCCGGAAAACGCCATGGCCTATGATTTGTTGGGCAGCGTGCTCTCGGAGATCGGTCGCTTCGACGAGGCCCGTGCCTGCTTCGAACGCACGGTCGCGCTCGCTCCGCAGCTTGCGGGAAGCTACTACGACCTGGCCCGATGCCGTCCGGTCACGAGTCGTGACACCGGTCTGCTGCAAGACATGCAAGCTGCCCTAGCCGCGCCGGGACTGGAAGCACAGCAACGCCTGCGGCTTCACCTGGCGATTGGCAAGGTGGCGGATGATCTTGGCGACTACGCCCTGGCCATGCAGCACTTCGACGACGCAGACGCGGTGCGCCGCAACCTTTCACCGTTCGACTCGGCCACGTTCTCCACCGAGGTTCAGCGCCTGATTGCCCGAGGCACAGCCGAATTCATCGCACGGGCTTCGGAACTCGGGAGCAGCGATGCGACTCCGGTACTAATCATCGGCATGCCGCGGTCAGGCACGACTCTCGTCGAGCAGATCATCTCCATGCATCCCGAGGCCGGAGGCGGGGGCGAGTTGAATTTCTGGAACGAACGCGGGGCACAGTGGCACGGCTCGGTGGCTGCCGGGGATGAGAAGCAGTTCGTCGTCAAAGCCGCGAAAGATTATCTCGGCGTGCTGCGCGCGATTGCGCCGACGGCGGCGCGAGTGACCGACAAGATGCCGTTCAACTTCCTTTGGGCCGGGCTGATTCACGTGGCATTTCCGCGCGCCACCATCATCCACTGCCGACGCGCCGCCGTCGACACGGCGCTGTCGATCCATCAGACATTTTTCCATCCGGCGTTGGCGTTTCCCACCGGAGGCGCCGAACTGGTGGCATATTTCCACAGCTACCAGTGGCTCGTGGACCATTGGCGAGCAGTGCTGCCGGCGGATCGCTTTATTGAAGTTGATTACGAACAATTGACCAGCGAGCCCGAACCCGCCATCCGGCGGATCATCGCGGCCTGCAGCTTGCCGTGGAACGACGCGTGTCTGCGCCCCGAATCCAATCCGCGAGCGGTGAAGACCCCCAGCAAGTGGCAGACCCGGCAGCCGATCTATCGCACTTCGGTTGAGCGCTGGAGACGATATGAACCGTGGTTGGGGGCGCTACGGGGATTGGTGGACGATGCGCAGGCCAATTCTTGATTCTTTTCTCCCGACAAGGAATCGGCTGCCCCTTCAACCCGTGTAACAAAAATTTCACCTGCTCGTCATAAAGCCGTTACAAGTCCTCTGTTAAGTTTGAACCTAACACTACTCCCACCATCCAACCGGTAACCGCGCCGTCGTCGATCGCGTCTATGAGAATTCTGGTCATCGAAGACGAATCTAAGACCGCCGGGTTCCTTCAGAAAGGACTTGGCGAAGCGGGTTTCGTGGTCGATCTGGCAGAGGACGGCCTGGACGGGCTCTACATGGCGCAAGGAGCGGAGTTCGACCTCATCATTCTGGATGTGATGATTCCCAGCCTGGACGGCTGGCAGGTCCTCACCCGATTGCGCAAGTCTGGCCGGCAGATGCCGGTACTGTTTCTGACCGCCCGCGACGCCGTTCACGAACGGGTTCGTGGATTCGAACTGGGGGCTGACGATTACCTGGTCAAGCCGTTTGCCTTCTCCGAACTGCTGGCCCGCGTGCGTTCCCTGCTACGCCGTAGCCCTCCTCGTGCGCAGGAGGCCATCCGCCTCGCCGATCTCGAGATCGATCTGCTGCGTCAGCGGGCCACGCGAGCCGGCCAACGGCTGGAGCTGACGGCCAAAGAATTCCTGCTACTCTCGCTGCTGGCCCGCCGCGCGGGCGAAGTTCTGTCGCGCACGTTGATCGCCGAGTCCGTCTGGGACATGAATTTTGAGAGCGACACCAATGTCGTCGACGTGAACGTGCGCAGGCTGCGCAGCAAAGTGGACGATCCCTTCCCGCTCAAACTCATCCATACCGTCCGCGGCGCCGGCTATGTCATGGAATCTCAGGCATAAACTTGGGCAAACCTCGCGCCTGTGGGACACACTTGCCTTCCGCCTGACCGCCTGGTACGTCCTCGCCGGCTTGGCTCTGGTCGTCTTCACCACGGCGAGCCTTTATTCCGTGCTGGTCACGGAGCTGAACGAAAGCACCGACTTATTTCTGGCTGACAAAATCCATGTGCTACGCACCATGCTGCGGCAGCGTCCAGACGACTGGGACGGCTTGCGGGAGGAGATCGAACTGGAGTCAGCCGCGAGGAGTTACCAACAGTTCTACATCCGTCTTCTGAACGATCGAAAGGTTCCGCTTTTGACCACCCCGGGAATGGAGGACCAATTAAATCTGTCGCAACTGGCATCTGAAACCGAAGGTCGCCAAGAGCACGTAGAGGACGTGAAGGGGAGAAATGGCCGGCAGTTTGTTGTGATGAGCGCGGCCGCGCCGGTCGGCGGTTCCTCGCAAGTCGATACCTTGCAGATCGCGATCGATGTTTCCCAGCAGGAAGCGCTGCTGGCCCGCTATCGGCAGCGGTTTTGGCTCATCTTGCTGGGCACGCTGGCAATCTTCCCCCTGGCCGGATATCAGATTGCACGGCGGGGCATTCGTCCGGTCAGAGAAGTGGCGGCGACAGCCCGCCATATCAGTTCCACCAACCTGCACGAACGCATCCAACCGGAGGGATATCCGGCCGAACTTGCATTTCTGGCCAACACCTTCAACAAGATGCTGGATGGCCTGGAAGAGTCGTTCGAGCGGATCTCCAAATTCTCCGCCGATATCGCCCATGATCTGCGAACTCCCGTGAATAACATCCGCGGCGAGGCGGAGGTAGCCCTGGCTCGTGCGCGGACGGTCGATGAATACCGCGAAGTTTTGGGCTCGTGTCTGGAAGAAGCCGTGCGGCTCTCCGACCTAATTGGCGATCTCCTGTTCCTCGCCCGTGCAGAGAGTCCCCTTGCCCACCTGCACCGCGAGAGCACCAACATCGGCGAATTGCTCTCTGGCATTCGCGAATATTACGAAGCCCCGGCCGCGGACCGGGGTGTCTCTCTTTCCACAGCCGTGCCCGATGAACCCGTGATCGCGCAATTGGACCGCACACTCGTGCAGCGGGCAGTGGGCAACCTTGTATCCAATGCCCTGGCCCACACGCCTCCGGGAAAGTCCGTCGTGCTCGGCGCCTCCGTCGAGCCCGCCGCCGTCCGCATTGAGGTCTCGGACACGGGGGTGGGCATTCCTGCGGAAGCCTTGCCACGTGTGTTCGACCGCTTCTTCCGTGTGGATGAATCGCGCTCCCAGGCTTCGGGGGGAACCGGGCTGGGACTCGCCATTGTGCAAAGCATCATGCTGTTGCACGGCGGCAATGTGGAAATCGCCAGCCAAGTCGGCCAAGGAACGCAGGTCACTCTCCGGCTCCCCATGTCCCCCGCTGCCTGACAGTAATCCAACATTACAAAAACGTAATCTCCGCGTCATGGTGCCGTTACACGTGCTTTGTTAGCTTGCGACCAAGCTGTTCGGGGGCGTGAAGGAAAAACTCTAAGGAGGAAGAGGTACATGTCTCGGAGAATATCTGGAAGCAAAACTCGAAATAAGTTTCGAAGAAAGTCTGGTACCAACCCTCTGCGCCCGCTCGCGGGCCTGCTGGCCGCTGGACTGAGCCTGCCTGGGGTCGCCGCGGCGCAATCCAAGTACTACCCAACCTATGTCACCGGGCCGCAGCCGAATGGATCGTGGGTGGTCGGCAGTGGTCAAATCATCAACCCGGCTGGCACCCAGGTCGATCTCGGCATCCGGGTCCGCGCCAAAGCCATCGCGCTGAACCCCAATCGCCACACTCACACCGCCGCCGTCCTCACCTTGGGGGCGTCGGAGGCCGTGGAAGTGTTTGACACCAAGACTGGCGTAGTCCTGCAGAACTACATCGCGCTCGGACGCGATTCGAGCGGCAGCTATAACGGCATAGCTTACTCGGCAGACGGCAAGCACTTAGTGTTCAGCCAGGACAGCAGCAATGTCACCATCGCCGACGTCACTCCCGAGGGATTGCTGGAAGATAATGCCCAAATCAGCGTTCCGCCGGACAGTTCCTTCATCGCCTGCTTCCCGAACAGCCCCCCGGGCTCTTACGATAGACCCTGCGCCACGTTCTATAGCCCGAGCACTTCTTATCCCGGTGGCGTCGCCATCTCGCAGGACGGCAACACCGCGTACGCTTTGCTCAATCAGAACGATACGCTCACCAAGGTTGACCTGACGTCGAAGCAGCAGGGTACGCAGATCCGCGTCGGCAACGCGCCCCACAGCATCTTGATCGCTAACAACGGCGTGACCGCCTACGTCAGCAACGAGGGTGGCCGGGCCGCTACCGAAGCCGACTTCCAGATCTACTCCGCCGGCACTGAAATCGTCTCCGACCAGGTGGTTGGCGCCTCGGTTACCGGTACCGTTTCCGTGGTTGACCTGCCTTCGATGACGGTCACCTCCACCATTCAGACCGGTTTGCATCCGACCGGGATGGCGCTCTTCGGACGGTTCCTGTTGGTCGCCAATACCTATAGCGACAGCATTTCGGTCATTGACACCGCGAGCAACATCGTAGTGCGGACGATCAACCTTAGCCTGCCGATTGGCGTGCCTGGTTCACACCAGGCGGCCTATGGCGCAGGCCCGAACTCGATCGCGGTGGATGCCAAGAAAGGCATCGCCTATGTTGCCCTCTACAATGCCAACGCAGTTGCGGTGGTGAATCTCAACAGCAGCGCGAACGAACCCGTCCTGGGATTGATCCCGGTGGCGTATGCGCCGGGCTCGGTCGTGTTTGACGCAGCCGACAACTCGCTCCTCGTTGCCAATGACAAGGGCGTCGGCACGCGTTATTCGTTTGAGTGCGACTACGGCGTTTGCGACTACAACACCCACCAGGACAATGGCACCGTCAGCATTGTCCCCGTGCCGGATGGCCAGACTTTGCAGACCATGACCAAGCAGGTCTTCGAGTACAACCACTGGGATTTGATAAAGAACATCGAATCTGCCAGCGGTGGCAACCCGAGGCATAAACCGGTCGCAATTCCTGCCAAGATTGGCGATCCTTCGTTCATTAAGCACGTGTTCCTGATCATTCGTGAGAACCGCACCTATGATCAGGTCCTGGGCGACGTGGCGGCCGGCAACGGCGAGCCCTCCTTGGCAGTGTTCGGCTACGACGGCCAGGCGCACCTGGACACTCCGAACGCGCACCAACTGATCAAGCGCTTCCCTCTGTTGGACAATTTCTACAATCCCAGCCGCCAGTCGGCCGACGGTCACCAGTGGATCGTTGAAGCCATGGCGCCCTACGCCGACGACATCCAGTCGCCTGACTGGGTCCGCAGTTACCCGGGCGGAAACGCGGGCGATGCACTCGCCTATCAGAACAAGGGCTTCCTGTTCTCGAAAGCCGCGGACGCCGGCCTGCCGGTAAAGATCTACGGTGAATATGTCGAGTTCGACACGTTCCTGCAGCCGAGCGGCTCGACCGACGAGCCGAGCTGGACCGACTTTTACAACGACGCCCAGAAGTTCGAGAGCGGGCAGGAGCAGACGCTGTACTATCAGAACACGATCACGGCCCACGCCTCCGTGCCAGCCGTTTATAACCACCTCATCACCAACTTCCCGCAGTTCGACCTGGGCATTCCCGATCAGTTCCGTGTCGATCTGTGGCTGCAGGACTTCCAAAAGGACGTTGCCAACGGTACGGTGCCCGCGTTGAGCATCCTGTGGGTCATCGACGACCACACCGGCGGTCCGCCCACCCCGGACGCCGAACAGGCCGATAACGACCTGGCCATTGGTCGCATTATCGACTACATCAGCCACAGCAATGTGTGGTCCACCTCGGCGATCTTCCTCGAGGAAGACGACGCGCAGAACGGCGTCGACCACGTTGACGGTCATCGCAGCCCCGGCTATGTCGTCAGCCCGTATGCCATCCAAGGTGGCCCCGTTGACCATACTTACTACACGCAAGTCAACATGACTCGGACGATCGAGCAAATTCTCGGTCTCTCGCCCATGAACCAGTTCGACCTGGTGGCGTCGGCGATGCGAACGGATTTCACCGACAACCCGCCACAGCAAAACTTCCAACCCTGGACGCACGTGCCCAACCAGGTCCCGCTAGACCAGGGCGTTGGGGCAAACTCAAGCCCCGAACCGAGCACCCGTAAGGCCAGAGACTTGAAGGCGGCTTGGCTCAAGAAGAAGGCGGAAATCTTCGCCGGCAAACTGAACAAGCCGGACTCCGAGGATCCCGACACCGTCAACCACTTGAATTGGTACATGTCGACCAATTTCGAGCGGCCATATCCCGGCGAGAGCAAGGTTCGCCCACCGAGCGAATTCAAAAAGGCGGCACCGAAGAAGTCCGCTGATTGGGACGACTAAGGCCCATTTCGACTGCAACCGCCCTCTCCCCGATCGGGGAGAGGGTTTTTTGTTGAAGCCTCAACCTGGGTTCGCTGTCCGATTACATCTCAATCCGCCGCTCGGTGTGCCGCCGCACATACCAGCACGGATTGAATCCAAAGTGGGGAAACAGCGACCGTACACAAGTCTCATTCTCCGGCTGGGCAAACTGATATTCCACCTTGCCATTCTTCTCGTGAATGACATAAAGCGGCGTGACCGCGACCGCATCAAACGCATCCTGCTTGGACGCCCGGTAGCGCGCCCATAGGTAATCTCCCGCATAAAGCATTACCGCGAAGAGGGCGAGCGTGCCTGCCAAGCGCGCGAGGAGCCGTTTGATCTGCGATGCTTCCATGGGATACCTTCCGGTCGAGATAGTAGGTTTTACCGGCCAAAGTGCTAATATCTACCCATCCTGGGGCGTGGCTTGGGCCCCTCCGGGACATTGTCACACGACCACCGGGTGCATCTACGTTTGCGCGGAAGGGGAAGATGCCGCGGGCAGAACAGATCGAAATCCGGCGCTTGTCGGATCAGGACGTCCACGAATTCTATCGTCTCCGGCTTGAGGCATTGGAGACCGAGCCTCACGCTTTCGCCGAGGCGCCCGAGGAACACCGCGGAATCACGCTCGACAGTATTGAGCGCATGGCCTCCGACACGGACGACATCCACAACGTAGTTCTCGGGGCTACCGTGGACGAAGCTCTGGTCGGCATGGCTGGCCTGGCCCAGTACTCCGGTCTGAAGACCAAGCACAAAGCGAAAATCTGGGGCCTATATGTCACGCCGGCATGGCGACGCAAAGGAGTCGCACGGGTGTTGGTGGCGGAACTCCTGCAGCGAGCACGGGCCATTCCGGACGTGGTGCAAGTAGTTCTTTCGGTCGGAACTGAGCAGGTCGCCGCACGGCAACTCTATCTCTCGCTGGGCTTCGAGGTGTATGGCAAGGAGAGCCGTGCGCTCAAGGTCGGGGGTGAGTACGTGGATGAAGACCTGATGCTGCTGCGGATCTCGCGCTAGTTCGTCACACTACACGACAAAATACTTCGCCGCCGGGTGGTGCGCCACGATCGCCGAGGTGCTCTGCTCCGGCTCCAGCAGAAATCCGCTGGTCAGCCGCACGCCCACGTTTTCTTCCGGATGGAGGAGAGCAAACAGCTTAGTCTGGTCTTCCAGATGGGGGCAGGCAGGATAGCCAAATGAATAGCGCGATCCTCGATACTTCTGGTGAAAGAGATCGCGGATGTGCGGGGAATCCTCGCCGCTGATCCCCATCTCCTGGCGAATCGTCTTGTGCATGAATTCCGCCAGTGCCTCGGCGGTCTCGACGCTCAGGCCGTGCAGATACAAGTACTTTGTGTATTCACCGCCTTCGAAGAGGCGCTGCGTTTCTTCGGATGCCTTGGCTCCGATCGTCACCAGCGAGAGACCGAGTACATCCACCTTGCCAGACTTTTTGGATGCGAAGAAGTCGGAGATGCACAGCCGTCGTCCTTCTTTCTGCCTGGGGAAGGTGAAACGGAGAAGTTCGTGGGAAAGCAGGTCCTTCGACTGTGCTCCGGATGACGGAGTCGTGGGAGGTTCGTAGACGATCAGGTCGTTGGCTTCGCTCTGCGCCGGGAAATATCCATACACAACTTTGGGTTCGAAGATGCCGCTGGCGGCCACTTCCTCCTGCAGTTTGAGCTTGATCGGACGGAATTTTTCTTCGACCAAACGGACATAGTCTTCCTGCGATGCCGTCTTCAACTGCCACTGGTTCTTGAACAACGCAGTGTCGTTGATGTAGGAGAAGATTTCGCGCAGATCGAAATCTTTCTTCACTCGCACGCCCCAGAATGGAGGCGTCGGGATATTGGGAGCATCCCCGACGACCGGGCTGCGCTCGACGAAAACCGGCCCGCTTTCTTCATCCACAGCCGCAGCCTTGGCGTACTCCTTCACCGTCTTCCCTTCTTGCAGCCGGGATTCCCGCTTACCGTCCGCCCCGGACAGGTCTTCCATAATGTGCAGCCCGGAGAACGCGTCGTCCGCGTAGAAGACGGCGTTCGAATATTCACGCCGCAGATCGTCCTCGACAAATTTGCGGGTCAGGGCGGCCCCCCCGCAGATCACGGGAAACTCCAGGCTCTGCCGCTGCAGGTCCTGGATCACGTACTTCATCTCCAAGGTAGACTTCACCAGCAGGCCGCTAAGGCCGATCGCGTCGGCGCCGTGCTCCTGTGCCGCTTTGATGATCGTGTCCCCCGGCTGCTTGATCCCAAGGTTCACCACGCGAAACCCGTTGTTGGTCAGGATGATGTCCACCAGGTTTTTACCGATGTCGTGCACGTCACCCTTCACCGTGGCCAGCACAATGGTTCCCTTTTGCGAGCCTGCTTTCTTCTCCATTTTCGGCTCGAGATAGGCAACCGCCTGCTTCATCACCGCGGCAGAGTCGAGCACCGAAGGCAACTGCATCTTACGGGCGCCAAACAGATCACCCACAGTCTTCATGCCGTCCAGCAACACGGTGTTGATCAGATCGAGAGCGGAGTATTGTGCAAGCGCGTCCTCCAGCAACTGTTCAAGAGTCTTCTTTTGCGCTCCGTCACCCACGGATTTCTCCCCGTTGATGATCGCGAACTTCAGCTTGTCCTCGACCGATAGCGTTTCAACATGTGCCGTCGTGGAAGCCTGGACTTTGCCCTTGGTTCCGGCGAAATGCTGCATGTACTTCTGCAGTGGGTCGCCATCCTGCTCGTCGCGATAGATCAGCCTGCGGGCAAGTTCAACTTCTTCATGAGGAATTTTGTATAACGGATAGATTTTTATGTAGTTAACAATGGCCATATCCAGGCCATTATCCACCGCCTCATGCATGAAGACCGAATTCAGAACCCGGCGCGGGTAGACGTCGAGACCGAAAGAAATGTTGCTGACGCCGAGAATCGTTTTGACCTCCGGCAACTCCTGCTTGATGCGCTTGATCGCCTGCAGGGTTTCGATTCCCGCAGTGCGGTACTCCTCCTGGCCGGTAGAAATCGGCAGCGTGAGGGCATCAAAGATGATGTCAACCGGACGTACGCCGTACTTCTTGGTGGCCAGATCGTAGATGCGCTTGGCAATCGCGGTTTTCTTGTCCGCAGTGAGAGCCATGCCCTCTTCATCGATGGTCAGCGCAATCACCGCTGCACCGTAGCGCTTGGCCATGGGGAGAACTTTGCAGGTACGCTTCTCGCCATCCTCTAGATTGATGGAGTTGATGATGGCCTTGCCGGGAATCCGCTTGAGGGCCTCTTCGACCACGTCAGCTTCTGTGCTGTCGACCAGCACCGGAGCAGGCACTCGGGTGGCGATCTTTTCCAGGATGGAAGTGATGTAGCCTTTCTCGTCCTCGCCGACGATGGCACAACACAGGTCGAGCATGTGCGAACCGTCATTGACCAGTTTCTTGGCGAGAGCCAGGATATCGTCGTATTTTCTGCCGCGAACCAGGTTGCGGAAATGCTCAACCCGGGTGGTCGTGTTCATCTCCTCCGCAACAATCAGCGGCTTGGGCTCGAGATCCAGGGGCACGGAGGTGTAGGCGCTGGACGCCGCGGCGGTCGGCTTGATCTCGCGCTCTGCTGGCTCGATCCCCGCGACGGCGTCCACGACTGCCTTCAAGTGCGCGGGCGTGGTTCCGCAACAGCCGCCGACTATGCGCACTCCGTAATCTTGCACAAAGTGCTTGTGATAGGAGGCCAACTCCTCGGGCTTCAGCTTGTAAACCGCATGGCCGCCCTCGTTCTGCGGCAATCCGGCATTGGGGAGCACGGAAACGTGTTTCGTGGAATTCGCTCCCAGAAAGCGGACCGCATCGTTCATCTCCACTGGCCCGGTCGCACAGTTGAGGCCGATGATATCTACATCGAAAGGCTCCAGAGCGGTGAGCGCTGCACCGATCTCTGTGCCCAGCAGCATCGTGCCTGTCGCCTCGAGCGTAACTTGAACGGTCACCGGCAGGCGCTTCCCTGCTCTCTGCATGGCGTCGAACACCCCGACCAGAGCTGCTTTTGCCTGCAACAGGTCCTGACAGGTCTCAATCAGGAGAACATCGACTCCACCTTCGATGAGCCCGCTGGCCTGCTCGGCGTAGCCAGCCGCCATATTGTCGAAGGTGATGTGCGCGAGAGAGGGCAGCTTGGTAGTAGGCCCGATCGAGCCGGCCACGAACCGCGGCTTGTCCTTGGTGGAGAACTGCTGTGCGATCTCGCGAGCCACCCTCGCGGCAGCAATGTTGATTTCAGCGACCTTGTCCTGCAGATCGTACTCCGCCAAGACCACCCGGGTCGCTCCGAAGGTGTCGGTCTCGACCACATCGCAGCCGACGCTCAGAAAACTGGCATGAATATCCTTGATGATTTCGGGCCTGCTGAGGACGAGGATCTCGTTACACCCCTCCTTGCCCCAGAAGTCGTCGGCACCGGGATTGCGGGCCTGGACGCTCGTACCCATAGCACCGTCGTAAATGACGACGCGTTCTTGCAGAGCTTGAAGGAAGTCAGACATCAGTTCTCAGTTCCTAGTTCTCGGTTCTCAGTCAATCCGCGGCGAATGCATCTCTATGCGCGAAACGCCGGCCCGCGGGGACCGGCGTTTCGCTCTACCGCGATTCCCGAACTCTCATGTCCCCGGCATGGGCATGGCTGGCGCGCCCGCTGCCACTTCTGCTTGGTTGAACACTGCGTTCGCTCCCATGTGCGCCGGCCGGGGAGCCAGCATCTGCTCCTTGCGATACACCAGGTTGCTGGCGTTGAAGGTAGCGATCTCGAAGCCGTGCCCATGCGTGATGGCATCGGTGGGACAGGCTTCTACGCAATACCCGCAAAAAATGCAGCGGTTATAGTCGATGTTGTAGACCTTGGCATAACGCTCGGCCCCGCTCACGCGGTGCTCGGCCGTATTCTCGGCAGCTTCGATGTAGATGCAATTGGAGGGGCAGGCCGCCGCGCACAGAAAGCAAGCTACACACTTTTCCAGGCCGTTTTCGTCGCGCTGCAGTACGTGCACACCGCGAAAACGCTCCTGAAACTTTGCCCCTTTCAGGGGGCCTGGGCCATCGGGATAGTTCTCCACCTGCGTGGGCTGGAACATCTCCATGAAAGTGATGCTCATGCCCTTCGCAATCGCCGCAATGTCTTTCAGAACTGGCATGCCTTATTAGTATAACGGATGCCGTCGCGGAAGGCGGCCCCCCACCCCGACACGCTGCGATTCAGGCAATCCCCAGGACCCGGTTAAAGAAGCCGACCAGGTACTTCCAAACCAGGTAGTAGGCAACCAGTGCGAAGGCAAAAGCCAAGGCCAGGACGGCGTATGGCAAGGTGAAGGACTGCAGGTAGAACACACCATCGGGCTTGAGCGCCAGAATTCCCAGCGTCCTGCCCAGCAGGTAACCCGCGGGTACGAGAATCAGCGGAAGAATCGCACCGTGCAGACCGATGGGGAGATGAGGTCGAGGACGCAGCCAGAGGTAGAACATGTTCCACGCTCCGAAAGCGCCGGGCACGATCGCCATGGGGAAAATAATGGCCCGCTCGATCGGGATCGGCACCTGGCACACGAAGCGCACGATCACAAATCCGGCAAGGATGAACAGCAATACAATCGTCGGGACAACAATGCCCGCCATGTAGGCGCGCAGGTAAGGGTGCGGGTTCATAGGTCACCTCCCGTTACAAGTGGTACAACAGCACCGGAATCGTGCCCGGCATCAGGCAGAGGCTAAGTACCAATGCGGCGAGCAGCGCCCAATCAAACCACGGCACCTGAGGAGACTTCTCTTCCAGGCGCCGGAGCATGCGTGGCCACAGGTCGCCACGCAGATCGGGGTCACCAGCATGGATGCTCTGCTTCAACAAGTTCCTAATCTGTTCTTCATCCTGATTCATGGTTTGACACCCTGTTGCTCGAGGTTCTTACGTAACAGCCGTACAGCACGAAACACTCTTAGTTTCACCGCCCCAACGGATATCCCCATCGCGTCGGCGATCTCCTTGTAGGGTTGTTCTTCGATCAGCGCCAGAGTCGCGGCCATGCGGAGCTTTGCCGGCAACTCCCCAAAAGCGCGCGTCATCCGTTGCCGGGTATCCTGTTGCACGGCTGCGTCCGGTGGAGCTCGTTCCGGCAACGAATCCGGCAGAGGCTCTTCCTGACGCGCTGCCTTCAGGTGATCCAACGCTGCGTTGGTAGCGATCCGCCGCGCCCAGGCCCCAAAGCTGCGCTTAGGGTCGAAACGGGCGTGTGCCCGGTAGATTCGCCAGAAGGTCTCGATCGTCAGGTCTTCGGCGACTCCCGGGTCGCGCACGATACGCACCACCCAGCGGTAGACCTCAGCCTGATACTGCCGAAATAGCACCTCAAAGGCCTCGAGATCGCCGCCGGCGAACTGCTCAAACAGTTCCGCAGGCTGCTCCAGCACCGGCATTTGCTCTACCTATATACTTTTACGACAGGGGGCGTGGCGAGGTTACCGGATTTTGCCGCTGATGACGCATATCGCAGGACCAGTGTATTTCCCAGTGGCACACCCTGCTTCGTTTATACTTCATCCCGATTGTGCGAAAGGAGCACCTATGAAACGATTTGCGATTGCCACTCTGTGCTGTCTGGCATTGACAGCCACGCTCGCCTTTGCGCAGGGCGGGGACGGATTTCAGACCGCTACGGTCAACTCCATCGAGAAACTTGCCAACGATGCCCGCCACCCGTCGGACCTCGATCACTATAAGATTTCCATGCGCATGGGAGACGTACTGTATATGTGCAAGGCGGCAGCCCCTGCGGCAACGTTCATGGACTGGATCAGCGGAAAGGAATTTCTTGCAAAGGAAAACGGCAAGATACTGCAGGTGAAGAAACCGGATGGAAAAGTCGTGGAACTGGAGATTACCGGCAAGAAGAAGCCGAAATAAGATCGTACCGCCTCTCCAGGCTTCGTTGACTTGATCTATTCACGCACGTAAGATTCGCGCTGATGATCGGCCAAACCATCGGGCGCTACCGCATTCTGGAAAAGCTCGGCGGCGGCGGCATGGGCGTGGTTTACAAGGCGGAAGACACCGAACTCGGTCGTTTTGTCGCCCTGAAGTTTCTTCCCGAGGAACTCTCCCGCGATCCGGTGGCGCTGGAGCGCTTTCGGCGTGAGGCGCGTGCCGCATCCGCCCTGAATCATCCCAATATTTGCACCATTTACGACATCGGCGCGGATAGTGGCCGCACCTTCATCGCCATGGAGTATCTGGACGGCGTCATGCTGAAGTACCAAATCGGCGGCCGTCCGCTGGAGATCGAGCAACTGTTGTCACTGGGGATAGAAATTGCTGACGCGCTCGACGCTGCCCACGTCGCAGGCATCATTCACCGCGACATCAAACCAGCTAATATCTTTGTCACCAAGCGCGGACACGCGAAAGTGCTCGACTTCGGCCTGGCCAAGCGAACCGGAGCCGCGACCAAGCGCGAGTCGGGATCCGGTTCCGATGACCCGACGGTGACTCTGAAGGATCTCACTACTTACAACGCCGTCGTGGGCACAGTCACCTATATGTCGCCCGAGCAGGTCGAAGGCAAACCGCTCGACCAGCGATCGGATTTGTTCTCGTTTGGTGCGACCCTGTACGAGATGGCTACCGGACGTGTGCCATTCGACCGCGACACCGACGCCGCGACTTACGGCGCTATTCTGCACGTGCGGGCCGAGGCGCCGAGCAAGTCGAATCCGTTCATTCCTCTTGCCCTGGACGAAATCATCGGTAAGGCCCTGGAGAAAGACCTCTCCCTGCGCTACCAGCACGCTTCGGAGGTGCGCGCCGACCTGCAACGGCTCAAGCGCGACAGCGAAAGCGGAATGGTTGCGCACAAAGTATCCACGCCAGGGCCTGTGCCACAACCTCGGACTCCGAGTCCAAGAAAGCTCGTTCCGGCCTTCCTCGCCTTTTTGGGGATCGCCGGACTCATTGCCGGTCTGTACTTCCGCTCGCACCAACCAGGCAAGCAACTGACGGAGAAAGATACGATCGTGCTTGCCGATTTTGCGAACACTACGGGTGACGCTGTTTTTGACGACACGCTGAAGACTGCACTCAGCGTCTCACTGAAGCAGTCGCCTTTCCTGAACCTTCTTCCGGAGAGCGACATTGCCAAGCTTTTGCAGCAGATGACCCGGCCCGCGGGAACAAGGCTTACGCCTGATCTGGCCCGTGAACTGTGCCAGCGCGCCGGCAGTAAGGCCTACGTCGCAGGATCGATCAGCAGTCTGGGGGCCGAATTCGTGCTGACTTTAAGGGCCGTCAACTGCCAAAACGGCGATACTCTGGCCCAGGAACAGACGGCAGCCGCCTCGAAGGAAAAGGTCTTGGAGTCTCTGGGTTCTGTGGCTTCAAAACTGCGCGGAGAACTCGGTGAATCCCTGGCCACGATTCAAAAATTCGACATCCCGCTCGATGAGGCAACAACCTCTTCGCTCGAGGCGTTGAAGGCCTTCACCTTGGGGGAAAAGATTGAAAACGAGAAAGGTGCGGCAGCCGCTCTCCCATATCATCAGCGCGCCATTGAACTTGATCCCAACTTTGCTCTCGCCTATCGGATCCTCGGTGGCGACTACAACTCGCTCGGCCAGGTCGGGCGCGCTACCGAGTACTACACGCGGGCGTTTCAACTGCGCGAGCACGCCAGCGCCCTGGAAAAGCTTTCCATAGACGCCGCTTATTATCGCAACGTGACCGGCGAACTCGACAAGGCTGCCCGCACCTACCAGGAGCAAATCGACAGCTATCCACGATCGGCCAACGCCTACAATAATCTTGGACTGGTATCCGCCCAGCAGGGAGAGTACGAAAAAGCAGCAGAAATGACCCGGCAGGCCCTTCGTCTCAGGCCAGACCTGACGCTGTACTACGAGAATCTCACCATCTACACCACGGCGCTGCAGCGCTTTGACGAGACAAGGCAAGTTGTCCGCGAGGCCCAGACCAGAAAGATCGATTCGCCGGGAATGCACGTCAATCTTTACGACATCGCGTTTGTCACTGCCGACTCCGGCGCCATAGCGGAAGAGTTGCGCTGGTTTTCCGAAAGAGATGACTACCGGAGTTGGGGAACCGGGATTCTCGCCGACAGCGAAGCCTACGCCGGACACGTTAGTAAGGCGCGTGCTCTGGTTCGTCAGGTGGTAGACGCTTCCATCAAGGACGACGACAAGGAAAGTGCCGCCGTCGCGTTGGCCAACTTTGCCTTTCAGCAGGCTGCCTACGGAAACGCCGCCGAAGCGCGCAAGCTGTCGGAAGAAGCTGTGAGGATCGCTCCCTCCAGTCCTGGAGCGATGGTCGGAGTGGCGCTTACTTTCGCCCGGATTGGTGAGCGGGGCCGTGCGGAAGCCATGGCTCAGGAGTTGGCAAAACGATACCCGCTCGGGACCCAGATGCAGGGGCTGTGGCTGCCGTCCATTCGTGCCTTGCAGGCGCTGGCGGCACGCGATGCTGCGCAGGCTGTGGAGCACCTGCAAGCCGCCTCTGCCACGGAACTCGGACTGGTTCCTTTTACCAACAACACCTCCTGCCTGGTTCCCATCTATGTGCGCGGGCAAGCGTATTTAGACTTGGGTCAAGGCAGCGCCGCAGCCACCGAGTTTCACAAAATCATCGATCACGGCGGCATCGTGGGAAACTGTTGGACCGGTGCTTTGGCACGCCTGGGCCTGGCCCGCGCCAACGCGTTACAGGCCAAGGCTACACGGGGCGCAGACGCCGACGCCGCACGCGTCCGCGCTCTCAGTGCCTACAAAGACTTTCTGAGCTTGTGGCACGATGCCGATCCCGACATCGCAATCCTGAAACAAGCCAAGGTGGATTACGCAGAACTGCAGTAGCCAGGGCATTGCTTTGGGGATCCATGCATCTCTTCCAGCACTAATAGAGAATTGCCCGACCGTCACCAACACAAGAGCCCTTCGACTCCGCCGCTGCTTTGTGGTGCAAAGCAGGGTCTTCGCTCAAAATGACCGGAGAATAAGGCGTTCTTACTCCAGCCCCAACTCCTTCCACTTCCTATCCACCAGCGCCTTGGTCTTCTCATCCATCACAATCTCGTCCGGCCAGGGGCGGGTGAAGCCTTCGCTCGGCCATTTGCGGGTGGCGTCGATGCCCATCTTCGAACCATAGTTTGGCAGGCGCGAGGCGTGATCGAGGGAATCGACCGGGCCGAGAGTGAATTGAATGTCGCGCTCGGGATCAATGTGGTTGAGCGCTTTCAGCGTGACTTCGCCGATGTCCTGCACATTCACGTCTTCATCCACGACGATGATGCACTTGGTGAACATAGCCTGACCGAGCGACCAGATGGCGTTCATCACCTTGCGCGCCTGCCCAGGATAGGACTTCCTGATGGAGACGAGCATCAGATTGTGGAACACGCCTTCAATTGGAAGATTGATGTCCACTAGTTCGGGAATGGTCAGCTTCATCAGCGGCAGGAAGATACGCTCCACCGCCTTGCCCATCCAGCCGTCTTCCATGGGCGGTTTACCGACGATCGTCGTAGCGTAGATCGGGTCTTTACGATGGGTGATGCAACTAAGATGAAAGACAGGATAGAGATCCTCGAGTGAGTAGAAGCCCGTGTGGTCCCCGAATGGACCTTCGGTACGAAGCTCATCCAAATGCACGTGGCCTTCGAGCACGATCTCGGATGACGCCGGCACCTCCAGATCCACCGTCTCGCACTTCACAAGCTCTACTGGCTTCTGGCGCAGAAATCCGGCAATCAGATATTCCTCGACATCGGGCGGAGCCGGGACGATGGCAGAAAACGTAATTGCCGGATCGGTGCCGATCGCCACCGCAACTTCCATCTTGCCGCCAGGCGTATCTTCGGCGAGGACGGAGCCACCAGAAGAGCGAGCCATGAGATCGACGGCAGCAGACCGATTCCCACTCTTCTCATTACCCGGACCCGATGCTCCATGTGCGGCCACACGTAAAGCCTCGCGGTAGTGCTCGGCACCAACTTTCTGCCGCTGCCAGTGCATGCCGGTGGTTCGTCCGTCGTACACCTGCATGCGGTACATGCCGACATTGCGCTTGCCCGTCTTCGGATCGCGCGTAACCACGCACGGCAGGGTAATGAAGCGCCCTGCATCTTTCGGCCAGCACTGGAGAATCGGGAACCAGTCGAGGGAGAAGTGGTCGCGCCGGATCACTTCTTTGCAGGGGCCGGTGGAGACGGTCTTGGGGAAGAATTTGCCCATCTCCGCCAGCATAGGCAGCATCTTCACCTTGTCGAGAAAGCCCTGCGGGGACTTCACATCCATGAACGCACGTATGCGATCCGCTACTTCGTCCAGCGAATTCACCTCCAGCGACAGGTTCATGCGGCGTGCGGAGCCGAACTGGTTGATCAGCACCTGCGCCCCGGTATGCCCCTTGATGTTCTGAAACAGCAGGGCCGGGCCACCTCCTGCGCTCTTGCTGACCCGGTCAGTGATTTGGGCAATTTCCAGGGTCGGATCGACTTCGGTGCGGACCTTCTTTAATTCGCCGGCGCGTTCGAGCGCGGCTATCCAAGTGCGCAGATCGTCGTAGGCCAAAGCTCCTCCGGGAAAGCTGATTATACGGCAGCACGCGCTTGGGCGAAGGGCGCAGGTCCCGTAGTGAGCATTCGGGAACGCGAGTGTAATCTTTTTGTAATTTCGTCGCCAGATCACTTTCAGGGGTGCGCGCCGATTTCTAGCCTAGAACTGGAGAGCTCTCATATACCATGCAGATCCACCCCAGAGGAACACACGCCCGAGTTCTGCTCACTTCGGTATTTGGACCCTACGCGCAGGACGACGACTTCGGCAGCCGCGCCATCAACCCCATGGAGCTGTACCAAAACCAGGTAACGCGCGCGCAAGGCGCGTTTTCGCTGCGCATGTTTCATCGTTCCTGGGGAATCATGCTGATCCAGGCAAACATCTCCGCACCGTGCACCTTGCTGGACTTCCCGACGCGGGCGGACTTCGCGCGCGAATTGACTTCGCATGAATACGACATCGTGGGGATCTCTTCCATCATTGTGAATGTTGGCAAGGTGCGCGAGATGTGCCGCATGGTACGCGAGCTTTCGCCGCACTCGGCAATCGTGGTAGGAGGACACGTGGCCGCCATTCCGGCCATTGAAACCATGATTGATGCCGACCATATCGTGAAAGGCGAGGGCATTTCCTGGATGCGGCACTATCTGGGAGAGAGCGAAGGCGCTCCGATTCGCCACCCGGCAATCGTTTCGGCCTTGGGTTCACGCATTATGGGAGTCGATTTGCCGGATGGTCCGGGCTCGACAGCCGCCACCATTATTCCGTCTGTCGGGTGCCCCATGGGCTGCAATTTCTGCACGACCTCGGCTTTCTTTGGCGGCAAGGGTAAGTTCACCAACTTCTACGAAACCGGTGATGAACTGTTTGAGGTCATGGCCAAAGTGGAAGCCGAGATCGGAGCCCGAGCCTTTTTCATGATGGACGAAAACTTTCTGCTGCATCGGCCGCGTGCGCTGCGCTTGCTGGAGCGAATGAAAGAAGCCGGGAAGAGCTGGGCCCTTTCTGTGTTTGCCTCGGCCAACGCAATTCGCAAGTACAGCATGCAGGAGCTGGTCGAGTTGGGCATCTCCTGGCTGTGGATGGGTCTGGAGTCGCCGCGATCCGGCTACACCAAGCTGCAAGGAGCCGATACCCGGCAACTCACGCACGAACTGCGCCAACACGGCATCCGGGTACTGGGTTCGACCATCGTGGGGTTGGAGCATCACACGCCGGACAACATCGCCGAGGAAATTGAGTACGCGATCGCCCACCAGACAGATTTCCATCAGTTCATGCTTTATACCCCGGTGCCGGGGACGCCGCTGTACCAGGAAATGTTGGAGCAGGGCCGATTGCTGGAGGGAATCGACTTCGCCGACATCCATGGGCAGTACAAATTCAACTTCCGGCACGGGGCGATTTCCCGGGAAGACTCAAAACGCTTCCTCGACTGGGCGTTCTGGCGGGACTTCGAGTGCAACGGGCCAAGCCTGTACCGCATCTGCCAGACGATGCTGCAAGGGTGGAGGCGTTACAAAAACTATCCGGATGCACGCGTGCGCGAGCGTTTTGCGCGTGAGATGACGAAACTGGGTAGCGGTTACAACGCTGCCCTGTGGACGATGGAACGCGAATTCAAAAGGGTAAACCGCGAGGTTGGGACCCAGATTCACCAACTGCGGCGCGAAGTGGAAAAGGAGTTCGGCTGGGTGGCCCGCGCCACCGCGAATTTGCTAGGCCCAATATTGTTGTGGACCACCCGGCGGGAAGAAAAACATCTAGCCAGAGGAAAGAGTTACGAGCCGGAGCTGATCGTTGAGCGAAGCAATTGGCTCACGGCCTGATCGGCAAAGGTCTGGCGGGACTGAAGCAACGATAAGGGTGACAAACTTTTGACAAGCCTATGCCGCATCCTGCCCTATAGGTTGCTACACTGTTCCTATCTGGCCAGGCTTGGAGAACTGTGGGGATCGGATTGCAACGGCGCGTGGTCATCACCGGTATGGGCGCGGTCAGCCCCAATGGGGTGGGCAACTCTGCCTTCTCTGCCGCTGTTGTCGAAGGGCGCAGCGGCGTGCGCCGCATCTCGCATTTTGATCCATCCGAAATTCCTGTGCAGATCGCAGGTGAGGTTTCGGACTTTGATGAGTTAGCCTGGGTCGAAAAGCGGGAGCGCAAGCACGTCTCCCGCGTGCTCCCACTGGCTCTGGCAGCCGCGACGGAAGCACTGCAAGAGGCGGGTATCGACGCCCCTTCCCTTCCCCTGGAACAAAGGCAACGCTTTGGCGTAATCCTCGGATCGGGGGGCGGCTCGCAGGAATTCACTGAAGAACAATACCGGCTGTTCTTTCACCAGCAGTACAAACAGATGAGCTTGTTCTGCGTGCCCACCGGCGTCATGGGGACGCTTTCAAGCGAACTGAGTGTGCGCTTTGGGCTGCGAGGGGCAAGTCATGTCATCACGACAGGGTGCACCTCCTCGACGGATGCCTTCGGATACTCCCTGCGGCAGATTCAATCCGGACGTCTGGACATGGTGCTCAGCGGGGGCGCCGACGCCCCCATCGCCCTGGGCATCGTCAAAGGCTTCATCCTGATGAAAATTCTGACCGATTCCTGGAATCACGCTCCCCAACGGGGCTCGCGGCCGTTTTCCGCGGATCGGAGCGGTTTCGTGCTGGCCGAAGGCGCATGGATGTTCGTCCTGGAAGAGTATGAGCACGCCCGGCAGCGCGGCGCCAGAATGTTAGCCGAGATCTGCGGATACGGCTCGACTTGTGAGGCTTTTCATCGGGTCCGGCTGCAGGAATGCGGCGAGGAACCGGCGCGGGCCATTGGGTTGGCGATACAAGAAGCCGGCATTTCGCCGGCAGATGTGCACTACGTGAATCTGCATGGCACATCCACGCAGTTGAATGATCGTATCGAGACGCGCGCTCTGAAACTGGCCTTAGGCGAAAGGGCGCGGCGCATTCCTATGTCGGCGCTGAAGTCGCAGATCGGACATCCCCAGGGCGCCTGCGGTGCAGCGGGTGTGGCGGCAACGATCGTCGCCATGCAGACGGGGAAGATTCCACCAACTATCAACGTAGAGAACCCGGATCCGGAATGTGATCTGGACTATGTACCGGAGGCGGGACGGCGCGCAGAAATCGAAAACGCTGTGTGCAACTGCATTGCGTTCGGCTCGAAGAATTCAGCTTTAGTCTTGCGGAAGTGCGCGTAGGTGGCCCGGCCGAGGCCGGCCGCCGGGTTACTTCTTGTTGTTGGCTGCCATCAGAGACATGAGGGCATCCACGTTGCCCTTACCTTCGCGTTCGGTCTCGGACAGGTCCACACCCCAGAAGTTGTTCTGCTGCTCGACCGCCTGCACTCCTGCCTGGACCTCGCTGGAACTGAGCTGCTGGACCCACACTACCTTGAAGTTGGCCTTCTTGGGGCCCCGCTGTAAGGAGATGATCTGGCCAGGCTTCAACTCAGCGCGCAAACCACCGAGTCGGGCCCCGACATAGGTCAAGTCGAACGTATGCGCTAGATGGGTGACCCCGCCAATCGCAACCTTCACGGGCAGCACCATCTTGGTTCGCTTGGCTCTGCGTTGCTCGGCCATTTCCGCTTCATTATCGAATCCGAAGGGATGCCCGAGAAGATTACCAAGGTCATAGGCGGGGCTCCCCCGCCCATGCCTAATCTGAAGCTAAGGAAGGAAGATATCGACCTTCAGCTCACTCCAATGCGCTATGGCCTTGCATCCGCTGCCTGTTCCCATGCAGGCGATGTAGACCCCGATGGTATGGTCGCCGGAACCCGTCACCGTGGCATCCACCGCCGCGGAGAAGGATTGAAAAGGCGGCGATCCGGCACTGGTAACGCGGTTGGCGAGCAACTGGTAGTTGCCGTCGGCATCCGTCGGCCCCGGCGACGGAGCGGCATTGTCCACCAGATACTGGAAGGCCACGATCGGGTTGGATTCGTCAGTTTCGACCTGTGCGTTGAGGCTGATGTGAAATGTGCATGTGCCTCCGCTTGCAGCCGGACACTGTACGGTCACAGGCCGGAACATGGCGTGGCGGGCCTTGCAGATGGAACCGGTGCACGTCGCTGTGGAATCGCCTTTGTGAATCAGCAAAGTCGACGATTGCAGGGCCTCATCCGGCAGAATCGTGGTCTGGGCCTGGCTCTGGGGAAGAAGAACGAGAAAGGGCACGAAGCCCGCCAGGACGAGTCCTGCCAGGCACAAAATCGGGGATCTGCGAATCATGGGTCGTCTCCTTAGGGGATTGAGGAAGGGTTACTGGCTTTAGAGGGCAACCTCAATGGCCCTATATTGTATACTCAGCCGCGCAATCGCAGGTTACAGGGCCAATAGATCAGTCACGGCAGTCTCCACTTTCGGCCAAGCTTGTGAGACGGGATTGATCAGGTCGAAGTGATCGGCGGATGCAATTTCCAGGTAGCGGACATTCTCCCCCCATTTTTTCTTCTGGTCGCAGTAGTCCCGGCTGAAGGCCGCCGGCACAGTGTCATCGTTGGTTCCGTGGATCAGAAACTGTACCGTGTCCCTGGGGATAGCAAGCTGGACAGGGTCAGCGTCCCGGTAACGGTCGGGCACCCCGGCCGGACTCCCGCCAAGCAACTCGGCCACTGCACCATTGCTGAGATGTAGCTCCCACGCCCGCTTCAGGTCCACAACGCCGGCGAGCGAGACCACCTGCTTTACTCCAGACTCGTGCGCCGCGAGGCAGATCGCCAGTTGCCCTCCCGCGGAGTGGCCCATCACCAGCACTCGGCGAACATCGAGCCGGTAGCTCTCGGCGAGCTGCGCGATATGCTGGTAGGCGTAACGGACATCCTCCAATGTGCCGGGCCACCCACCTCCGGTATCGCCTACCCGGCGGTACTCGATGCTCCAGGTCGCAATGCCTTTGGCCGTCAGGACGGCGCACAGGTGTCCGGCGTGGGCCAGATCATACTTCGCCCGCCAGAAGCCACCATGGATGTTCATGACTACAGGAAACGGTCCCTTGCCAATCGGCAAGCGTAGGTCGCCGAACTGCTGGCGAGCAGGCCCGTAAGAAATGCGCTGGTCTGCAGCAGGCGGCGCGAGGGTGAGTATGTCGTCGGACGGCATGGCTACAGTCTAACCTTGTGATCCTGAGCACAATGGTCATCCTGGATGTAGTGGTCATCCTGAGCGAAGTCGAGGGACCCCGGTTCCCTTTCCTCCGTCATGGCCGTCGCAAGGCATCCTCCCCACTGCCCTCAACGTCATTCAGAGAATTCCTTGACGGGCCTGCACCAACACAAGGATCCTTCGACTCCGCCGCGGCTTTGCTACGCAAAGCAGCCTCTTCGTTCAGAATGACAGAGTGGAGTATGGAAAACAGCCTGTCACACGGATTGCAGTCAACCGTCACTGACGAGGCACCGCGGCACAACTAAAATGTTTGGCGACAAGTCGGCTCGGGGACGGCCCGTGGCTGACAGGACACTCTCCGAGCCTCAACCCCATCCAATTCAGGTCCATTTAACTCGAAGAGGAGAGGAGGACTCCCCCTATGTTTGCACGCATCCTTGAGTTCGTTCCGAAATTTGACAAAAAAGACGAGATGATCAAGACGGTCAAGAACGAGATCGTGCCAATCCTGAAGAAGCAGCCTGGCTTCCTCGAGCTCCTTCCGTTTGTGCCGGAGACCCGGAACGAGAAGGTTGTCAGCATCACCCTGTGGACGGACAAGAAAGACGCAGAGCGCTATGAGCGGGAGGTGTTCCCGAGGGTCGAGCAGATTCTGCATCCCTATCTGACCACCCCGATCACCTGGAAGATGTATGTGGTCGAGACCACGCTTTGCGAGCACTTCGTCAACGCGCTGGCGGCCTGACCAGAGAGGACACTTGGCCGGAGCGGCTCCTGCCGCCCCGGCTGGGTTGGATTACTGCCCTTTCAGCTTGAGCTTCGACTTGTTTTCATCCAGAAATTGGCGAAGCTTGTCGGCCGCATCCAGCAGCCGTGTCCATTGCTCGTAATACAAAGTCACGGGGAAACGCCCCAACCCGTACACGCTCACACCACCCTTTTCGCTGACGCGGAATTCCAAACTTCCCGTGCGCCGCTGACCCTGCTGCTTTTCCATCTCCGCCAGGCGGGCCTTTAACTCTTCATACGTTGGTTCAGCCATGGTTTTCGTCCTTTATTGGATTTCTATCCCATGATAGGGATTAGAAATGGGTTCGTCGAGGGCACATCGCCGTAGGCAGGTCCCCTTCTTATCTCCTTGCTCCCAATAAAGAACTCTGTCTGCCGTTGCCAGGGAGCATCTCATCACGAAACCGGGTG
>Ga0335082_10001295_pt1 | contig 26753 bp, 42 predicted proteins | sample Lox_Sample_41_FD_206718 | JGI IMG/M metagenome (GOLD analysis project Ga0335082, IMG submission 206718) | Soil microbial communities from Loxahatchee National Wildlife Refuge, Florida, United States - Lox_Sample_4.1 | ecosystem: Environmental > Terrestrial > Soil > Wetlands | place: USA... | reverse complement strand
GGGCGCGACGTCCCGAAGGTGTGCCCTGCGTGCAAGAGCCGGTCGTGGATGCACCCGTTCCGGGAGCGGATGCCGGTGACGTGCCGGAAGTGCGGGTACGCGTGGCGAACGTTCCGCGACAAACCGACGGCGCAGTGCCCGAACTGCAAATCGCGGCAGTGGACGGAGCCGAAGAAGCGAGGCGGCCGTGGGTGAGGCGAAGGATCGCGGCACGTTCGAGCAGCGGCGGCGGATGGCCGCGGCGCGCGCGGCGCGCGTGATCCCGCGGCTGCCGATGGCGCGGATGTCGATCCTGGCGCCGATCACGCGCGAGCTGGTGAAGGGACCGAACGGGCGCGTGCAGATCAAAGAGACCACGCGGCAAAAGGACGTCGTCGAGACGAGTCGCGACGGCCGGCAGTACGTCTGGGACGGAACGTGTTTGCGGAGGGCGCGTCGTGGAGTTTGATCATCGCGCCGTCCCGCCGGACGATCGACGGCCGACGCCGACGACGTGGGCAACGTGGCTGCGCGGGCTGCTCTCGGGCGACGAGCAGTGCTGGTGGAAGTCGTGGTACCGAACGCACTACGTAGCGGCGCGGCGGCCGGTCGACGACGACGGCGCGGGCCGTATGGCGCTCTGGCGGGCACAGCACGCGGAGATGGTGCGCGCGGTGCGCGATCGGTACATGCGCGACGGCTGGGACGTCGCGACGGAGCATCAGAACCGGATTACCGTCGCCGGCAGCGTGATCACCGCCGTCGCGGTGCCGGATCTGGTGGCCGTGAAGATGCTCGACGCGACGTCGCTGCACCGGCTGATCGTGGACTGCAAAACGGGCAAGGAACGCGCGTCGGATCGCTGGCAGGTGATGGTCTACGGCGTGCTCATGAAGTGGCACCGGCCGCAGGAGCCGACGCGCATTGAAGGGCTCGTGGTCTACCTGTCGGGGGAAGAGCGGAAGGTGAGTGCTCAGGACATCGTCGACGCGGAACCGCATGTGCGGCGGGCGCTGTCGACGATGAGCGGGGAGCACGCGCCGGACCGGGTGCCCAGCGCGCAGGAGTGCCAGTTCTGCGACATCGCGCACTGCGACGTGCGGGTGCAGGGGACGGCTGAGACGTCGACGAGCGACGAGTTCTGACCGTGCATCGCGGCACCTGGAAGCGGCGGGAGCGGGAAGCGGCGAAGCGACTGGGCGGCGTGCGGATCCCGGTGACGGGCGAGCGCGCGGGCGCCGATGGGCTGACGGCAGAGCTGGCGATCCAGAGCAAGCACGGGCGCAACCGGCCGTCGTACCTGACGGAGTGGTTGGCCGGGATTCGGGAAGCGGGGCGGGTGCGCGGCAAGGTCGGCGTGGTGATCTGGTCGACGATGCACGAGCCGCTGGACGACGCGGTGGTCGTGATGCGGTTCCGGGATTTCGAGGATCTGATCGCGCGGCTGCCGGCCGGGTGGAAAGAAGAGCCGCCGGCCGGGATGCTGCCGGAGAGTCGAGGACGACGATGAACGAAACAGCAGCAGTCGAAACGGCGCTGACGACGCGGCCGAACGAAGTGCCGGAGGTCGTCGCGAAGCGCGGCGTGACGTTCCCGCAGTGGAACGCCCTCTGCAACTCGGTGTACCCGGGGGCGAACCCGAACTCGGTGATCCTCGTGCTCGACTACTGCAAGGCGCGCGGGCTCGACCCGATGAAGAAGCCCTGCCACATTGTGCCGATGGAAGTCGAAGTGGCGAAGCGGAAGCCCGACGGAACGGTCGTCAAGACCGACGAGTGGCGCGACGTCGTCATGCCGGGCATCTACGAGTATCGGACGACGGCGCAGCGCACGGGCGAGTACCTGGGCCACGACGAGCCGGCGTACGGGCCGCTGGAGAAGTTCGCGGGCGTCGAGGCGCCGGCGTGGTGCAAGTTCACGGTCTATCGGTGGAACACGAAGGCGCAAGCGAAGACCGCGTTTCCGGTGGTGGTGTACTTCCGGGAAGTGGTCGCGACGACGCGGCGTGACGGCACGGCGAACGCGCGCTGGCGGCGCGCGCCGATCCAGATGCTCGTGAAGTGTGCCGAGGCCGCGGCGCTGCGTGAAGCGTTCCCGGAAGAGCTGGGCGGCGTCGCGACAGCGGAGGAAATCGAAGGGACGCGGATCCAGGGGGCGACGATCGTCGAAGGGCGCGTGGTCCCGGACGACGACGATCTGCTCGACTACCTCGATGCGCTGGCGGCGCCGGAGCGGGCGGAGTACGAAACGCTGATGAAGGCGCTGAAGTTGCAGCCTGGCGAGATCCGGGCGCTGATGCGCCGGTTCGACGCGAACCCGAAGGGGCTGCTCGCGGAGCTGCGCGTGCGCGTGCAGGCGAAGCCGGCGAGCGAGCCGCCGGCGCGCGCGGCCAAGGTTGACGCTCCCGGCCATCCTCCCGCCCAATCCCAGGGAGGCGCGGTGGCGGGGACGACGACCGGGGCGGCCGCGTCGCCATCGAAGACGGGCGTGTTGCAGTTCGGAACCGATTCCTTCTGAGGGGGCAGTGATGGGCGACGCACAGGCGATGAATGCACTCGTGCCGGGGCAGCGGGTGCGGCTGACGGGGATCGAGCCGAAGGGGGCGAGCGGGACGGTCAACCGCGTCGCCGGCAGCGGCCGGGCGGCGTGGGTCCGGATGGACGAGCCGTTGCCGGACCAACTGCGCACGTTCGAGCCCGAGGACGAGCGCGCGCGCGACCGGATGGTCTACGTCGACGAAGTTGAGCTGATCGGGTGATGGTCCTCGTCGCGGTGTTGCTCGCGTGGACCGCGGTGGCGTTCGCCGTGGGCGTCCGGCTCGGCCGGTGGATCGAGCGGCACGCGCCGACCCCTCCCGAGGAATGACCTCTCCAGAGGACATTAGTGATGAGGGTGGGTTATAGCGTCACGTTCGAGTTCCAAACGCGGCCCCCGGTGACGCACCGAGGGGTGGTTCTAGCTCTGGCAGCGCACACATGTTGCGCGCGGGCGGTCCGAGAGGCGAAGCAGGCCCTCAGACCGCGGGAATGGACATCGGTCGTCTGCGTGCTCGATATACACGACTTCAAGGCACCCACGGAGGGATCGTGAACCTGCCGGTAATGACCCGATCTGGACTCGAAGCGGCCCGGTGTGGGCTTCGGTACAAGACCCTCTACGTCGATGGGCTCGATGACCCGTCCGACTACAGCCTGCGCGGGACGGCGATTCACCTGTGCCGGCGGAAGTACGTGGAGCGGCTGGCCGCGGCGCAGATCCCGCAGGACGCGGAAGAAGCGCGGTTGGCGTTCATCGAGGGGGTCCGCGACGCGAAGACCCCACCTCAGTTGATTCCCGAAGTCCGGGACGTGTTCGAGCGCCACGTCGAACACTTCGAGCTGAACTTGGAGGCGTTCATCGCGACGGAGCGCCGGCGCGTCAACGCGACGGCGGCGCTGCCGCATCAGTTCGAGCCTGACCTGGAGTACGCGTGGCCCGACGCGCTGGAGATTCAGGACATCAAGACGTACTACGTCGCGATGACCGAGGCGCAGGCCCGCACGGCCTTTCAAACGCGGTTTTACATGTGGGCGGCGATGCAGGCGTGGCCCAACTTCCCGGCCTACCGCTTCACCTACGACTTCATCAGGTTGAACAAGTTCGTGTCGGTGCAGTTCTCGCCCGACGAGTTCGACATGCTCGATCGGGAAGTCCGGGCTTGGGATGCGGTCCGGCAGGCGCGGCACGCCGAACAGCGGTGGGACGCGGAGCCGGGCGAGGTCTGCACGTTCTGTCACCTGCACTGCCCGGTGCGCGACGATCCGCGGCGCGCGTACCTGCGCGTGACGAACGAGCAGGAAGCGCGCGGGAACGCCGGCCAGATCATCGTGCTCGAAAAAGAGCTGAAGATGCGCAAGCAAATCGAGCGCGCGTGGTGCGCGGCGCACGGCGGCCTGACGGTCGACGGCGAGCACTTCGGGTTCAAGGTGTCGACGACGCGGACGTACGCCGGGCAGGCGGTGGTGGACACCGTGCGGCAGCTCGGGGAAGAGCCAAGCTTCCGGGTGTCGGCGTCGGCGCTCAAGCCGATGTTCAAGCGGTTGCGCGGGCTCGAACAGGACCTGGAACCCGTGCTCGAAACGAAGGAAACGGCGAAGTTCACGCACTGGAGCGAGAAGGGCGCGTTGCGCGCGATCGAGGGCGCGGCGCCGGACGACGAGGAATGACGATCACGGTCATCCGGGTCGACGGCGCGGAGGAAGCGCACACAGTGGATGGGTGGCGGGAGCTGCGGAAACTCATCGGCGCGTCGACGGTGGACGTGATCGACCTGCTCGACGGCTGGCTGATGATTCTCGACGATCGGGCCAAGCGGGCGGAGCGGCCGGAGAACCAGCGGGCGACGGCGCGGTATCGGACGGTGTACGGCCCCGGGGCGACGCGGGCGATTCACGGCGACGTGGCGATCGTCCCGGACGGGGATTTCGACTGAGGGGGGCGGACATGGCACGCAGGCGAATCGGGGTGGGGAAGGTGCGGCGGCGCGAGCGGGATCGCGCGCGTCGGAAGTCGTCGTGGAAGGCGTTTCACGCGGCCGTGGAGCAGGATCGCAACGCCCTTCAGGAGCGGGTGTTCGCGCTGGAGCGTCAGTTGCGCGGGTCGCAGGCGGCGCTGAATCAGCCGACGGTCTTTCTTCATGGCCGGCGCGTGCGAATCAGCACGCTGCTCGATCACGATCTGGTCGCGTGCATTCACGACATTGAACTGTTCTGCCAGGACGCGCGGACCGAGATGCGCGGCGACGACGGCGAACGGGTCATGGTGCGGCCGCCGTTCCCGCAGCCGGTGTACGACTACCTGCTGCGCGAGGCGTACAAGCGCAAGCTCGTGGTGCGCGAGGCGCTGCACACGCTGACGCCGGGCGACGCCGTCGACGAGACGAACCGGAAGGCGAGCGCCGACTGATGCCGCAGGGCGAGAAGCGCATCCCGTTCGACGCCAGCGGCCAGCCGGAATTACACGTCACGGGGCCAAACGACGATCCATTCAGCCGGTGGAATGTCTGGTTGAACACCGGCATCGCGGATTTCGACGGACTGTGCATCGGCGCCCACGAGGACCGCGAGAAGGCGATCCAGGAAGCCGTCGCGGTGCTCTACGCGCTGCACGGAAAACTCATGAAGGAGCTGTCGTGACCATTCGATCGTTGACGCTGACCAACTTCCGATCGTTCGAGAGCCGGACGATCGACCTCGGCGGGCGCACGCTGATTCTGGGGCCGCTCGCGTCTGGCAAGTCGTCGATCTACGACGCGATCCGCTGGCTGCTCACGGGCGTCTGCCGCGGGCTCGATGCCGCCGGCAAGGGCGCGGACCGTCTGATCCGGACCGGCGAATCGCAAGCGACCGTGACGGCGACGATCGAGCACAAGGGGAAGACGGCGACGGTGACGCGGAGCGTGCGCGCCGGCGCCGGCACGGAACTGCGCACGGACGTCTTCCAGGGCTCGTCGTCCGATCAGCAGAAGGCGCTGTACGGATGGCTGGGGATGTCGTCGCTGGAGCTGCTCGCGGCGCTCGACAGCGACGTGTTTCTGGAACTCGGCCACGTCCAGGCGAAGACCCTGCTCATGGGGCTGCTCAACGTTCACGTCACCGTCAACGACGAGACGTTGTCGCTCGACGAGCTAGAGCGCAGGTACGAGGCGGCGTTCGAGCGCCGGCGCACGCTGAAGGCGATCCTGGCGACGCTGCCGGCGTTGCCGGCGCCGGCCGAACCGCCGCAGGACGCCGACGAGATCCGGTCGAAGCTGACGGCGCTGCGCACGGAGCTGGACGAGAAGAAGGCGGTCATCGCGGCGCGGTCCGGGGCGCTGACGGAGCGTCGGAAGTCGTTCGAACAGTTGCTGGCGAAGCTGGACGAGAAACGTCCGGAGCGCACGGCCACGGAACTCTGGCAGCGGGTGACGGAGGCGGAGCAGACGCGCGAGCGGGCGCACCAGGACCTGAAGGAGCACGACGCGCTGGTGGCGCGCGAGACGCCGACCGAGTCCGCGATCGACCCGGCGCGTGTCGCGGCGCTCGAACAGTTCAACCCGAAGAATGGCTGCGTGCTCGGCGGTGGAGTCGCGTGCCCGGCGAAGAGGTCCGTGTTCCAGGCGGCGGCGCGCACGCTGAGCGAGACGCTGGCCGCGGACACGGAAGCGGCGAAGGCGAGGGACGCCGTCAAGGAACGGCGCGCGGTCTTGGCGAACTCGCTGGAGACGATCGCGCGCGAGCAGGCGGCGCTGCGCGAGGCCCACACGTACGCGGTGACGTGGGAGCAGGAGCACGCCCGGGTGGTCGCGTTGCTGGCCGAGATTCCGGACGCCCCGGAAGCGGCGGCGGACGACGACCTGAAGCAGACGCAGGCCGACATCGAGACGCTGACGGGCCGGATCCGCAAGGGCGAGGCGGTCCTGGAGAAGCACGTCCGGCTGGCGAACGAGCAGCGGGCGTACGACGCCCGGCAGCAGGAACGAGAGGCCCACGACCGCGACCTCCGGACGGCAGAGTTCCACGTGGAACAGTACGGGCCGAAGGGGGTGCGCGTCGCGGCGCTCGGGCAGGCCCTGGCGGACTGGCAGGGCGCAATCAACGGGATTCTGTCCCCGTTCGGGTACACCCTCGCCGTGTCCGTGGACCCGTGGCGTGTGGACGTGAACGGCCGGAGCTGGGTGATGCTGTCGACGTCGGAGCGGCTGCGGGTTGGCATTGCGGTCCAGGCGGCGGTGGCCGCGGCGTCCGGGCTCGGGTGCATCCTCATCGATCAGGTGGACCTGCTGCTCTCGAACGAGCGGAAGCTGCTGTTCGATCTGGTGATGTCCCTGCCGCTGGATCAGGCGCTCGTGGCGCGGTCCTACGAGCCGGCGGCGGAGAGTCCGGCGTCGAACGACCGGCTGACGGTGGTCAGGCTCCAGTGACCCGCGTAGACGTCGCCACAGGCATCTGGCTGCTCATCGGGAATGGAGAGCCTCCGTCGGTGACGTTCTTCATCCAGAGGCCAGACGGCGAGGTTGCTGGGGCCACGCTGCCACGGGACGAGCTGAAGCGGCTAGTCGAGCGGTTGCAAGAGACGCTCGTCGAGAAGCCCCTGTTCGCCGGCACGCCCGATCCGGCGTCGATCGACGCGCCGGGCGGCCGCCACGAGCAGATCACCCGGCTGTGGAACCAGCTCCAGCGGGACCCGATTCCGAAGGTGGTCCGGATCGGGAAGTCGCTGCGCGGGCACGTCGAGGCGCGGTGGCGCGAGTGGCCGAAGATCGAGTACTGGGACCGCGCCATCCGGGCGCTCATGGCGTCGGAGTGGTGCCGGGGCGAGCAGGCGGACGGGCGGGGGTGGGTGGCCGACTTCACGTACCTCGTCAAGTCGGAGGCGACCTTCGCGCGCTGGGTGCAGCGTGGGCTGGCGGGCGAAGGCGTGCCGGCGCGCGTGCGCAACTGCACGCACGAGCCGCCGTGTCGGGCAGAGGGCGGCCGGTCAGCAGAAGCGGTGTGTACCGAGAAACGGTTGCGTGGACAATGAGCGTCGAAGGGAAGCCCGGTCGGTCGAAAGAGTTCGACGCGTTCGCGGACCAAGTGGCCCGAGGCCGGTCGTGAAGATTAAGGCGCCTTGGTCGGTCGTGAGGATTGAGGCGCGGGATCTGCATCGCGGCGACATCGTGGATGGGCATGTGGTGTTCGAGGTGAGCCCGACGCGGTACAGCGACTACGTGACGGTGCGGTGGGAGCCGAAGGCCGGCTGTCCACATTGTGCGGCGGGTAGTCTGGTCTCGCAGTACCACAAGAACTCGCTGGTCACGCTGGGGCCGCGGCGGGCTGGCACCGTTGGATCGTTGTGAGGGGACTGAGGGGGGCGCAATGCCGAAACCGAGTGTGATGAAACTCCGAGAGGAAGAGGGTCGCGTGCAGTCGCTGCACTTCCGGGTGAAGGACGCGCGCGAGAAGGATACCCAGACGATCGCCGAAGTGACGTTCGAGGTCAGCCTGACCCCGACGCTCGCGGCGCGTGTCATCGAGAACATGCCCGACGACCTGTACATCGAAGGGAAGAACGGCCGGCGCGCGGTGAAGGAAGACGTGCGCGAGATCGAGTACGACCTGCCGTCGGCGGCGTACCTGATCGAAGTCCGGAGTCGCCCGGACATCCAGAAGCACCTGCGGCTGTCGGGCGTCACGGTCCGGAAGCTCTCGGCGTACAAGAACGCCGAAGGCGACGGCTTCAATCTCGGGTTCACGCTGTCGTTCCTGCTCCTGGATCCGGAAGAGGCGTTGCTGTTCGTGAAGCACCTGCGGAAGCCGCTCTGGCTGACGTTCGCGGAACAGCAGCCCGTGCTGCCGGATCTGACCGAAGGGGCCGCGGGCCAGGATGTCGACGTCGCGGCGGATGGGACGGCCGCCGCACGGAAAAGCAAAAGCGGCGAGACCGTCAACTGATGAGCCTGAAGCGCACGTCGCTGACCGTGACGGTGACACTCAAGAACGGTCAGAACCTGGAGTACGCGTGGCTGTCGGATCTACCGCTGGGACGCGCGGCAGCGAGGGCGAGAAGCGCGGTCGTGCGATCGATGCGACGCGACAAAGTGGTGGGGCGGACTCGGATCGTGCGGCTGGTCGTGCGCGCGGAGGACATCGCGAGTTAGCCGAGAAACCCTGGTTCGACCTCTGGGTGCGCTGCCGCGTCTGCGGTCGCGTGTGGTTGGAGATGACCGTCGATCGGCGCTCCTGGTGGGGCGCGCACATTCGCTCGGATGTCGCGCCCAAACACGGGCAGCACTGCACCTGCGGGGCGCGGCCGCCGCATCTGCTCGATCACGTCGACGAGCGAGAGGGGAGTCCTGGCGAATGAGCGTGCTACCGGGGAAAGAGAATCCGTGCCTGATGGCCGCCGACGCGTTGCGCCTCGAAGGGGTGACGGTGTCGGTCGGCTTCGATGACGTGCTCGATGTCGCGCTCGGCGTCAACCACGCCCACTTCGACACGATGATCGTCGTCACGTCGCACGCCGACAAGCGGACGCAGGCGGTCGGCCGCAAGCACAGCGCGATCGTGGTGCTGACGGACCTGTTCACGAAGAACGGGCGACACTTCAACAAGGGGGCGGCGATTAACGCCGGGTTCAACTACTGGCAGTACCACGGCTGGCGGTTGCACCTGGACGCGGACATCCTCTTGCCGGACAACTTCCGCCGGGTGTTGTTCAATCACACGACGCTCGATCGGTCGACGATCTACGGCGCCGACCGGGTCGACTTGCTCGGCGACGGCGAGCTGACGTCGTACCTGCGCACGCGCCACGACAGCCCGCAGCACAAGGGCGGGATGTTCCTGTGGCCGCCGGAACGGGGCATCTCGCACCGCTGGATGTCGACGCTCGAAGGGTACCTGCCGCTCGGGTACTTCCAGCTCTGGCACGCGAGCTGCCAGAAGCCGTACCCGTACAGCCTGGGGACGGCGGCGCACGATGACCTGATGTTCTCGGCGCTTTGGCCGCGCGATCGGCGCGTGCATCTGCCGACGGTGCTCGTGCGGCATCTCTGCGGGGCGCGGCCGCGGATCGGGGAGAACTGGGACGGGCAGCGCCGGCAGCCGAGACTGAACGGGAATCATCGGAAGGGGTGAGCCGTGACGGCAGCGGTGTGGCAGAAGCTCGTGCGTGACGTCGCGGAGCGACTGGGCGAGCAGCCCGGCAATGGTCCGCTGATCGATTGCTTCGTCAAGGCCGCCAGTCGGGAAGCGCCGGCCTGGAGGGCGGCGGTCTGGCAGGACTTCGTCGACGCCGTCGACGACGTGATCGACGCGTGGGGCCACGGCGCCTCCATCGAGAATCTTCTGGCGCCTCGTATTCATGTGATGACTGCGGCGCGGCGGCGGTTGGACTCGGCGGACCCGCCGCCGGCGCCTCCGCTGGCGGCGCCGCAGGGACCGCTGACGCTGACCGAGTCGGCCGACGAGGCGCGCGTGCGGCTGACCGTGCGCGTGTTCGCGAATATCGCCGCGGTCATCGAGGCGATGGAGGAACTGATCCGACCGGCGGCGCCGCTCACGGTCAAGAACGTCGATCTGACGGGCGATCATCCCACGCTGGTCCGGCCTGAGCGGTGCCTGTACACCGTCGACGAGGACGGGACGCCGTGGTGCGGCAACGATCGGAAACAGACCACCTCGCTCAACGGGGCGTACTGCGAGGCGTGCGGCGGGAAGTACGGACCGGAAGAGCAACATCGCGTGTCCCGCTGAGCGATGTCGGAGCGTATCCTTCCGCACAACCTGAACGCAGAACGCGCCGTGCTCGGGGCGATTCTCGTCGACGCGGAGCTGCTGGCGACCGTGCTGCCGGAGCTGCGGGCCGATGAGTTCTTCCGGGGCGCGCATCAACGGATCTACCGGGCGATGGGCGAGCTGGCGAAGAGCGCCGGCGGCGCGATCGACCTGCTCACCCTGGCCGACGCGCTCGGCGACGCACTCGACGACTGCGGCGGCATCGCGTACCTGACGGCGCTCACGGACGGGGTACCACGATCGTCGAACATCCTCCGGTACGCGGCGATCGTGCGCCGGGCCGCGCAGCTTCGGGCGTGCATCGGGACGGCGAATGAAGTCCTGCACCGCGCGTACGAGGGCGAGGACCCGGACGCGATCGTCGACCGCGCCGGCCAGCAGTTCCTGGAGATCGCCGAACACCGGGAGCACAGCAAGCTCCTGCCGATCGGGTCCGCGCTCGCCGGCACGATGGCGTCGATCGAGGCGCGCGCGAACAGCGCCACGCACCTGTCGGGCCTGAGCACGGGGCTCGCGGACCTCGACGACATGCTCGGCGGGCTCCTGCCGGGGAAGCTGATCATCGTGGCGGCCCGGCCGTCCGTGGGCAAGTCGTCGCTCCTGCTCTCGATGGCGTCGGCGGTGTCGGCGGCCGGCAAGCGGGTGGCGCTCTTCTCGCTCGAAATGGAACGCGAGGAACTCTGCCTGCGGATGCTCGCGGCAACGGCGCAAGTCTCCGGGCGCCACTTGCTCCGCGGGACACTGACCGACGTCGACTACCGGCGCGTGGCGGACGCGCTCGGCGAGGTCGAAGCCCAGCGGATCTACATCGACGACACGGTCCGCCTGCTCACGCACGAGCTGATGGCGAAGGTGCGCGCGATGCAATTCCGGGCGTCGCTGGATCTGGTCATGGTGGACTACATCCAGTTGATGCCCGGCGATCCGGACGCGGAGAACCGGACGCAGGCCCTGGCCGGCATCTCGTCGGCGCTCAAGGGGCTGGCCCGCGAGCTGAAGATTCCGGTCGTGGCCGCCTCGCAGTTGTCGCGCGCGTCGGAAGGCCGGCGCGACAAACGGCCGCAGCTTTCAGACCTGCGTGAGTCGGGCGCACTCGAACAGGACGCCGACGTCGTCATTGCCGTACATCGAGAGCATTTGTACTCCCCCAAGATCGAGAATGCCGATGTTGCCGAATTGATCGTCTTGAAGCAGCGCAACGGTCCCACGGGATCCGTGGTCGTGCGCTGGATCGCTGAGCAGACGCGCTTCGCGGACCGACAGCGGAGCCTGCTCGATTCGTAGGGAGAAGACCGAGACGTGCCGAGAGTTTGCATTGACGAAACCGGGCAACGGTTCGGCCGCTTGCGTGTGGTGCGGCGAGCGGATGCGGTCGGCGTGCGTCGAAACACCCGGTGGGTTTGTCAATGCGACTGCGGAGGGAAGTCGATTGTCACTGGTTCCGATCTCCGCGCCGGCCTGATCGTCAGTTGCGGGTGTTGGAGGCGCGAGAGGGTGATGAAGCACGGACTGGCTGACCGGCCAGAGTACTACGCGTGGTGGTCGGCTCGGGACCGATGTCGCAATCCGAGTCATCCCCAGTGGCGCGACTACGGCGGCCGGGGTATTCGATTCTCCAGTCAATGGGACGATGTGAGAGACTTTCTGAGGGACATGGGGCCGAGGCCGGCGGGGCGGTCGTTGGATCGAATTGACAACGACGGGCACTACGAGCCGGGCAATTGCCGATGGGCGACGCGGCAAGAGCAGGCGAAAAACAGCCGATTCACCCCGGCAAGGCAAGCGCAGTTGTCCGCCGCGAACGCCAAACGGATTCAGGCGGCGCACGAGCGTCGTCGGAGCAACGCGAGGTAATCATGGGCGCCACACTGAAGGACGCGTCGGTCGATCTGGCGGGGCTCGATGCCGGGGGGCAGTGGTTGAAGGCGGTGCTCGATGCGCAGTCCGACGCGCTCGTCTCGGCCGGCACGCTCCAGGCGCCACTCGTGATCACCTGCGGCTGCGAGGGGCACGGGCCGACCGATCCGCATACGCTCGGGCACGCGCTCGATGTCCGGACCGACGATCTGACGCCGGCCCAGATCCGGGCGGTCTACGTCGCGCTCGTCGAGGCGCTCGGGCGCCAGTTCACCGTGCTCTGGGAAGTCGCGCCGGGCGCCACGGTGCCGCCGGAGCTGGCGGATCTGGCGTACGTCGGGCCGGTGACGGCGCCACACCTACATCTCCAGGTCCGCAAGGGCCACACGTTCGATCCGGCGCAGCCATGATGCCGGCCGCGAGCGTCGTTGCGGTCTCGTTCTTGGCGCTCGTGGGCGGCTGGTACTGGGGTTATCGCGTGGGCCGGCGGCGGGAGCGTGGCCGGCGGCCGTGAGCGGCCCGCCCCGGTCAGCCGGCGATCGATATCTCGCGGATCGCGGCGATCAGCCGGTCCGCGCCATGTAGCGCCACGAGTTTTCGCAGCATGAGCAGGCTCTCCGGGTGCAGGCGCTCGGTCGCGCGCGTCTGTTCGGCGCGGAAGGCGGCGGCGAGGCGCTCGACGCGCGCGGCGGCGTCTGGATCGGGCTGTCGTCGGATCATAGGGTACCTCCGGACGTCCGGCGCGGCGCCGGGCGTTTCGGCCTTCCGGCCGTCGTCAGCGGAGGGCGGCGCGGCGCGGACCGTTCGATCGTTCGTCGTCGGTGATCACGGGTTCGGCGTCGCGCGCGAACGTGCGGTACGCGTCGAGAATCAGATCCCGCAGCGCGTCCTGCGCGGCGCCATCACTGACGGGACGCAGGAGCGCGAACGATCGGCGCTCCCCGTTGACGGAGTACGAACGCGCGGGCCACGTCAGGGCCAGTCCGCCGGAGCGGCGCTCCCAGACGGCAAAGCCGACGAGTTTCAGGCCGGTGAGCGGTCCGGCCGTGAAGTGCAGCTCGGCGTCCGCCAGTTTGCCGGGCGGGTTCCCCTTGTCGTTGCTGATGAAGTGAACGTGGATGCTCATGGTTGTGTTTTCTCCTTCGGTGGTTGTCGTCGGTTGTGTCGTTGCTCAAGCGGTGTGGCCCATCGGCAGTTGCCCGGTTCGTACGGACCGTCCGGATCGATGCGGTCCAGCGAACGGCCGGCGGGTCGAACGCCCATATCAGCGAGGAACGGATCGAAGGTGGCCCATCGCTCGCAGACGTCGATACCGCGTCCGCCGTAGAGACGGTATTTCGGGTGCTGCGGGTACCGGCAGCGTTCGATCATTGAGCGCCAGGAGTTGTAGGTCGGGCTCCGGTGAATCTTTATCGCGTGGCCGTGTCTGCGGCGTTGGTGGCCTGGGATGAAGCGGAGGGGTTCGCCGCGTACGGATCCATAGCGTTGGCTGGTCTGCTTCGCTGGTGGCGTCGGTTGTCCGCAGCCACACGCGCAGAGCCGGCGCGCGGCGGGGGCGGACAGATACGCTCCCCAGCCGGCCGCGATCGCCGGGGCGCACGGCGGATCGCAGATTCCGTGTGAGGTCTGGTCGGACTCGTGCCCCGGTTGCGCCGGTCGGATGATGACGTGGCACCATGCGCAGCGGACAGGACCGGGGTACGGGTCGGGGCTGGTCACAGGCTCCCCCCGCAGTGCGGACACCGGCGCGCACGCCAGACGGGCGCCGGGGTCTGGTGGCAGTGCGGGCACGGCGGCCGGCCCGGTTCGATGCTGTACCAGACCTGTAACAGCAGGCTCCAGATCGGAGCCCAGACGACGGCGGCGACGATCAGCAAGGCGAGGACTACCATGCGATCCCGTCCTTCGCCGGCAGCGCAGGCCGGGGCGATCCGGTCGGCGGGGTGTAGTACCTGGGCCGCGTCTCGTCGGCGTGCGTGGCGGGCGCCGGGGCGGCCGGCACGGGCCGCAGCGGGGCCATCGGGCCGGCAGGCTCGGGATCGCGGCCGGCCGGCGCGTGGTCGGGCGCCTGGGCCGGGGTGGCGTCGAGCGCGGCGCGCGCGGCGATCGTGGCCTGGATCAAGTGCTTGGCGCGCGACACCGCGTCATGGGCGGCCGGCAGCGCATCCGTGGCGAGCGGCGAGGCGGCCGCGTGCAAGGCCAAGTCGAGCGCGGGTGTCTCAATCCGGAACGTGTTCCCGACAGTCAGGACGTGGAGAAACACGCGCAATCCGTACGCGTGCGCGGTCTCGTCAGCGGTGGGCGGCGGCGGTAGGTCTGGGGTCAGCATGGCGGCGGTTCTCCCCTGTGGCGGTTACGGGTTGAGGTCGAGCGTACGCAGCGTGCCGAAGGCGCGGCGGGCGTTGTGGGCGGCCATCTGCGCGAGATAGGCGGCCTTGTGCGCGTTGCCTTTCCGGATCGCCTCGATCAATTCGTCGGATTCCTGGTCGGCGATCCGGAGCTGCGTCAGGGCGCGGGTGAGCGCGTCAGAGATGACGGCGTTACGGCGGTTCATGATTGGTTCCTTCCTTCGCTGCGGGACCATTCCGGTGCTAGCAGTAAAGCCTCGTCGTCGTCGGCGTGGCGGACGTGATCGACGGTAATGATCCGTTCGTCCGGGCCGAGGTGATCGATCAGCATGGCGCCGAGATCACGGCGCGCGTCGCGCGCGGTCGCGACGTCGAACATACGGACGGCGCCGCGGGCGGTCGTCGTCGTGACGCGATAGACGGTCATGGGCGGATCCCTCTCTCCCCTGGCCTTGGGACCGGGGCCGGCGTTTACGTCCGGACGCGCACCGCGCGCGCGTCTGGATCCCTCACGCGATGCGATAGCCGGCGCGGCGGATGGCAGCGATCATCTCGTCGCGCGTGCCGACGATCAGGTACGTGTCTCCGTCGCGTTCGATGCCGACTGAGGCAAAGTGCTCCGGCAGGCGGACGGCGACATCCGCCGTCCGCAAGTCAAAGCCGACGTCGAGCGGCGTCAGTCGAAGATCACCTACGCAGGTCTGGCCGGTCGTCTTGGTCGTGGTCATTGGCGGTTACTACCTCCTGGTTGTCGTGAACGCGATCGACGTCACGCGCGAACGAGTTTCGCGCCGCGGGCGAGGACCTGGGCCGCGAGGCGGTCGAGGTCATATCGGTCGTTCTGGTACCCGTCCGTCTCGGTTTGGGCGTCGCGCGTGATCCCCTGCGCGATGCCCCAGTACGATCGCGGGCTGATCGCCTCGGTCCGTTCGGCGGTTTCGTACGCGTGCGTCGCCTGTTCGGCCGTCGCGCCGAGGGCGCGGAGTTCAGAGATCACCGCGTCCTTACTCACGGCGATCTCGTGGCTGATCAGGCTCTGGATCAGCGCGGCGTCCGCGGCGGCCGATCGCTGCGTCCACTTGAGCGCGATGCGCCCGATCTCCTGGATCGTGGCGTTACTGGCGTCTCCGACGTGCCGGCGCCGGAACTGGGAATCGAGGACGGCACCCATCAACAGGTGATTCCCGCAGATCGCCCGGAACAGAATCGACTCGATGATGATCCCGGCGGCGCCGACTTCGGAGTTCCGCATCAGGATCCCGCGGTAGAGCGTGCGCGCGTCCTGGCCGGCGGGCGACGTCGAGCCGGGGCCGGGCGACGCCAGGCCGGCGAACGGCGCCGGGCCGGCGACGACGAGCGGCGCCGCGCGTTCCCCGGACGGGTCGGGCACGATGGATCCCCCGTCGATCATGATCACGAATGAATCCCGATCGCCCGCGTAGAACCCGGCTGGTTCCCCGGTCCAGGTCGGCGGCGCGATCCAGTCGTGGCCGTACGCGTTGGTGTGACGCGCGACGGTGTCGCGGAAGCCAGAGTACAGGACTTCGTCCCAGACGCGGCCGTACGTGTCGCTGGTGCAGGCGCGCACGATGGGGTCGGTCCCGTTCGCGACGCGGATCAGGACGTTGGCGCGCGTGCCGTCCGGCGTCTGGCTGATCCCGTGGTTGATGCAATCGGCGGCGAGCGGCGCCGGGAGCGAGCGGAGGTAGCCGGCCGGGGCGCCGACGGTCCTGGTGAGCTGTCCGAAACTCCAGTGCGTGAGCGGCGCGGCGCCGCGCAGGCTGTGCAGATCGACCCCGCGGCCGTTCGGTTCCGCGTGGAGATCCCGCAAGCTGTAGACCCGTTCGGCGCAGTGCTCGCGCACGTTGCGCGCGTGCGCGATCAAGGCGTCGAGGGTCGGGAAGCGTTCATCGGGGGGCCGCTGGTAGTAGTTGCTTTGAGCGGCCTGGGAGTGAGCAAGCGAGGTCGGCATGGGTTCACCTATCGGCCGGCAGGGAAGATCCCGACACGTTCGGCCGGCGGGCGGCCGTGCGGGTCTCCTGGCCGGCGTTCGGACCGGCCGCGGGAGTTACAGGGCGGGCCGTTCGGCCGGCCCTGCCGTCGTCCTGGGGAGCGTCAACGGATGTGCGCGTGTCCGGTGCTCGGTTCCGTGATCGGGCGGCTGGTCGTCGGTTGCGTCGGCGTCGTCGGCGTGCATCCGGCCGCGGCGATCGCGAGCGCGGCGAGCACGGTCAGGCCGACGACGATGATCCAGAGCGTACGTAGGCGGGTGGGCATGGCGGTTACTCCTGGTCCTGCCCCGTGGCGGGGTCCACAAGGGCGAAGTCGATGTACCCGTCCGGCACGTCATCGAGGACAGAGAGCACGTACAGGCCGGTAGGGCGCACGGCGAGCACGCGCACAGCGCGACGCAGGCGATCCGCGTGCCGTTGGGCCGCGACGATGGCCGGCGCGATGGTCTCGTACACGTCGGGGGTCAGCCTGACTTGCGACAGTGAGAGGCGCGGCATGGCGGTTACTCCTGGTCGGAATCGCCGGTGGGACCGGAGGGCGTGCCGTCCGGCGTCGCGGGCACGGTGCGCGGAGCAAGGCGGCGCTGGACGTCGGCAAGAACATCGGCTGGCGTCGCGCCCTCGGCAATGTGCTCGCTCAGCGGGATCGGGCCGACAGAGATCGTGCGGTAGAGCGTCAGCCGGTGCGGCCGGTTCAAGTCGCGGACGATCGCGTCACGGTGCGCCTTGCGGGCGGTCGTCTCGCGCAAAAGGCGCTGATACTCCGGATCGGCGTCGAGCACGGCGCGGCGGCGCTGGTCGAGCGCCTCGGCGGCCGCGCGCGCGGCGTCCTTGGCGGCCGGCAGCGCGGCGCGGAGGTCCGCACGTTCGCGGGCGGTCAACGTCGTGCCGGAGTAGCGGGCGAGGGACAGGACGCGCGGCTGACACTTCAGCAGGCGCGCGCATTCGGCAAGCAAGCGGGCGGGGGTCATCGTCGAGCCTTCCCGGTCCGGTCAAAGGTCTCACGACGTCGCGCGGGCCGGACCGGGCCGCGTGCCGTCACCTAAGGCGAACGTCGCCCCAGACCCCACGATCGTAGTCCTTCCGGGGTGCAGGTGTCAAGTCATCACCCCGTCCGCCAACCCGTATCGTCGGGGGGCGCGAGACCGGAGAGAGCAAGAGAGAAAGACCCGATGCCCGGTGTCCGGGGTCGCGCGCGTTCCCTGCTCTCTCTCCGCACGTCTCGCTGCTCGCACGCTCGCTCGCACGCGCCGCGCGTCGTCCGCCCTGGCCGGCGGCACGCGTCGGCACGGGTCAGTACGGCGCACGCGTCCGCGATGGCGCACTGCGCCGGCAGCACGCACGCGCGTTGCGTCAGCAGCACGCGCCGCAGCGCACGCACCGCGCCGGCAGCACGCTCGCGCCGGCAGTCAGGCGCGCGGCTGGGCAACTGGCAGGTCGGCAGGGAGAGCGAGCGGCCGGGCTGGCGGTCAGGGCGCTGGCCGCGTGCGGTGGTGTGTGCTCCAGGTGGGCGGCCGGGCCGGCGGGCGGCCGGCATTGTCGTGCGAGCGGGTGTCACGCACGCGAGCGCGCCCGCGGGCCGGAGCCGCGGAGCCGGGCGACGCGCGCGGGCTGTGCGCGCGGCGCCCGGCGGGGCGCCGGATCCGGGGCCGGGCCGGGCCGGCTGGCGCTACGCTGGCGCTTCGCCCTCGGCGGCCGCGGCCGATGGCCGGCGCCCGACGTTGTCTGAGGGGTGCGCCCGCGCTGCGCGCGCGCGCACTCAGGCCGGCGCGGTTTTTTTCCACTGGTTTTCGAGTTGAGTTCCAGTGGGGTCGGGCGTAGACTGCGCGAGAGCGCGGGGCGCAGGGTCGAAGGGAGTGGTGAGGCGATGGGCGTGACGACAGCGGGTCGAGGTCGGACGGGACGGAGCGGGCCGGCGCGAGTGGTTGGGAATGGGCCGGCGACGCGCGGGTCGGCGGTGAAGAAGGCATGGGCGGCCAGGAAGGCGCTGGCGAAGAGCGGGGCGGCGGGGACGGGAGCGGGGCCTGGGTATTCGAGTGGTCGAGCGGCTGGGGCGAAGCTGGCGGGCGGCGGGAAGGCTGTGGGAGCGGCGCAGCCCGGCGGCGCGGGGAACGGGAAGGGGAGTGGGCCGGCGCCGGCGAAGGCGGCGGTGGCGGCGGTGGATCCGACGGCGGGCGGGGCGGCGGCGACGGGCGACGCGAAGGAGTAGGGCCCGATGCCGCGCGGAGTGAAAGCGAAGGGCGTGCTGCCGGAGAAGCTGACGGTCGAGTTGGTGCAGGGCGAGGGGTTTGTGCGGCTGCGCGAGGCGGCGCGGCTGGGCGGGCTGCACCCGGCGATTGTCGAGATGGGTTAGAAGCTCTTGGCGGCGAAGACGGCGGTGGGCGGGTCGTTTCACCCGGGGCAGCCGGCGATGGTGGAGCAGGCGGAGGCGATTCGGGCACAGTTCGTGTCGGGGTTGCGGAAGGTCGCGAAGGCGTTCGATCCGGCGCACAAGCGGAAGGTGAAGTCGCACCGGGACGGGGCTCGGCTGGTGTTCTGGTACGAGTAGGGGCGCGATGGGCCGACGGTTCTACGGGGCGTACTACTTGAGTCCGGACGCGTGGCCGACGCGCGAAGACTGCCTGGAGGTCCTGGCGCCGTCGATCGTGGCGACCTGCCGGAGTGTGTTGAATACGAGTTCGCCGGCGCGGTCGTTGGGGCAGTCGACGGACGCGTTGTCGGGGTTGACGCTGGATCCGCCGCGGTCGCGGGCGCGGATTGCGAAGGTCGATCGGCTGGCGGCGCGGGCGGTGGCGCGGTTGCGGGCGCAGTGCAAGCGGGAGCTGTGGGAGGCGGACGCGAAGCGGCGGCGCCGGTGGGAGGCCGATCCGGCGCCGGTGGTGGCGGCGCCGCCGCCGACGGTGACGCCGACGGTGGTCCCGCCGCGGTGGACGGCGGCCGAGGTGGCGCACATCGAGCGTGAGGTGGAGCGTCGGGTCGCGTTCGCGCTCCGGCTGCGCCAAGAGGCCGAGGCGACGTCGACGACCTGGACCGATCTGATGGCGACGAAGCTGCGTCGGTTACAGTGGCTGCGTGAGACGCTGGGGGCATCCGTCGCGGACGGAGAGTGAGGGCACATGACAGCGGGCTACGTTCCGTTGAACGGTCAGGAGTGCATCGAGCTGATTTGCCAGGAAGTGCGGCGGCAGCTTGTCGAGAGCGGGCAGTTCGGGCACCACGTCGCGTTCCCGCTGGTGACGTTTGCGGTGGCGGTGAAGACGCGGTGCTACCCGCCGGAGGGTCAGCCGACGGATCGGCTGGTAAGCGGGGCGCTGGGGGACGTGGCGGCCGAGCCTGGGGCGGTCGTGCCCGAGGTCGAGGCGGCCGAGCCGGCGCCGTTCGTGCGCGGGCATGTGGTCGAGGCGCCCGGGCGTGATCGCGAGGGGCTGGACAACATTCCGGCGTCGATGCGGACGGGGGCGGGCGGTCGGGTTGTGCCGCGTGAGGCGAAGCCGGTGCAGGTCATCGGCCGCGGCGGCGCGGCGGCGCCGGCGGTGCGCAGTCTCGGCGGGGCGCGGGAAGCGGCGCTGGCCGACGGCGGGCTGCCGGCCGGGCTGGACATTCAGCCGGACGGGCGGAACACGGTGCGCCGATTGCCGGTGAGCGGCGGCGGGATGATGCCGGGCGAGGTTATGCGGCCGGCGGTGAAGCCGATGCCGCCGGGCGTGGTCACGGTGACGTCGCCGAACGCGGCGCGTCGCGAGGCGGGGCTGGCGACGCCGGCGCCACGGGTGACGCCGATGGGCCAGATCGTCGACAGCTTCTGAGGCGACGATGGGCGCGATGAACGGGCACTTCGCTCCGGGGATTCCGATCGTCGGGGCGGCGCGGTCGTGGAAGTCGGTGCAGATGGCGCCGTGGCAGCAGATCGATCCGACGAGTCCGTGGCCGGCGACCGGGCAGGCGGTCGGGCAGGCGTTTCCGAAGGGGTTGTGGCTCGTGTCGCTCGTCGCGGAACGGAGCGACGGGATGCCGGTGATGGTGCAGGGCGTGCTGGGCGGGGACGTGCTGACGCAGCCGTCGGTCGTGGGCACGCGGATGCAGCAGCTCTTCGCGGCGCTCGCCGGGTTCCGCGACTGCGCGTGCGGACCTGGGGGCGTGACCTGCGCGAAGCACCGGATGCAGGCGGAGGCGCAGGTGCGGAAGTTCACGGGGACGATGGCCCCGGAGGGTCATGGCTGACGATGCGCTTCTTCTCGATCGGGGCGATCACGCGGGAGTTGAGACGGATCGCGGACGCGCTCGAACGGTTGAGCCCGCCGACGAGCCGGCCGACGACGCCGGGGCGGCCGGCGCATGTGACGCGGGCGGATCTGCCGCGGCTGGCGCGACAGCGGCGCCTGGAAGCGATCGGGCGGTCGGCCGGGCTCGATCCCGCGGCGGTGCGGTCGCGGGTGACGGAGATCCTGGCGGCGTCGGAAGGGCGCCGGACGTCCTCGGCCTCGCCCGAGCGGCCGGCGTCACCCCCGCGGACGTAGTCGAGACGTTGCGGCTGGCGGTCGTCGGGGTGATTCCGGACCCGAGCCACGGAAAGGCGCGGAAGATCGTCACCGCGTGGGACCTGTGGGCGGCCGAGCGGCGGAGTCACGGCAGGCCGATGGTCGACCGGCGCCCCTTCGAGCAGTGGTGCACGGCCAAGGGGTACGACGCGGTGCAGTTGGCCGCGTGGTGGGCCGCGATCGTGTTCTCGGCGAGCCGGCTGGCCGTGAATGCGCGGTTGGCGATGCTCGCGCCGCGGGTCGTGGCCGCGCTCGATGCCCGGTTGACGTCGCCGACGGCGAAAATCGAGGATCTGAAGGCGTTTTTCGGGTGGCTGAACCCGCCCGCGGTGCCGGCGCCGAAGTCGCATCATCGTGCGGCCGAGCCGGAGCGTCGCGCGCCGGCGTCTCCGCCGCGTCGGGCGGCCGCGGCGCGCGATCCGGAGCCTGACGATGAGGCGCCGACGCCGTCCTTCGAGCGGGATCAGCGGTCGATCGCGAACGCGGTGCGTCAGGTGAAGATCGAACCGCCGGCGGAGGCGCCGATCGCGGCCGACGCGCCGGCGGCGCCTGCCGCCGACGAGTTCTGAGCCCGCCGATGTACTCGCGGACGGTCTGTCAACAGCGTCTCGATGCGATTCCGGGGATCGTCTTCGAGGATCTGTCGATCGACGAGTGCCGGCAACGGTCGGCGGCGATCGACGCCCTGATGGATCCCGACACGGGGAAGCTGTCGCGGGCGCTGACGCTCGAAGAACGTGCGTGGACGAAGCACGAGCAGGCCCGGTGCACGGCCGATTTCCGGTACTGGTCGACGCGCTACGCGAAAATCAACGACAAGGCGAACCGGCTCGTCGACTTCACCCCGAACATCGCGCAGAACATCATCCTGGACATGTGGTCGGAGCTGGAGGAACAGCAGCTCGCGATCATGATGCTCCAGTTGAAGGCGCGGCAGGCCGGCGTGACGACGCTGACCGAGCTGGCGATCGCGCACCGCGTGCAGTTCTACCCGGACGTGAACGCGGTCGTCGCGAGCGCCGACGTGCAGAAGTCGGACAAGATGGCTGGCATCATCCGGCTGGCGTGGGATCACGAGCCGTGGTTCCTGATGCCCGAGCGGACGCGCAACACGCTGCGGTTGGTCGAGTTCGGGAAGCTGAACTCCGGGCTCTCGGTGCAGCACGGCGCGCAGATGAGCGGCATCGCGCGCGGCACCACGCCGTCGGTCGTGCATCTGTCGGAGGTCGCGTCGTTCATCGATGGCGAGATTTTGATCGAGGCGTCGATCCTGCGCGCGTTCCACGAGACCCCGTGGCACTTCTTCATCCAGGAGTCGACGGCGGACGGGCTCTACGGGTACTGGCCGAAGAAGTGGCGGGAGGCGCGCGACGGGTGGCCGCAGCAGCGGTCACGGTTCATGCCGGCGTTCCTGCCGTGGTTCATCTCGCGCGACCTGTACCCGACGGAGGCGTGGTTGCGCAAGCAGCCGATCCCGAACGGGTGGGAACCGACGGCGCTCGTCAAGGCGCACGCCGAGCGCGCGCGGCTGTACGTGGCGAGCGAACCGCGGCTGCGCAAGTACCTCGGCTTCAGTTGGCGGATGCCGATCGATCAGCAGTGGTACTACGAAGCGGAGTACGAGAGCGCGCGCGCGAGCCGGCGGCTGAACCTGTTCCTCCAGGAGATGCCGGCCGACGAGAACGAAGCCTTCCAGGCCAGCAACGAGTCGGCGTTCGACCAGGACGTCGTCACGATGTACGCGAACGAGACGAGCGCCAAACCGCCGTGGGGCGTGTTCGGCTTCGAGTGCAGCGAGGACCTGCTGGGGCGCAAGCATCAGGCGTCGCTGCGGGAGATCGATCCGAGCCGGCCGAAGATTCGGATCCGTGCGGGCACCGATCGCGACCCGGTGGACATGCTGCTCGTGCCGCTGAAGTTCGAGGGCTACACGGTCAAGGACGGACGCTTCTACGTCTGGTTGCCGCCCAACGTGAACGACGAGTTCGGCATGGGCGTCGACACGGCGTACGGGGTGGGCGAAGACGAGACGGTGTGTGAAGTGCTCAAGAAAGCGACGCTGCTGTCCGGCCCGGAGCAGGCCGCGGAGTTCGCGTCGGCCTACATGTCGGCCGACACGGTCTGGCCGATCGCGCTCGCGATCGCGACGTGGTACTCGCCGACCGGACGGCAGTGCCGCGCGACGATCGAATGCCGGGGCACGGGCGACGGCACGCAGATCGCGATGCGCAAGCACGGGTGGTCGAACTTCCATCCGTGGGTCCACTACGACAACCGGCGCATTCGACCGCGCGAGGGCGCGAAGATCGGCTGGTACACGAACGCGGCGACGCGCCAGCTCCTGATGGACTGGATCATCTCGGCCCTGAACGACCGCTGGCTGGTGATTCACTCCCCGTTCTTCGTCAACCAGATGAAGGCGCTGAGTCGCGACGAGTTCAAGCAATCGTTCCGCGCCGACTACGGCGGCCACGACGATCGCATCCTGGCGCTGGGGATGATTCTCGTCTCGATGCACATTCTCGATGTGCGCGGATTCCGGTATCGTCGGATGGGCACGTCGGAGGGCGACGGCGCCGGCGTCAGCGAGATGGTGGCACAGGGCGACGCGGCGCGCGTGATGAACGACGTCGTCGACGCCGTGTACGATCCGGGCATGCAGGGGCGCGACATGCGCGACACCGGACAGGTCGCGCGGTACCTACGCCGGCTGTCCGGCTACCGGAAGTTTCCCGGCGCGAGACGCCCGGGTCCACGCGGGAGGGTCTTTTGACGGAGTTCACCTTGTGGGCGCCAGACCCGTTGCCCGAGGACGCGACGGATCTCGTCTGCTTCTACTGCGATGAGCCCGCGGTCGGGCTGATTCACCGGCTACCGATTTGCCGGACGCACACGCCGGCGCCGTGCGAGAAGTGCGGCGTGCTCGTGCTGCAAGGCCAGTGGCCGCTCTGCGGGCGACTTGGCGCGTCGGGACACGGCTGGACGCGGACCGACCCGGCCCAGCGGTTCGACCCCGTCCTGGTGTTTCGGGATCCGAAGACCGGCGAGTATCGCTTCCCGGGTCGCAACGACGCCCCGACGCCGAAGGGGTACGTTCGTGAAGAGCTGCGCACGATTTCGGACGTGCGACAATTCGAGCGACGGTGGAATCAGATCGAACGCGGCCGAGCCGACGCGGCGGTCTCGCGCGAACAGGCGCGGCGGCAGGCGGTCCAGGAGCAGCTCCGGCCCGACCTGTACCGGGCGATGCAGTCGATGCCGGCGATCATGCGCGACTTCGCGCGCGCGGCGATCGAGCGGGGCAACGCGAGGCCGTCGACGAAGGATCCGGGGTGCCACGTCAGCGCGTTCAGTGACGACCGCAGTACACGTGCGAACGAGTCCGTCGTCGGCGGGCTCCAACGTCGGAGGCAGTAATGGCGTCTCGATCGTACGAATGTCCAGCGCGCACGGCGCCCGAAGGGGATCGACTCGCGTGGTTGAAGCGGTCGCGCGCCGAGGCGATGCAGTGGTTGCAGACGCAGCCGTCGTACCGCGAGTTCAACGAGGCCGTCTCGATTCTCGATGAGACCGACGGGCTCGACGACATCCCGGAGGAACTCTCGAACGTGACCGCCGGCGAGGTCCGGCGGAACATTCGGGAGATGGTCGGGGTGCTGTCGGACCTGCGCGCGCTCGCGACCTTCCGGACCGAGAACAAGTCGCTGTACAACGTCGGCGTCGTCCTCGACAAGCTGTCCGATGCGTGGTGGTACATGGAGCGCCCCAAGCGTCAGGTCAAGGGGTCGATCCAGGTCGCGGCGATCGCTGGCACCGGGTTTCTCTGCCCGGACTGGAACCCGGACGCGAACGGCAAGGGCCGCGGCAACATCCAGCTCACGGTGCTGCCGCCGCACCGCGTGCTGCCGGTCGGGCTCCCCGAGGACGGGGACTACCAGAGCGCGTACTGCGTGCATCTGGTGAAGGAAACGCCGATTTCGCAGGCGCACAAGAAGTGGTGGGACCAGCGCGGCAAGATCAGCGCCGACCGCGAGACGCCGTCGTGGATGCGGAAGGGCATGCAGCGGTTCACGGAGTTCCTGTCGCCGGTGCTGCAAATGTTCGGGGCGGCGAACTTGCCGCGCGACAACGACCCGACGTTCCCGACGGTCGACATCGTCTACTCGTACATCGACGATTTCTCCGTGAACCTGACCGGCAAGCCGATCGTGATGGGGCAGCCCAACACGATGTGGGAGTACACGGTGCCGTCGCTGGGCGACGACATTCCCCTCGGCGTGAACGACGCAGCGGGGAACCCGCTCTACCGGAAGGCGACGACCGAGGATGCGCGGCTGTACCCGATGCGGCGTCTCGTGATCTGGTGCGAGTCGGGCATCCTCTACGACGACACGTCGTACTGGTGGCACGGCCGCGTGCCGGCGATTCCGGTCGAACTCGATCGCTGGCAGTGGGAAGCGATCGGGCGGCCGCTCACGCACGACGTGGTGCGCCTCGAACGCTCGCTGACCCGCGTGATGCGCGTGATCGACGACATGGCCGTGTGCCGCGCGTCACCGCCGCTCGTCGCGCAGGAAGAGCTGCCGCCGGCGTACGCGGAAGGCTTCTCGCCGCGGATGCCGAACCAGACGTTGCACATGACGTCGCTCTCGGGCGAGCCGATCAAGCCGATTCTGCCGGCCGACTTCTACAACCTGCCGACGTACATCGTCGACTGGGTCAAGTACCTCGAAGCGCGGATCCAGCGGCTGATGGGTGTCAACGACGCGTCGGCGCTCATGAAGGCGCGGCAGCTCCCGGCGTCGGACTCGATCGAGAAGCTCCGCGAGATGGCCGGGCCGATCTTGAAGGAGATGACCGAGTCGATCGAGCTGTCGATGCAGGAGCTGGGCACGCAGTGGATGTGGCTCGCGTTCGAGTTCTACACCGCGCAGCGTCGCATTCAGGTCTTGGGCAAGGACGGGATCACGGAAGAGGACCTGGACTACGACCCGGGGACGCTCGTGCCGTCGCACCTGCCGGGCGAGTCGACCGACAAGCCGTCACGCGCGACGCGCCTCGAACGCGCGAAGTACTTCGCCGGCCAGTTCTCGTTCTTCGTGACGCCCGGGTCGTTGCACCAGATCACGCAGCTCTCGCAGAAGCTGGTGCTGTTGCAGTTGAAGAAGATGGGGTTCCCGATCGACAACTGGACGCTGGCGGACATCTTCAACCTGACGAACTTCGGCGCGGCGCCGGAGGGCGCGAACACGATCATGGAGCGATGGGTCGCGCAGCAGCGCATGGCCGAAGAGGCGGCGGCGCGCATGGCGGAGCAGACGGGCAAGGGCGGCGGACCGGGCCAGGGCGCCGGCGGCGGGCGGCCGAACACGAACGCGCGCGCGCCGCAGATTCAGCAGAAAGATCAGGGGACGCGCTCGTCGGTGGTGACGAGTTAGCGCGGGGCAATGAATGGCACGCACAGCCTCCGAGCCCACGACGCCCTCGTTCAACTCCGCACACGTTGCGGAGCGGATCGACGGCCGCGGCCAAGCGGTGCGCCGGTACCCGGGGTGGATGCTGGGGCCGGCGCTGTCGGCCCTGCAAAGCGAGAAGATCACCGGCAAGGTCCGGATCGACCTGCATCTCTCGCAGGGCACGATGGGGTCGTTCGACATTCACTTCCCGGCGCGCACCTCTGGCAGTTGATTCTCGATGAGCTGGCGCACGGGCCGGCGCAGA
>Ga0335082_10001293_pt1 | contig 26765 bp, 24 predicted proteins | sample Lox_Sample_41_FD_206718 | JGI IMG/M metagenome (GOLD analysis project Ga0335082, IMG submission 206718) | Soil microbial communities from Loxahatchee National Wildlife Refuge, Florida, United States - Lox_Sample_4.1 | ecosystem: Environmental > Terrestrial > Soil > Wetlands | place: USA... | reverse complement strand
GTCGTCCCCGCCCCGGTGTACCAGCAGCCCGTTGCCGAGCCCACGGTCGGACTTCCCGTAGGAGACGAGGTCCACATTCTGGCCGGATCGATGCGTAAGTATGTCGATCACGCAGGGAAGCTATGGGATCCCGATACCTATTTCTCCGGCGGAAACGCCGTGCAGAGTTCCGTACAGCACATCTGGCGGACGCAGGATCCGATTATCTATCGCGACAGCCGACAGGGGGATTTCAGCTACAACATTCCGCTGAAACCAGGCGTGTATGAGTTGCGGCTTCACTTTGCCGAAACCCTATATGGCCCGGAGAACAGCGGCGGCGGCGGCGAGGGCAGCCGGACCATGACGGTCAGCGCGAATGGAGAGATTCTTCTGCAGGAATTCGATGTGCTCGCAGATGCGGGAGGAGAGCGAACCGCGGAGGTCAAGGTCTTCCACGACATCTCCCCATCCAAGGACGGACAGCTGCATTTGAGCTTCTCGGGGCGAAATGGCAGCGCCATGTTGTCGGCCATTGAGATTCTGCCTGGGGTGCGCGGTCAGATCCGACCAGTGCGGATTGTGGCGCGCGATGTGCCGTATTACTCAAACGACAGCCGCTGGTGGAGTCCGGATGCCTACTTCAAGGGAGGACAGATCAGCAGTAACCAGGAACCGGCGCAGGGTACAGACGATCCGGAATTCTACGAGACGGAACGGTGGGGACACTTTTCTTATGCGATCCCGGTTCCGCCCGGCCACTACACCGTGACCCTGCACTTCATCGAACACCATGCCGCACCGGAAAGTGTCAACCTTCCCCAAGGCAAGGAGGCTACATCTTCGCAGGAGCGCGTGTTTAACGTCTTTTGTAACGGCAAGACGATCGTGGCGAAGCTGAATATCCTCGACGAAGCGGGGGAGAACCGGCCGCTGGTTCGCAAGATCAAAGGGCTGGAGCCGAACGCACAAGGGAAACTGCTGCTCGAGTTTGTCCCAGTGTCACGGTACGCGACCGTCTCGGCGATCGAAGTAGTGCCAGAGTGAGTCGCAACTCAGGACGGTTGACAGGCGATCGAAAGAGATGTAATTGTTCACTGCTCTCTTCATCGGGTTACTTGGAATCATCACGCGAAGGAGAGAACGTGGCAGATAGTCTGGAAATTTTTATTTCGTGGTCAGGCCAGAGGAGCAAGTCCCTCGCCATTCAACTTCGTGACTGGCTAAAGGCCGTGGTCCAACGTTCCGATCCCTGGGTGTCCGAGCGTGACATCGACGCAGGCCAGCGTTGGAACGAGCAGATTTCAGCACGCTTGAAAAGCACAAATTTCGGCGTCATCTGTTTGACGCCTGAGAACTTGTCAGCGCCATGGCTTTTGTTCGAGGCGGGTGCCTTGGCCAAGGCTCTCGATGCTGCTCGACTGGTGCCTGTTCTGCTCGGCGTTCGGAAGGCCGACCTGACTTTTCCACTTGCCCAGTTTCAAGCGGTCGAGGCGGACCGGGAAGGCCTGTTTGCCCTTGCGTCCGCGGTCAACCGCGCAACAGGAGACCACCGACTTCCCGAGAATGTCTTTGTTAACATCTTCGAGGGTCAGTGGGCCCAGCTCGAAACCGCGCTCCAGGTCATTCCATTAAGACCCCTGGGCCAGCATAGTTCGCGGCGTCAGCGTAGTGATCGCGAGGTGCTCGAAGACATCCTTGATGGCCTTCGAGCAGTCCAGCGGAAAGTTGGCGGGCGGGCATCGTTAAAAAGTGATGCTACCGACACCGCAAACTGGGAGGACTACTACATCCGGGCGGTTAATCTTGCCAACACGCGAGAGGGTCACGAAACAGACGTTGAAGCACTCCGCGCCTACAGCGAAGCGATCGCTCTGTCGCCCGCCGAACTGCCGGAAAATGATCGTTCGCGGCTGTATGCCTATCGCGGAGCCATCCTCAAGCGATTGGGGCGGCTCGAGGAAGCCCAGCAAGATCTCTTGTTGGCCCAAAAATGGGCACGTGAAGAGCGCGAGATCAACGACGTGCTATACAACCTCGCCGGCGTTGCTGCGCTGGGTGGCAGGAGGGCGGAAGCAATTTCTCTGTTGCGGCGGTTAGTTCTTCGAGACGCGGGATGGGTCAGCATTGTTGCTGAAAGCAGGTATTTCAAAGATCTGCAGTCGGACCCAGACTTCCGCCAATTCATTGGAAAAGGACGGGCTACTGCGGAAACAACAGCCCCGAAAGAACAAACCAGGCTCCACCCAAGCCCACCTGCTTCTCCACCAAGTGCCCGGCACCGTTGACAGGCTGAGCGCTGCGGCACTTGGAATCCATCGGCAGTCCACGGCCAGCGCGACTTCGGTAAGGGTAGACAACTCTCATCTACCGTTCAGAATACTCATTCGTGTGCCAACGCTTTTGAGCGCCTCCAGCGCTCTCTGTAATTCGTCTTTCGTGTGTGTCGCCGTCATGATGGTGCGTATCCGAGCCTTCCCCTCGGGCACGGTCGGGTAAGTGATCCCAGTCCCGAACACGCCTTCCTTAAACAACTCGCGGGAGAAGTCCATGGTGAGCTTGCCATCGCCGATGATGAGTGGCGTGATCGGGGTCTCGCTGGCGGGCGTGGTCTTGCCTCCGATGTCAAATCCCAGCAGGCCGAGCTCTTTCTTCCAGAAGCGCGTGTTCTCCCAGAGCTTTTCCATGCGCTCCGGCTCTTGCTCAAGGACATCGAATGCCGCAATGCACGTCGCCGCAACCGACGGCGGATGCGACGTCGAGAACAGGAACGGTCGGGCACGGTGGTAGAGGAAATCGATCAAATCGCGGGTGCCGCAGACGTATCCGCCCAGCGCGCCGATCGCCTTCGAGAGAGTCCCGACCTGGATGTCCACGCGGCCATGGACATTGAAATGATCGATGGTGCCGCGTCCGTTGCGGCCCAGCACGCCTGAGGCGTGCGCGTCATCGACCATCATGATGGCGCAGTATTTTTCCGCGAGGTCGCAGAGCGCAGGGAGGGGCCCGATGTCGCCGTCCATGGAGAAGACACCGTCGGAGATCAGGAGTTTTTTCCCCGGCTCGTTCTTCACGCTGGCAAGCTGTTCCTCGGCATGCTCGATGTCTTTGTGGCGGAAGACCAGGATCTTGGCCTTCGACAGCCGCGCGCCGTCGATGATCGACGCGTGATTCAGCGCGTCGGAGATGATGAAATCATCTTTGCCCAGGACGGCCGAAACTGTGCCTGCATTCGCCGCAAATCCCGATTGAAAGACTACGCAGGCCTCGACGTTCTTGAAGCGTGCAATCTTCTCTTCCAGCTCCATGTGGATCTTCATCGTGCCGGCGATCGTGCGGACCGCGCCTGATCCCACACCGTACTTGCGGGTGGCTTCCAGCGCTGCCTCACGCAGCTTGGGATGCGTGGTCAGGCCAAGGTAATTGTTCGAGGCGAGATTGATGACTTTCTTCCCGTCGAACGTGCAGACGGGTGCCTGCTCGTCCTCGAGGACACGAAGTTTGAAGTGCGTACCCTTGGCCTTGAGTTCGTTGAGCTGGTCAGTGAGGTAGGAGAGCGGGTTGGTGCGGGTTGCTGTAGTCATGAATGCGCGCCTGTGGTTCGATTCTAGCTCAGCGGTTCGCTGATGGGCAGCAACTGCAGTTCAGGAATGACGCGAGCCGAGCGGCCGATGAGCGGCCGACCGCTGTGAATAAATGGTACAGAGCACAACCGGAAATCGATGGACGGAACGTTCCATCGATGACAATTACTCGTGCACGCCACCGGGGCGGATAGTGTTCAGAAGCACCCCCTGCAGCCATCACGAAAACTGCTCGCTCGCATCGGCCGTTTCGTTGATGGGGGTTGAGTCGCACATCTGGAAATGCCCCCTAAAGTGGCGGTGAAAACGAAGGTGCTAGGACCTTAAAATGTGCAAATCTCAAAACTGGAACAAAAACCGCCGAAGGCGAAGTTGCTCCATGTTAATGCAGGGTGAATTACATAACTGGTTACTATTCATGGATTTAAAGAGCGACTTCGAGTCTGCCGCTCACCGACCGATCGGTCTTTTCCCGAAGTAATTTTCCGAGTCATTTCCACTTCCACAAGCTTTTCCACAGGCTGAGCATCCTCCGGACCACCCTCGCAAACCGAAGTTCCCACAGTACTTACCCCGGTCGCCCTACAGTGATCCCTGTAGATCACTAGGCTACTCCTCGCCGGCCATTCCGCCCTCGGCCAGTGACTCAAATCTGGTGCAATGCTTGATGAATGCCATCTTCACCCGCCCGATCGGACCATTGCGCTGTTTGGCAATGATGATCTCCGCTCGCCCCTGCAACTCCGGATCGTCCTGCTTGTAAACTTCCTCGCGGAAGATGAACATCACGAGATCGGCATCTTGCTCAATGGATCCCGATTCGCGCAAATCCGCCAGCTGCGGACGATGATCCCCGCCGCGGCTTTCCGGTGCGCGGCTCAACTGCGAGAGTGCGACCACTGGAACGCTCAACTCTTTTGCAAGCGCTTTCAGCCCGCGTGAAATCGCCGACACTTCCTGGGTGCGGTTCTCAAATCGCTTGCCGCCACCAGACATCAGCTGCAGGTAATCCACGATGATCAAATCCAGCCGCCCCTGCGATTGCTTCAGCCGGCGCGCCTTGGCACGCATCTCACTCAGAGAAATTCCCGGCGTGTCGTCGATGAAGATCGGCGCATGCGCCAGCTGTTCCATGGCCCGTACGACTTTTTTCGTATCGTCTTGCCACAACGATCCTGTCCGCATCTTGTGAGCATCGACTCGCGCCTGCGAACACAACAAGCGCATCAGCAGAGCTTCGCGCGACATTTCCAGCGAGAACACTCCCACGACCTGCTGATCTTCAATCGCTGCGTTCTCCGCAATGTTCATTACGAATGCGGTCTTGCCCATCGAAGGCCGCGCCGCAATGATCACCAGATCGGAACGCTGCAGGCCGCTGGTCATCTCATCCAGATCCGTATAGTGAGTCTCCAGCCCGGTGATGCGCTGCCCGCGCTGCAGGAGTGCGTCGACTGATCCAATACTCTCTCGGACGATCTCCTGGATCCCCATGAACCCGCGCCCAATGCGCTTTTCCGAGAGCTGAAAAATTGCCGCCTCGGCATCACTGAGCACATCTTCCGCAGCGTCTGTCTGGTCCGATGCTCGCGCAATCGCTGCGCTCGCGGCGGAAATCAATCCGCGCAGCAGCGCCTTATCGCGCACGATCTTGACGTAGTGCTCGATCGAAGGCCGCTCCGGCACGCCCTCGACCAGGCTCGATACGTACGCCACATCACCGATCGCCTGCAGCTCTTTGTGCCGCTCGAGTTCCTCGATCAGCGTAATCATGTCGATCGGCCGCGACGATTCCGCCAGATCCACCATGCGCCCATAAATGCGCCGGTGCGAATCCAGTGAAAAATCTTCGACGCGCAGATGCTCCGCTGCCTGGTTGTACGCAAAGTTATCGAGCAGGATCGCGCCCAAGATCGACTTCTCGGCATCCACATTCGCCGGAAGCGTGCTGATCGTGTAATCGGTAGTCGCCAAGAAAATTCCCTAATCTGGTTTTAAGAATCGTCATGCGAACCCTAGCGCCAATCCCCTTGTGAATGCGACGCGCACCCTTTGGAAAACCGTCGCAAAATGAAAAAAAGTTGGCGCGACATTCGATGACATGGGGTGCCAAGCGGGACTACCCCTTATGGGTTGCTCTTGAGTATAGGCGAACAAAAGACGAATATCAATGAGAGGGATAAATCGTGGATATCCGCGCAGTTCCGTGGCGAGGAGTACAGACTAGAATGCGGCCTAGGGCCAGCCACCCCAGGCCGCATTGTTCGTGTGTTCCTGACCTGCCTTGTCACCGCGGAGGCGGCGCAATGAGGCTTCAACCCGACAGCGCCCGCCCAAGCGAGTGCCGATCTGCGAAGCCCAGTTGTCGAGACGCCATCGTGAGATGGCAACTCACAACTTTGCGGTGGCCAGCAGCCTTTCTTTTGCTCCGAAGAGCAGAAGGGGGAGGAGGCCGCAGGCCCGGGCAACCAGTCGCGCAAGCGCGTTTCTGGATGTATCCCCCCGGCCATTCACTCTCGAGAATCGCCGGTTACCGCTGGCTCTGCCGCAATCATCCGGCCCAGCCAGGAACTCTCACGTTTCGCTGCACACACTCTCCATGACTTCGTCGCGCCTCGCAACACAAAAAACAGCCGCCGTTGTGCAGAAACTGTGGACGTTGAGACTTCCCTGTGGAAGTCCGAGGAAATCTAAGACAGAACTTATAGCGCGAGTGATGCACCCACATGCTTTCAATAACTTACACGCTGTTCAAGAGTAGCCATGAGAGGGGGTTCACGCGGCGAGGTATCCTTAGCGCACTCAGCGGGTTTTCTCTGCGGTCTCAGCGGTTACCTCGTGCAGTCTAGAGCTGCCCTCAATTGGAGAGTAATCCTGATAATTGTTCACCATTCGCCGGATTCCATCCTTAAGCGAAACCTCATGGAAGTTGAGAAGCAGACCAACCCGAAGATTCAGTAACCGGAGACAAGAAAGCAACTGCGCCTGATCAACAGGATGAATCATGTCCTTGCATTTGATCTCGACGACGACCTCGCGGTTAACGACCAGGTCCGCCAACCCGCATTCCGGCTTCACCGATTCATAGATCAGCGGCACGGCTCTTTGCCGCTGCACATGCAAACCAAGCTGTTCCAGTTCGTAGACCAGACATGCCTCATACGCAGACTCAAGCAGTCCCGGCACGAGTCTTCGATGGATCTTGATCGCGGCCCCATTGATCTGCTCGGTTGTGTGTGAGCGCGCCAAGCAACCTGTAATCAAATCTACTGCGGTTGCCTCGTGGGGGAAGCTCACGCGTCCAGAAAAAGTCGAGAGCATTCCCGAATTCGGTAAAGACGTAACCGCAGAGAACGCGGAGAAAAGCCACAGAGGCCGCAGAGGCCTTGGCTTTCGAGTTGTCTTTCTCAGCGTTCTCTGCGGGTTCTCTCGGCGATCTCTGCGTCAAAGCTTTTTGAAGGGACTGGCATGGAGTTGGGCCTTTTGGGCGCGTGCGCTGAAGGGTGCCGACGTTATGCGTTCAGCCACAAGTGCACCGTCAATAAGGAAACAAACGAGACTGCTATCCAGAAATGAATCCTCCGTACAGCAGCGCGTTCTTTCCATGCGCTTTCACGCAAGCTCAATCCCAGAGCAATCTCGAACGCGAGAAGCGACAGCGCTCCGCTAGCGGCCCAAATTCCCGTGGCATTGGCGCGCCGCATGGCCGTCATTACACTGCCAGCGTGCAAGAAGGACAACCCCAGCACGATGTACCCCGCCCAGTAATGCGGCCACAGCCGCCCGCGATGCAGCAGATAGGGAAGCCCGATCACCACAAGACAAAGCATGACCGCGATCCGCGCCGCAATGTTCCCCATCGCACACACCAGCATCGCGCTCTATTTCACCTGCACGTAACCGGTGAGGATCACGATCTGCTTGGCCCGCACACTCCGATCCGTGAACACGGTTCCCGTGACGTGCACAACCGCACCCGCGTGGATGTCTTCGGCCTTTCCCATGACCAGCGCAGTTTCCCGTCCCCATGAAATCTCAGCCGGATTCGCCGTGCGGACGTAGTGGGCATCATCGTGCTTCTCGAGCAGCGTGCCGCGAATGTGCCCGCCTGCCTCCTCTTGGCCCGAGACGCCCGTAATTTCAACAGCAATCTTGGTTTCGTCCTCTGCCTTCAGACCTGCGAGCTCACCTGTGTTTGCAGCCTCCACATGCATCCGCATCATCCTCCCCGCCCCACGCCATGCGATTCCCAGCGCCAAGGCAGCAAGTGCCGCCAGCAGAAAAACCCACCGCGGCCAAACAGTTCGAGCGGAAATGGAATTCACGGCTGTCTCCCTCCGTTCCCAACCTGCTCCCTGGAGTCTGCGGCCTATACCAAGCTAGAGGGTCAACCGGAAAAATGTGTCTCTTTACGAACAATCAGCAATCTTGCGCCAGCGTAGAATCGGGCTGCGTGGCGAAACTATCCGAAATCTCGATATCTCCATCGGACCGCGTTTTCATTCTCACGGGAGCAGGGGTCAGCGCTGAAAGTGGAATTCCAACATTCCGAGGCGCCGATGGACTATGGCGCAACTACCGGATCGAGGAGGTTGCTTCTCCTCATGCGTGGGCTCGCGATCCGCAGCTGGTGTGGGAGTTCTATTCCATGCGCCGCCAGGTCGCTTCCTCCGCCAGGCCTAATCCGGCCCATTTCGCGTTAGCAAAGCTGGAGCAAAGATTGGCGGATCGACTCTTCTTGTGCACGCAGAATGTCGACAATCTCCACGAGCAAGCGGGTTCGAAGAACGTAATCCACATGCACGGCGAGCTCTTCAAGAGCCGCTGCGATTCCTGCCCCCGTCCACCCTTTGACGATGCGCATCTGTACGAGCCGCCGGCCGAGCTTCCCCGGTGCGCCTGCGGCGGAGGAATTCGTCCTCACATTTGCTGGTTCGGGGAAGTACCGTTCGAGTTGGAAAGAATAATCCGCGCACTGGACGCATGCACCATCTTCATGGCGATAGGAACTTCAGGCGTGGTCGAGCCCGCCGCGAGTTTTGTCGCACACGTACGCGCCCGCGCTAAGACGATTTACGTCGGACCAGAAGAGCCTGCCAACGCGTCAGCATTCACGCAATGCTATCTGGAGAAGGCAGGAGAGATACTCCCGCAACTCTTCTGAGAACGTTCGGGATTGTTGCTGGAATCAACGCGCCCGCCTCACCGACTGCCCCCACGCCGTGGCGCCGCCGCTCCCGGACACCCTACCGAACTCACCGTTTCAATCCGGTCAATCATCGCCAGCAGCCGCGCCCGCACCGACTTCAGCGCGCGCATCTTTTCGTCGATCTGCTTGAGCTTCACCTGCGCCAGTTGCCCGATATCACGAAACTCCGCGGGACGCCGCACACCCGCCTCCGTGAGCCGCGCCGCGGCCCGATGCAGATTCACCATCGGCTGGATCTCCTTCAACGTAAATCCCAGCTCTTGACATTGCTTTACGAACAGAATGTCCTCAACATCACCCTTCGAGTACACCCGATATCCTGACGCCGTCCGCGCAGGCTCCCGCAGGATCCGCCGTCGCTCATAAAATCGCACCGACTGTATGTTCACTCCCGCCTTGCCCGCCAATTCGCCGATTCTCATGGGAAGATTCTCAACCCTATACCGAAGTATAGAGTCAACCGAGTACCCTTCTTTGACGATGTTATTCGAGGGTTGTGTGCGCCCTGCCTTGAGTCGACCAGGCTGGCGGCGTTGACCTCTTGCTATGCTTTCTCGTCTTCCTAATCAGAGCCGAGACGCCTCGGCTACTTCCGTTCGGAGAACCGCCATGTTCCTCAGGCCTGCAATCGTACTTTTGCTACTCATCGGCTTTGCCTCCGCCCATGCGCATGCCGCGCAACCGAAGCATGACAAAGACTTCTGGCGCGGGATTCTGAAGCAACACGCCGCTGTTCCTGAGAACGAATCTGCCGACGCCCTCGCTCACGAACTCAGCGCGATGCTCGCCTCCCCCGACCCTGAACTCCGCGACGATCTCGCCTACTCCATCCTCGCAACCTGGATCTACCGTGGCAACGTACTCTCCACGCCAACGCTGATCGCACTCACCGACGAATGGCGCACCAACCTGAAAAGCGGCATCGGCGAGTCCGGCACCGATTCGGTTCTGAAAAGATCTTTCTCCGCACTCTGCCTCTCCGAGATCGCCCGCCGCGAAGTCAAATCCCCATTCCTCGGGCCCGAGCGTTATCACAATCTTGTCGCGGAAGCGGTCGCATATCTACAAGATGAACACGACCTCCGCGGTTACGATCGCTCCCTGCACTGGATCCACGCGACCGCGCATACCGGCGACTTGCTCGCAGCACTTTCCGACAACCCGCAGCTCACCAAGCAGGAAGCGGACGCAATTCTTCAAGCCATCCGGGCGCGACTCGCGACCGCAACAGAAGTCTTCACGCAGGGAGAACAAGATCGCCTCGCGGCTGCCGCCGTCTCTGTAATCCGCCGAAAGGAGTTCGACGGTTCCGAATTCTCCCCGTGGCTCGCACGTTTTCAGGAGGAAGACCGCGACATATGGACCCATACGACTCCTGAATCGCTGGCACGCTTCCAGAATCACAACTACCTGCTGCAGGCCTTGACGGTCCGGATCCTCATGGAGCCAGACTCGCCCCTCATGTACGACCACCGCCAACAAGTGGTCCAGGTTCTTTCCAAGCGCTGAGCCGCCCAGGCAAGGCTCATGTTCCGCCCTGTTTTCGAGACGCAAAAACAGGAAAGGCACGACTTTCAGTCGTGCCGAAAATCGCATGCAGGATGATTTGGCTTCAGCCGCTGGGGTTAGCACTGCCCCGCTGGCAAAAATGACATCGTCTGTCCGATTTCGCACACCTTATCTCGCCGATGGTCAAACCCTGGCGCTCGGGCCCGAGAAACTCTCTGAACGACAAGCAATTACATCTTGAAAACCTGGCATCCCAGTTGCACCATTCCACGGTGCGGATACCTCAATGCAAACGCTCTTTCAAGACCTCCGCCACGCCTCTCGCATCCTTCGCCGCAGCCCCGGCTTTACGGCCGTTTCCGTTCTCACGCTTGCGCTAGCCATCGGCGCCACCACTGCCATCTTCAGCGTGGTCTATGGAGTCCTGCTGCGGCCCCTTCCTTACAACGACCCCGGCCGCATCATGGCCATTCACGAAATCAACACGCATGGCACATGGTCGCGCCTGGCCGACCCCAACTTCGACGACTTCCGCGACCAGAACCGCAGTTTTGAGGCGATGGCCAAGTACAGCGCCGACATTTCCTCGATATCCGGAGGCTCCCAGCCCACGCGCACCATGGTCGCGGCTGTCACGCCCGAATTTTTGAAGGTCTTCCGAGTGGGCCCCGTCCTCGGACGCGACTTCATTTCCACCGACGCGCGCAAAGGCGCCGCTCCGGTCGCTCTGGTTGGTCACGGATATTGGAAACAACATCTCGGCTCGTCGTCTGCTCTCTCTCAGCTACATATCAAGATCGACAATGCTATCTACTCCATCGTTGGCGTGCTGCCCGACGGATTTCAATTTCCTTCAGAAGCCGAGCTGTATGTACCCGCCGATCTCGACGGTGAGAATCCTAGCCGTACCTCGCACAACTACGACGCTGTCGCGCGCCTCCACGACGGCGTAACGCCGCAGCAGGCCAATGCGGAGATCAGCACCATCGCACGCCGCATTCATGACAGCTCACCGGAACAAAACGACTACCTCCTCAAAGATGCTGCCGTCGTTCCCCTGCAGGTTTCGATGACTGGCAAAGCCCGGCCAGCCCTGCTGATTCTGCTCGGGGCTGTCGGATTTCTCCTTGTCGTGGCTTGCGCCAACGTTGCCAACCTGTTGCTCGCCCAAGCCTCCGCTCGCCAGCGTGAACTCGCGGTACGCAGCGCGCTGGGTGCCGGTCGCACCCGCCTCATCCGCCAATTCCTGACCGAAGCCTTCCTGCTGTCGCTCGCCGCCGGCACTCTCGGAACTCTAGGCGCATTCACCGGCGTGTCCGGACTCATTGCACTCGCTCCCAAAGACCTTCCGCGACTCGACAGTATCTCGATCAATGTCCCGGTCCTGAGTTTTGCCTTTCTGCTCTCCACCGCTGTCGCCTGCGGACTCGGCATCTTCACTGCAGTCCGCGCAACCGGGAGCGACGTTCGCGAAGCCCTCGCCGAAGGCGGCCGCCCACAATCCGGTTCACAACGCAGCCAACGTCTCGGGCGCGCAATTGTCGCCGCACAAGTCGCCATCACCCTCGTCCTAGTCATCGGTGCCGGGCTACTCGGCCGGAGCCTGCAAAAAGTCCTCGAGGTCGACCCCGGCTTCCGCGTCGACAAAATCGTCACCATGGACGTCTCGCTGCCTTGGCGCAATTGGACTGACATGAAGTCAAGGACCGGCCAGGTAGCACTCTTTGCCAATTTGATCGACCGCCTGAAACAGCTTCCCGGCGTGCAAAAAGTCGGCGCCACCAGCGGCCTCCCCATGGACGGCGGCCTTCCCGACGGCCTGTTCCTGCTGATGACCGAGGACGAACTCCCCAAAACTCCGCACAGCGATGAAGAACTCTCCCGTCAATTCGACCGGTTGTTCCAAGAGAAGGAGCGCCTCGGTACTGCGGACTTCGGTGTTGTCACGAGTGGATATTTCCAGACACTCGGGATCCCTCTACTCCGTGGACGCCTCTTCGATGATCGCGACACGCGCGATGCGCCCCACGTCGCCGTCATCAGCGAGTCGCTTGCGCGCACCCGTTGGCCCGGCGAAGATCCTATCGGCCACACTATCCAATTCGGCAACATGGACGGCGACATGCGGCTGCTGACCGTCGTCGGTGTCGTCGCCGATGTCCACGAATACGGACTCGATGCTCCGCCGCATCCGACCGTCTATGTGAATCTGTTCCAACGCCCGCGCCCCGTGATCACGCTCATCATGCTCACCGATACCGACACACACATGGTCACGACTGCCGCGCGCAACGTGTTGCAGGAACTCAATCCCGAATTGCCGGCGAACTTCCGGACCTTCGCGCAGATCTATTCCGCATCGCTGGGTTCGCGCCGCTTCAACGTCATCCTGATTGCTTTCTTCGGAATGGTCGCGCTCTTGCTCGCAACCGCGGGCGTCTTCGGCGTGATGGCCTACTCAGCCAGCCGCCGCACGCGTGAGATCGGAGTTCGCGTCGCCCTGGGTGCCCGCTCCACTGACGTCCTGACGATGATCCTGAGTCAAGGCATGCGCACGATCGGCATCGGCGTACTCATCGGCTTGGCCGGATCCGTTGCAATCACGCGCAGCCTCTCGTCGCTATTGTTCGGTGTTACAGCCACCGACCCGTTAACGTTCGCCGCGGTGATCGCTCTGCTGATCGCAACGGCGCTGCTGGCGTGCTACATTCCCGCAAAGCGCGCCACCAAAGTCGACCCCATGGTCGCCCTACGCTACGAATGACTTGTCGGCGAGTAAATTCTTGGCAAGCCTTGTCATCCTGAGGCGCGCGGTTTTTGGCGCGCCGGAGGACCCATGCAACTCGCTGCGATAATCGATTCACTTTCAAGCGGCTTTAGCCGCTGAAATGCATCGTCAAACGACTGGGGGACTCGCGATAATCTTCGTGGTGAGCATCCTCAAATCAGCCCCGCCTTCACCCTGCGCAGAAAATCCTCCCCCTCAGCCTTCGCCCGAGCCAGGGTCTGCGGTTCATTGCGAAACTCCAGCGCGGCTTCCTGCAGAAACAACTCGACCGCATCCTTCGGCTTGAATCCCTGCGACACCAGCTTCCGGATGCGCGCCGTAAAGCTTTCGTCATCCACAACCAACCCAATCCGCGCCAGATGATCCGCGCACTTGTGCTCGCGAAACTTCCCCGCCGCCAGCCGGTCATACGCCATACGCGCATCCGCATCGCTGAGCAAAGTGGGCAGCGGTGAGTTCCACTCGCATTGCGAGCAGCTCCATCCCTGAAATGTTCGATTAGAAGTCCAGACTAGTTCCCGGGCAGTTTTCTCTTGCAGCGTTCGACGATCTTCACTGCCATTCACACAGCCACTCCCCGCACGAGCGACTCCGGTGACCCTGGGACGTTTTGCCGCTATGGTAGCGCGAAAGAGGCGCCGTGTAACGTGCCAAGAACGGTTCGATTGTGGGGATAGTCGCAGTCCGCCCTGAGCGCTGTCGAAGAGCCCAGCAGGCGAAGCCTGCGTCGAATGAGCGAACACGTCTCCACTTGACCCGCTCTCCGAAAACCTGCGTCAATCCAGGAGACGACCGAGGAGCGCAGGAAAGACGGGAACAATCAGCAGCCTTCACACCCGACCATCACTTCGCGAAGTAGTAATCGAATGACTTCACCGCGTGGAACTCATCATCGCGAACGTCGAACACTGTATACAGCTTGGTTACATGCAGTACATCCTGCACCTTCTGCGTCAGGTTCAGAAGCTTCAGCTCCCCACCGGCATTGCGCACGGTGGTGAAGCATCCCACCAGCTCGCCCACACCCGAGCTGTCGATGTAGTCCACCTCTGCCAGATTGAGGATGATCTTTTTCTTGCCCTCACCCACCAGGTTACGCACCGCATCGCGGAGGGAATGAATCTCATCCCCGAGCACGATGCGCCCTCGAATATCAAGAATGGTAACGTGAGAGACTTCCCGAGAGTTAATGAGTAGCGCCATAAGTGGAGCCTGTAGCCTGCTGGCCGGAATACTAGAGTGTCAATCCCATCAAGTCAATGTTGTCCCATCAAGTCAATGTTTCGGATCACGGCTTATGTAGGGACGGGCGCAGCCCGCCCGAAAAGCTCTCGTGGGGCTTTGGTCCCGCAAAGCAATGAAACTGGGGTGCCGAGAGCGTGCGCAGGGTGAAGGGCTTGCCGCTCTGGGAAACGCTCGTGTCACGGTCAGAGCACTGCCATGAGACAGAAGAGAAGAGTAAAGGCAAGGATTCGGGGAAGCCGGAAGCCGGCAGTTAGGAATGCGCCCCGTGCGCCCGAGTATCCAACTCCATCGGCGGCAGCGTTACCTTGTCGCGGATCTCCTGAATGGCCGACGTCACGATCGGCATCGGATACTCCGGATGCCGAAACTCCAGATGCATCCCGCGGCCCACAAACTGCAGTTTCAGCATCGACCCGCCCCAGGTCGACCCCGAGATCGCCACCTGCACCGGCTCAGGACAGAACTCCGGATGCCCCGACAGCATAGCCTCACTCCCACCCAACATTACCGCCCGGTAGCAATGATGCATCGTCTGAATCTCCAGCACCGTCGACGGCGGCAGTTCGTTCAGAAACACTCCGCCCTCGATCTCCGACTGGATGATCCCCCGGTTCACTTCATCAGCAAGGTTCGGGTGGGGACTAAACATACCAATGTTGGGACTAGCGTACCGGACTTCCTTCGTCGGCACAAGAGCCACTCGCACGTGGTTGCCAACGAAAGGACACGTTCCTTAGACGATCGGCCCCACCCCCAGGTTGCAGTGATTGTAGGTTATGTAGGGGCGGACGCCTTCGTGCGCAGCGAAGGGGCGCGTGCCGTTCCCCCCGGCATAGCTATAGATAGACCTAGATGGACCGATAGCCGATCCGACTATTCCATTGCTTTTCTTTCGGTTCCGGACTAAGATTCGCTCCCGAATGGAGGGTCCAAGATGATCCTCTGTAGAGTTCACAAGCACCTTCTCCCGCTCGTTGCTCTTGTCGCCGCCGCAACCCCTGCGTTTTCTCAGGCGCCTCCCAAATACGACACTGCCACCGAAACCACGATCAAAGTCACGGTTGCCGAATTGAAGCTTGTTCCGCCTACAGGCGCTAAGCCCATCGCCTACCTGGTGACCAAGACCGATCCCGACAAAGGGAAAGACCCTGTCCAGATCTTTCTCTGTCCCAAGAGCTTCCTCGACCAGATGGGAATTGCTTTCAAAGCCGATGAAGCAGTCGAGATCAAGGGCTCCAAGGTCAAGCAGGGCGCCACGGATCTGATCCTGGCCCGGGAAATGGTCAAGGGAGGCGAAACCCTAACCTTCCGTTTCCCCGACGGCAAGCCCGCCTGGTAGCCCTCGCAGCAGGCCTGACTTCATTCCGGCCTGGCCCCTTTCTCGTCCACGGTGAACCCGCGCACCTCGTGGCCTGAGAATGCCGAGGCGCCGGGAGACGCTCTTAGTCTGCCATTGCTTCGCAGATTTTCCATCTGATAGGGTCCGTCATGGCGGCGAGTGCTCGCAAGAAGCAACTGTCATTGCGCGGCCTTGGCGAGTCCTACTCCGCCTCAACTCCTTGATTCTTGCGGCCGTTCTAGAGGGAAGTTATCGGTAAGGGACTGAAGGCAGTAGATCGATGCCCTACACAACCATTGATGTCAGCGACGAAGTTGTGGCCATCAAGCGATTGGACGTGGCCGCAGTATTCCCCAACATTCTGGCGTTCGCCTTTGCCGGGGTAGCATTGATTGCTTTCATACTCGACAGCCGAAGCTGGGGTGTGTGGTTCTCCATGATCTGTGCCGCGATTTTCCTCGCTCTGATCGGACGCGCCATTGAGCACGGATCCACGTGGGCTGTCATGTTGATGACGTTGGCCGTGAGCGCGCTCAGTCTCTTTGCAGTAGTTGGGACTGTCATCTTTGCGAGGGACCTGATAGCGCGGCGCCCGGACGAAACGTCAAAGTCAAATCTGGAAGCTGCCGCTGGCCTCATCCTGCTATTGATTCCAACCTGGATTACGGTTCGGCACGGCCTAAAGGCTATCTGGCATCGCCGAAGGACTCCACTATGGATTAAACCAGAAACGCGCAGCGCATGGTCGCAGCTTCCGCGGGATGGTCGTTGGCGTACGGCACTGCATACATTCGCAGCGTCCCTGCTAACTGGCATCGTAGGTGTTATGGTTGCCGCTCCGGTTGCGTTCGTTACAGGGCACCTATTGTTTGCTGCCTTGGTTTATTTGCCCTTCGCACGCTGGGCTGGGCGTTCCTGGACTCGCGGGAGACGGGAACTGGCGCTTCGCGTTCAAGAGGTCAGAAAGCTCGATACCAGGCCTCCGGTTCTCCTGTTGCGATCCTTCGAAGACGACAATCTTATTCTCCAAAGAAATCCGCGGTTGTTGTGGTTCTTCCACGCTGCAAAAGAGGCCTTTACGCTCGAGGAGTACGTCGTAAACTGCATCTGGAAACTTGGTCCGGTTATCGCCGTCGGTAAGCCCGGCGAGAATCTCAGTCCTCTGGGTGCGGCCAGAGAATATGTTGAGGAGTCTCAATGGCGCGACTGCATTCGAAAGTATCTTGAGGAATCTGCTTGCGTGGTTTCGATCCTGGGGTCCACTCCCGGACTACGCTGGGAATACGAACAGATTGGCGCACGAGGTAAGCCGGATAATGTCATAGTGGTCTTTCCACCGAAACCCTTCGAGCAGCTTCAGCGACGCTGGGGAGTGTTTCGCACCCTCTTTGATCGTGCAGCGTCAGTCGACTTGCCATTCGGCCCGAAACTCGCGGCTCCATTGCTCGCACTCTTCAGAGGTGCTGGTACGAGCCCGGTCGTACTGCGATGCTGTGTCAACGATGAGACTGCTTACGGTGTTGCGTTCTGGAAATTGTCCGAGTGTTTGAAGACGCCTGCCGGCCCTGCTTCCGTTTGATCGGTACAACTTGAGCAAATATCAGGCGGTTTGGCACACCCTTTGGTCTGCTGCCATCGCCACGATTGAGAGTGCTTCATCCTTGCGTTCTCTGCAGGGAGTGGGTACCAGGGACGCGCGGTTCTGGAGTAGTGAAATCGAACTCTGAAACCACTGCTCGCCGTTCGGGAAAGCCTGAGTGACCAGATTCGTATTCTGTCGCCTCACTGCGTTGATTCAAGCGTTCGTCCATGTCTCTGCGACGTGCTGGGCTCCATAACATCACGAATGTCCAATTTGAGCTATAGGAAACGTAGACGTTGCAAGGTAGTCTCGGACATAGAGCAGGTCATCGGGAGGAGGAAATGTTTGAAACCAACGATTTGATAGAAAAGACCCAGTGGCAGAAGTACGCGCTCTGTTTCGCCGCAGGCTGCCTGGTTACGACTCTGATCTCCTATGTCTTTGTCACACCCGTTGTGAAGCGTGCTGCCGCTCGGTCTGCCGAAAAAGCGGCGCTACAGAAACTCACCGCTGAACTGGAAAAAAATCCGGTGCAAGCTCAGCTGGAAAGCACCAAGGCGGATCTGCAGACTGCAGCCCAAGAGCGGGACGTGTGCAAAGCCAGGTTCGATCGCCAGACGATCCTCTACGACAACAGCATCGCCGTCGACCCCCAGAAGATTTGGATAATTCCTGCCGATGTTGAACCGATCGTCGTAGGCGAGCATGACGTCACTTACACGCACTATGATCTGAAGGCAAAGACCGAGACGGCCCGCTTTCATCCCAAACGGCAGTAGTCAAGGGGAACTCGCCCAAGGCGGGCGACCCACTCGTGGTTTGACTAGATCATCACGAACGGGGTGAGGTCTGCCACAAACCTCACGCTCTCCCGAAAAAAGCGCACCAAGCCCTGCGATCGATGGCATCACGTCCGGCTCAATAAGCCGGGAAATTGCGGCGGGCGGGTGGCCGTAATGCCCACGAGGCTGTGGTGACTCCAATCATCACAATCAGATACACCAGCTCCGCGAACCTGCGGCACCTTCCAAACGTCCCACATCCCCCCAAGACAAAGTTCGAAGGCGAGCAGAGCCGTGGTCACCCAATAGGCGATAGCTCGACTCCGGTCGGCTTTTTTCGCCAATTGCATTTCGATGCCGCTTCGTGCGCATTATTTCTCAAGCGTTGGTCGTCGGCAACCCGAGTGCTGCAATCAATAAAATTGCACTCAGAGCCCTGCCCCCGTGCCAATCCCAATCCCCAGGGCCGAGACCGATGCCCATTCCCTGCTAAAATATAGAGAAGAAGGGGTTCCCTCACAGCATGCCAGTACCCGTCTCTCAAATGTGGACCGTAGCCAGCTACGTGATCCGCCAAAAGCTCGCCGGACGCAAGCAATACCCGCTCGTCCTCATGCTGGAACCGCTCTTCCGCTGCAACCTGGCTTGCGCCGGATGCGGCAAAATCCAATACCCCGCCCACATCCTCAAGAAGGATCTGAGCCCCGAAGAATGCTTCCGCGCCGTCGACGAATGCGGCGCCCCCATGGTCTCGATCCCTGGCGGCGAGCCTCTGATGCACCCTGAGATCGACAAGATCGTCGAAGGCCTGGTCGCCCGCAAGAAATACATCTACCTCTGCACGAATGCCTTGCTGCTGAATGAGAAGATCCACCTCTTCAAGCCGAGCAAGTATCTGACGTTCTCCGTCCACTTGGACGGCCAGCGCGAAGAACATGACCTCGCCGTCTGCCGCGAAGGCGGATATGACATCGCCGTTGATGCGGTAAAAGAAGCCCTTCGCCGCGGCTTCCGCGTCACTACGAACACGACGCTATTCGACGGCGCCAATCCTAAATCCGTCCGCGCCTTCTTCGACGAAATGATGGACCTCGGTGTCGAAGGCATGATGCTCTCGCCGGGATACTCCTACGACAAAGCCCCGGACCAGAAACATTTTCTGGGCCGCGCTCGCACCAGACGCATGTTCCGCGCGATTTTGTCGAATCGCAAGAAGCGCTGGCAATTCAATCTCTCGCCCTTGTTCTTGGAATTCCTGATGGGCAAGCGCACCTATCCCTGCACGCCATGGGGCATGCCGACCTACAACGTCTTCGGCTGGCAAAAACCGTGCTACTTGCTGCAAGACGGCTACGCTGAAAGCTTCAAAGAGCTGATCGAAACCACAGAGTGGGAGAACTACGGCACGGAATCGGGCAATCCGGCCTGCGCCAACTGCATGGTCCACAGCGGATACGAAGCCAGCGCGGTCAACGCGACCTTCAGCTCCCTGGACGGGTTCCTGGCAACAGTGAAAGCCACGCTGTTCACGACCTATAAAGATAAAGAAGCGCTGAAGATGTTAGACGAACCGCAAGCGCCAGTGAACCCCCTGATCCAAATCGAACCGACGTCGAGCGCGACGCACTGGCAAGAAACCAGGGCATAGCAAGGGACGAAAGATTTCCTTAGTGGACCTTCGTGTCCTTAGTGTTTAAATGTCTTTCTCAGCGCCCTCTGCGGAGGTTCTCAGCGGACTCAGCGGTCTAAGATTTTAAGAAGATGACAGGAAAAGAAGCAGGACACCAAGATCAGCATCCTCCACACGTCCAAAATCCAGACGCGCTTGAAGTAGCCCCAGGCGTAGAGCACGAAAAACTAGAAGGCTGGATCCCCGAGGTAGCCAGCGAAGAAGACCTCCGCCAGGCGTTAGAAAAAGCCTTCGACTACCGCGGCGACATCACCATCACCCGCAAAGACGGCACCAAAATTGAAGGCTACCTCTTCGACCGCCGCAGCGGCAAAACGCTCAAGGATTCGCAAGTCCGCCTCTATCCCAAAAACGCCAACGAAAAGGTCGCAATCTCCTACGCCGATATCGCCGCCCTGGCCTTCACCGGCCGCGACACCGCCGCCGGCAAATCCTGGGAGGCCTGGATGAAAAAGTACGCCGACAAAAAAGCCCGCGGCGAGAAAGACCTGAGCCTCTACTCCGACCCCCTCGACTAGTAGGGATTTCGGAACAGGTGTCATTCGAAGAGGGAACGCAGATCCCTGCGCTCGGCTTTCCAGGTTATCTATCTGCAGCGATCCGCGTTCATCCAAACCGTGGAAGATAAGTCTACTTGCCAGCGCCGAAACTCACGCCGTCCACCAACTCCTCCACATCATCCTGCGTCCCCGCAATGACCGTGATCGACACGGCATACCCCTGCGCCAGAAATGCCAGCGTCGATTGCCGCATCACCCGCGACCCGACGTCTTTGTGAAAGTCCCCACGTACCACAACCTTCGTCCCAATCTGCATCTCATATGGTTCGTCGTCGACGGTGAACCCTTGCGCCTTCGCCACTTCCGTCAGCGGGCCCAAATACTGCGGCGCTTCCTTCAGCCCCGGATAAGCCGCCACCGGCTCTGCCGCAATCACCAGGGATGAATTCACGTCTTCTCCCCTCGCCTCCGGAGGCCGCGAAAACGCCGCCAGCAAAACCCGTCCGCCGCTGTTCTGCCCTGCGGACGCCTGTGCTGAAGATTTTGCGTTTGAGGAGTTCTCAGAGTCTGGCTCCTCCTCCCGCGTATTCATCTCGTCAGTCCGCAGCACCCAGCCCGCAGGAATCTTGCAACTCAGAGCAAGCGCCCGATTCCGATATACCCCATTCGCCACCGTCCCGGAACCAATATCCGGCAATAGCCGCGCCGGCGAACTCTTCGTATGTTTTGAGGAAGAAGATGGGGACTGCCCTGGCTGTTGTGCCACCCCCGCGGCACTCACCGCCAATAAGACGCAGCCCAACCGCCTGGCCCGCCCAACTCTCATCCCATCATGTTACGCGAGAGGATGCATTCGCTGCGGCCACAGCTTCAACTGCGCTCAATCTCTTGTATTCACGGGGGTATCTGAGGGTGCCCCACTTCTGGCCGTTTGCCAGAAGTGGGGTTTTTGATTTGGATCGGCTGGTCGTAGCGGAAGGTAGCTAGGCCACTCTCGCCATTACCACCTGCGTGCAATGCGAGCACCGCTTCGCCTCAATCGGAATTTCACTGAGGCACTCCGGACACTTCCTGGTTGTCGGCGCTGCCGTAGGCTCGTCCTTATGCATCCGCGCCATAAGCCAGTTCACTGGCACAACCACAAAGAAATAAACTGCCGCGGCGATCAGCACAAATGAAATGAGCGCGTTGATGAACTCCCCGATCGGAAACGTCGTCGTCCGGATCGTAAACTTCAGATTCGAGTAATCTGGCTTGCCCACAACGAGCGCAATCAGCGGAGTCAGAAACGCCTTAGTGAGTTCAGTCACAACCGCGCCAAACGCCGCGCCCACCACCACGCCCACCGCCATATCCACAACATTGCCGCGCAGGATGAATTTCTTGAATCCGTCAAGCATACGAGTCCTCCGAAATCGAAATGTCGCAAATGTAAGTCACCCCCGTCCCCCGGTCAAGTCCGCAAGTGTAGGGGCACACGCCTTCGTCCGTATCACCGGCGGCGCGCGCGTTCACGGCGTGCCCCACCCGTGGCTGATTTTGCCAGAAGTACGATTAGAGGCCGGAGAGAACATCGATACGAGCACATTGCCGCTTCAGTCGTCCCGAACGGAGGTGCCGATCCGCATTTGACACTCCCACGGATTGGTCACTATATTCAGTTTGTACTGAAAGGTCCGATATGGCGGAACTAACTGGACTCCAAAAGCAGTACATCCTCCACTGGGGAGAGATGGGCACACGCTGGGGCATTAACCGCACGGTCGCCCAGATTCACGCTCTCCTCTACCTCTCCCCCAAACCGCTTCCGGCCGAGGAAATCGCCCAGACCCTCAGCGTCGCCCGCTCTAACGTCAGCACGTCAATCCGCGAGCTCGAAACCTGGGGCATCGTGCGTGCCGTGCACGTCCTCGGCGACCGCCGCGAGCACTACGAGTCCATGAAAGACGTCTGGGAAATGTTCCGCCTCGTCATTGAGCAGAGAAAGCGCCGCGAGATCGATCCCACGCGCGAAATGCTGCGCCGCTGCCTTGCTGACCTCGATCCCAAAGAATCGGGCGCGGATTACACCCGCGAACGCCTGGAAGCCATGGCCGGATTTTTCGAGGCAGTCACCGAGTTGCATGACCAGATGAAGAGCTTGCCCACCGGAACGGTAAGGAAGCTGTTGCGCATGGGAACAAAGGTGCGGAAGAAAGCAGGCTAATTCTTTTGGGGAGGTAAACAAACTGACGTTCCGGACCGAAGCGACCCCGCGCTCGCTTGAATCCATGTCATCCCTCGCCAGAAACCGGACCGGTCACACCGTAGGTTACAGGCACTCCGATTGCCTTTCCGTGATGCTGCCGATTAATCTCTGCAGCTTCATTCGGTTATACCGCTGCAGCATCGTCGGATAAATGTTGAAGAGGCCGTTAAACAGTACCATCCATGCCAGCGCGCCGAGCCATCCCCTCACCGCAGCGTAGCCTGCGACGAACATCATTACGCTGAATGCGACAATGTGAAACGTCTCGGCCTTGCGCATTTGGTTCTCGAGCTCCCGTAGAGACTCCAGCGCGATCCGATTCGGAATCCGCAACTTCGGGCTGAGAATCCGAAGCGGCCCGCGCTTCAGGAGTTTCTTGCAAAACCGAACGCCCAAGCGCTCGTAGAGTTGGCCTGCTTCAAAAGACTTGGTCTCGTAATAGCTCGATGGCAACGAGAAATTGAGAATCAGACTTGCAGTGGCAATCCAGCAAACGACAAACCAGTTCACGACGAAACGCGGTGATGAGACTCCGGAATCCAAACATGTGAACACTCCACCCAACCATGAGAACAATTGCAACCGTAGCCGTCACCAGCAGTGTGACTTTCTTCAGCACGTCCATGTTCTAAGCCGCCTGCAGTGTCTCTTCGGCACACACTCGCAGCATGAACCCCCTGTACATTGCTCCTGATTTCAAATGCTGGCAGTGACGAAGCTCACGGTAGTTAACGAATGCCCACGTGCCGCAGTGAGGCGTGGTCTCACAGCGCTCTGCGATTTCTCTGCGTCCTCTGCAGCGTAAGATTTTCTCCCAGCCCGCGAAGCGGCCACCGATCCAAATTGCACCGCGCGTGCGGCATTAACTCGCGCGGTACTTGACAATCGTTGCCTCGCGGTTCTGAATAGAGTCTTCGCAACGGAATTCCAGCCGAAAGATTTCTCCGCGACGAAAAATTTTTGTGCTAGTATCCAGCACTGGTCCTTCTTGGAGACTTCGCAAAATATTTTGCCGCAACGATACAACGAGCGTATTCCGCAGTAAAATTGATGTTTCCAGCTACTGACCAACGTTAGTTTTGAACAGGCGCCCTCACCCAGCCGCGGGGGGCTCAGTGGTGAAAATTTCATATATGTCAGCAACAGGCACAACGACCCTCTCTACGAACCCATGGGCGCGCATTCTCGATGCGCTGGAAAAAAAAATCAACCGGCACTCCTACGATACATGGCTCAAGCCCACGCGCTACAGTCACTCGAGTGGGGGAGTTTTATTCGTTCGCGTTCCCACCGTTGAATTTCGCCACGCCGGCGACAAGTATGCTGATCTGATTCAGGAAGCTGTCGATGTTCTGGGCCTCGGATTCAGCGAAGTGAAATTCGTAACTCCGGACGACGATCCTGCGGCAACCCCCGTGCGTCACGATGGCGGATTGAGCTCGGGAACTATGACTGCCGGTCCTTCGCAAGCCCGCTTCGACTGGGATGGTGCCGCGCAACTCAACCCGCGCTACACCTTCGATGCCTTCGTCATCGGCAGCGGCAACCAGTTCGCTCACGCGGCTTGCCAGGCTGTCGCCGAGCGCCCCTCGAAAGCCTACAACCCGCTCTTCCTCTACGGCGGCGTCGGCATGGGCAAGACTCATCTCATGCAGGCCATCGGCCACGAGATCAAGCGCCGTACACCTCATGCCGCCATCTGCTACGTCTCCAGCGAGAAGTTCACCAATGACATGATCAACTCGCTGCGCTATGACAAGATGACCACGTTCCGCGACAAGTTTCGGAACGTTGACGTTCTCCTCATCGACGACATCCAGTTCCTCGCCCAGAAGGAGCGCACTCAGGAAGAGTTCTTCCACACCTTTAACGCCCTGCACGAGTCGATGAAGCAGATCGTCATCGCCAGCGATCGCTCCCCGAAGGAACTGGCTGAAATCGAGGATCGCCTGCGTAGCCGTTTCGAGTGGGGATTGATCGCCGATATCCAGCCGCCCGATCTCGAAACCAAGGTTGCAATTCTCCAAAAGAAGGCCGAGCAGGAGAAAGTCACCCTGCCAACAGACGTCGCTCTCTACGTCGCCTCCAATATCCGTTCCAATGTTCGCGAACTCGAAGGCGCTCTGATCCGCCTGGTCGCTCACTCCTCGTTGATTGGCGCCGAGATCACGCTCCCGTACGCGCAGCAGGTACTCAAGAACTTTATCGACTCGCAAGCCCGCAAGGTCACCATCGAATCCATACAAAAGATGGTCGCCGAACAATTCGGCCTCCGCTTGGTGGAGATCAAAGCGAAAAATAATTCTCGCGCTATCGTTTATCCCCGCCAGATCGCAATGTACCTGGCCAAGCACCTGACCGAAGCTTCGCTCCCGGAAATCGGACGCCAGTTCGGCGGCAAGCATCACACGACTGTTCTGCACTCCGTCGAGAAGATCGAAGAGGTCCGTAAAAACGACAAAGATTTAAACAGGTTGATCAATAAACTGACTGAGCAATTAGGCGGATAAATCGCGGCCTCGCGCGAGATTTCCACTTTGCCATCAGGTCTTCCTCACAGAGGGTTGTGCAACGGATGTGGAAGTTGTGAATCGATGGGGAGAAATCGGAATGCGGGATGAGTTAGCCTAGCTCCTCCGAAGCCGAACAGGACGATTTCTCACATCAAGGATGCGGCGGGAAGTTGTACCAAAGGAAAAACTTGCTCAAGTTTTCCACCTTTCCGCAGCCCCTACGGTTACTGCTGGTTTTATAGGTTTTGCATTTGATATAAGGAAGTAACAGAAGTCGCCTGGTTTGAGCTGTCAGTGCGGAGTTTTAGGGGAGACGAACTTTATGCCGGTGGAGGCCGCCGTTGCCGCGGGTACCATGGAGATCACGGTCAGCAAGTTCGAATTGCTGCGGGAATTGACCGCGACGCAGGGCGTGGTCGAGCGCAAGACCACGATTCCCATTCTTTCCAACTATCTTTTTGAGGCTGCCGGTGACCGCCTCTCGCTCACCGCTACCGACCTCGATCTCAGCCTCCGCACCTCCTGCAATGCAAAGGTGAAAAAGGAAGGCTCCTGCACCATTCCCGCGCGCAAACTGTATGACTACGTGAAGCTGTTGCCCGATGCCGATATCACCATCAAGTTGCTGGAGAATCACTGGGTCAGCATCCGCTGCGGCCGCTCTAATACCAAGATGGTTGGCATGGCGAAGTCCAACTTTCCCAGCCTGCCAGTTTTCCCAACTTCCGGCGCCATCAACATTCCGGCTCAGGTTCTGCGCGGTCTGATCGCCCGCACCGGCTTTGCGATCTCCAACGAAGAGTCTCGCTACACGCTGAACGGTGCCCTGATGCTCCTCAAGCCAGAATCCATCACTATGGTCGCTACTGACGGCCACCGTCTGGCCCACTGCGAGAGAGCCGGAGAAAAGTTCGAAGGCGTCTCCGGCGAGATGAAAACACTCGTACCGAAGAAGGCCATGGACGAGCTCAAGACACTGCTGGACTCCACCGATGCCGAAACGATCGAATTCGCCAAGGACGAATCGACTCTGTTCTTCCGCATCGGATCCCGCCTCCTCACGTCGCGCCAACTAACCGGCCAGTTCCCCAACTTCGAAGCAGTCCTGCCGAAGGACAACAGCAAGATCATCGCCCTGAATGCCGACGAGTTGAACGCCGCCATCCTCCGGGTGGCCCAGTTTGCCGACGAGCGCTCTCGCGCCGTCCGCATGCGGCTGGAAAAAGGCGAAGTAAAGATATCCGCTTCATCCACGGAAGCCGGAGAATCTGAAGATTCCCTCGAAGCCCCCTATACCGGAGACCCGCTGACGATCGGCTTCAATGCCGCTTACTTGGTGGATTTCCTGAAAGCCGCCGGCTCCAGCGAAGTCCGTCTCGAGCTGAAGGACCCCCAATCAGCCGGACAACTCCGTCCCGCCGAAGGCGACGACTACAAGTACCGCTACATCGTCATGCCAATGCGGATCTGAAAGGTCAATTAGGGCAGCCGCCCCGGCTGTTCATCCGCGAACTGGCGACGAACCGCATTACCGACGTGAATGGCTAGCCAGTGGTCAGGCAGTCTGTACAGAAACTCACCCCACGACAGGACACTAATTCGGCAGCGCGTTCGACGGATCACGCAACGTAATCAATTGACCCGGTGGATACTCCGCTGCCGACAGCGGAGACTCTGCGTTCTCGGTATGAATCGTCAACACTTCTCCGCTCCGTACCCCTTGAATGGTTAGTCTCTGACTTTCCACCGCCAGCACTCGATACTCCTCGTCAAAGATCTTCCGATTCTCAGCCTTCA
>Ga0335082_10001291_pt1 | contig 26789 bp, 15 predicted proteins | sample Lox_Sample_41_FD_206718 | JGI IMG/M metagenome (GOLD analysis project Ga0335082, IMG submission 206718) | Soil microbial communities from Loxahatchee National Wildlife Refuge, Florida, United States - Lox_Sample_4.1 | ecosystem: Environmental > Terrestrial > Soil > Wetlands | place: USA... | reverse complement strand
GGCGTGCCCAACCTCCGGCTTTGCCTGGGCGTTCTTCGGGCCGCAAGCCACCTTGCTCAACGACCAGGACGAGCAGATCGTCACCCACTTCCTCAGCCCCAACCCGGATGAGAGTGGCACGCCGCGGGCCACCTGGCAGGACTCGAAGGACACCAGCCGCGTATGGGCCAAGGCCACGGCTACATCGTCCGATCCCACCTTCGTCGCCCCGGGTGCGATTCCCTGGCTCCTGCTGCAGGTGGTTGGCGCTCAATCAGGTCCGACCAACGGCAACACGCTGACTGCGACCACTTTCATCCAGCGGGTCGACACCTCCGAGGGCGGCGCACCTGCCGCCGGCTGCGCCGCCTCAACAGATGTCGGCAATAAGGCTCTAGTCCACTACACTGCCAACTACTTCTTCTACAGGGCTGAGACGGACTCTCTTTACATCGGCGACGAAACGGATCTGACGGTCTCGGTGCCCAGTACGGTCAAGCGGTTCGACGCCAAGACGGGAGCCGCTCTAGGCGCTTTCGTAACCGAAAACAGCGGTGGGCTTCAGGGCCCCCGCGGCCTCATATTCGCAGACCCGGGCCAGCTGCTGGTCGTCAACCAGAACGCCAACCTTGAAGGCGTCAATGGGGCTGTCTTGCGCTACAACGGCAAGACGGGCGCGTTCACCGACGCCATCGTGCCCACCACGGACCCGACTGCACTGCTGCAACCCCGGGGCATGGTCCTGTGGGATCACCAGATGCTGTTCGTGGCGGATCTGGGGTTGGTGCCGCCCGACAATGCTCCGGGCAGACTGCTGGAGTTTACGAAGGACGGGACGTTTGTCGCCGATCTCACACCCAGTTCGACCGATTTTCCGCGGGACCAGTTCTTCCCACGCGGCCTGGTGATCGGGCCCGACGGCCTGCTGTATCTGGCGAACGCCACGAATCTCGTCAACACGCCGCTCGGCGGCGACATCCTGCGTTTCGACCCGTCGACGGGGCACTTCATCGACAGGTTCGTTAGCAGCACCGGTGGCGGTACCTGCGATTGCGTCAATGAGCTGAACCGACCCGAGGGTGTCGTCTTTGGCCCCGACGGCAACATCTACACCGCCAGCTTCCGAGCCGACGCAACCGACAACGACAAGATCCTGATCTTCCAAGGTCCCGCCGGCACGCAGCCCGGTGCCTACGTCGGCAGGATCGACCTCGACGTGGCCGGTGAGGACCGCGAATTCGCCGAGGCCCTGCTGTTCGGTCCGGAGGGACGGCTCTTCGTTCCCATCAGCGGCCGTCTCGGACCGGATGCGGGAGCGGTGCGTCGCTACAACGTGACCACCAAGGAGTTCGACGTCTTCGTGCCCCCGAGTGCACAGGGCGGTCCGCTGGGGGCGCCTTGGTACCTGACTTTTGGAAAGACGGATCCCGCAACGCTCGCCTACGGCGAATGAGCAAGACGCACCCGTAGAGAAAGCCAGGAGGGAGACCATGAAAATCAGGCGTTTCGTTTGGACCGCAAGGACAGCAACTGCAGGGCGGTGGACAGTCTACGCGCTGGTGGCTGTGGTCTCCCTTCTCGGGGCGGCGCAACCTGCCGCCGCGCAGACTCCGACACCAACCCCCGCGAAACTCTTCCCCGACTGCGGGAACGGCGTCATCGATCCCGGAGAGGACTGTGACGACGGCGGCATCTGCATCGGCGGTGCGAATGCGGGGACCACCTGCTTCGCAGACGCTGATTGCAGTGGTGGCCGCTGCACCACATTCGGGGGCGACGGCTGCGCCGCCAACTGTACGTTCGAATCCGACATCGGCGTCAACCTTGTTCCCGGGAGAGTGCCGTTTCCGGGCGCCGACATCGCACCCGGCACGAGCGGCGCGGTGGTCCACGGGGGCTTCATCACGGCCCCGCTGCCGCTCTCCGGCAGTGAGACCCTGACGATCGGCAAGCAGCGTGATGGCCAGATTCCCGTGGTCATCCGGGCTGCCACATTCCACGTTCCGGCGATACCTATTGGCATCGCCGTTTGCGCGTGCCTCCGAGCAGTGGCAGCCAAGACATGCGGCGGCACGTTGTTCGAGCCCGACGGAGTGACGTTCTCCACCGACTGCACGCCCGGATTCACCGCCGGCGACAGCGTGTGTGCCGGCCACGCTGCGTGCGCCTTCGTGCATGGTCCAGGCAACACCGCCGCCGGCATGATCGGTTGCGACAGCCTTGGCGGCGTCAACCTCAGCTACACGCAGGACGCGGGCGGCAGCGCTGGGGTGCCGGGTCCACCCCTCATCGCGCTCAGCGGCGGTGGCCCTCCCGGGTCGGCGGCGATCTTCAATACAGACGCAATTGGCATCGTCGTCGGTCCCTGCACCGGCAGCACTCCAGATTACGGCCTGGACGGTCAGTTCTGCAGCGACGATGATCCACAAAACGTGCGCGGCGTCCCGGCGACGTTCCCGGAAGTCACCGGGACCGCCAGCGGTGAAGCGCTCAACGTCAGTGGTCAGGATGGCATCAACATCGGGCCGTTCTCGGTCACCGGGGCGCCTTTCAGCTGCAGTGCACTGACCAGCGGGAACGCCGCAGGCACCGTCTTGGCCGGCGCCTTCACGTCACTCAAGCAGTTCCCGGGCGATGCCGTGGTCACGACTCAAGAAGTCCTCAGCACCGCGCTGTGCGGCAACGGCGTCATCGACGCCGCCGCGCAATGTGTTGGCGACTGCAATGGTGACGGAAACGTCGATTCTGGCGAGGGCGACAAATGCAACGCCATTGCGGGTGATCCCTCACTGCTCAGCGCTTGCCCGACTTGTGACCTCAACGGTGACGGTCAGGTCGACGGCAGTGAGGTTGCCTGTGCGCTCACCAATCACGCCAGTGGCTGCGGCACGTGCGGCCAAGAGCCGTGTGACGACGGCAACCTGGTCGATGGCGACGGCTGCGACTCGAACTGCACGCCAACCGGTTGTGGCAACGGCATCGTCACCGCGGGCGAACAGTGTGACGACGGCAACACCGTGGATGGAGACTGTTGCTCGGCAACGTGCCAGCTCGAGGCCGACGGCAGTCGGTGCGACGACAAGAATGCCTGCACCCAAACCGACACCTGTGTTGCCGGCGTCTGCACCGGCGGCAATCCCGTCATCTGCCTTGACGATGGCAACGTGTGCAACGGTCCAGAGAGCTGCGATCGCACCACCGGAAGTTGCGTGTCGGGTCCCGCCTTGCCGGACAGTGATGGTGACGGCCTGTGCGACGCGCGCGACAATTGTCCCTCCACCTCCAACACCAACCAAGCCGACAGCGACGCTGACGGCGTCGGCGACGCCTGCGACAATTGCCCGATCACGTCGAACCCGGACCAGGCCGATACCGACGGCAACCGCGTCGGCGACGCCTGCCAGCTGTGTCCGCCAAACGGCGACTACGACGGTGACAACATCTGCAACCGAGCGGACAATTGCATGTCCATCTCCAACCCGGATCAATCGGATCGCGACGGCGACGGCGTCGGCGACCCGTGCGACAACTGCCCGACCACGCCCAATGCGGACCAACTGGACTCCGACTTCAACGGCGTCGGCGACGCCTGCCAGCTGTGTCCCATGTACGACGATTACGACGGCGACAATATCTGTGACGAAGTGGACAACTGCCCGCCCATCAAAAACCCCGACCAGGTCGACAGCGACGGCGACGGCTTCGGCGACGCCTGTGATTTCTGCGTCGGACGCGGGCAGTCTGACTACGACGGCGACGGTCTCTGCGATCCAGTCGACAATTGCCTATACAATTTCAACCCCGACCAGGCGGACAGCGACGGCGACGGCTTCGGCGATGCCTGCGACTTATGCATCGGGCGCGGGCAGTATGACGGCGACGGCGACGGCCTGTGCGACGCAGTCGACAATTGCTTGTACACCTTCAACCCCGACCAGGCAGATATCGACGGCGACGGCGTCGGCGACGCCTGCGACAACTGCCCGACCACGCCCAATGCGGACCAACTGGACTCCGACTTCAACGGCGTCGGCGACGCCTGCCAGCTGTGTCCCATGTACGACGATTACGACGGCGATAATATCTGTAACGAAGTGGACAACTGCCCGTCCAACAAGAACCCCGACCAGGTCGACAGCGACGGCGACGGGTTCGGCGACGCCTGTGATTTCTGCGTCGGACGCGGGCAGTCTGACTACGACGGCGACGGTCTCTGCGATCCAGTCGACAACTGCACATACAATTTCAACCCCGACCAGGCGGACAGCGACGGCGACGGCTTCGGCGATGCCTGCGACCTCTGTGTCGGCCCCGGCCAGTTCGATAGTGACGGCGACGGCATCTGTGATCGAGCCGACAACTGCCCGTTTGCCTTCAACCCCAATCAGGCGGACTGCGACCGGGATGGCAAGGGTGACGCGTGCGACAACGACCGCGCCTTTGCGCCGCCGCAACGCGTTGCCAAGGGCAGCGGTGCCTTATCGGTGGCTGCGGCCGATTTGAACCGTGACGGGATCGTCGATCTGGTCACGGCCAATGCCTTCTCCGACGACGTGTCCGTGCTGCTCGGCAACGGCGACGGCACCTTTGCCAATGCGCGACATCTTGTTGCGGGCGCACACCCGGCGTCCGCAGCGGTGACAGATGTAAACTTCGATTGGATCCCCGACCTCGTCGTCCCCAACGCAGGTTCCAACGACGTGTCGGTGCTGCTCGGCAACGCCGACGGCACCTTTGCTCCGGCGCGATCCTTCGCCACAGGCGAGCATCCCCAATCAGTGGTAGTCGCCGATCTGAATTTCGATTTCATACCTGACCTCGCGACGGTGAATGGTTCGTCCAAGGTTTCAGTGCTCATCGGTCACGGGGATGGAACGTTTGCAGCACCGCAATCCGTTGGCGCGGGGCGGCCCGCGCTCTTCGTGGCGGCGGCCGATTTGAATCGCGATGGTGTCCTCGATCTCGTCACGGCGAATCCGTCATCCAATGACGTGTCAGTGCTCCTCGGGCACAGCGACGGGACGTTCGCGGCGCCGCAGTTCTTTGCGGTGGGGATGCACCCCAAGTCCGTGCTGGCGGTTGACCTGAGCAGCGATGGCATCCCTGATCTGGTGACGGCGAATGCGTCCTCCAACGACGTGTCGGTCCTGCTCGGCAACGGCGACGGAACGTTTGCGCCTGCGCAGGCCTTTCCCGGCGGTAAGCATCCTCAGTTCGTGGTGGCTGCCGACGTCGACGCCGATGGACACTTCGACCTGGTGACCGCCAATCTCGCCTCCAACGATGTGTCGGTATTGCTCGGCAACGGTCAGGGGAGGTTTGCCGCGCCGCTCTCTTTTGCAGCGGGAAAACATCCCCAATTCGTGGCAGCGGCCGATCTCAACCGCGACGGCTTCCCGGACCTCGCCGTGGCCAACGGTGAATCCGTCTCGGTGCTTCTCAACAAAAGCACGGATAGTGACTTCGACGGCATCCCCGACGCCTGCGACAACTGCCCCTTCGTTTCCAACCCCGATCAAGCAGACAGCAACGGCGACGGCATCGGCGATGCGTGCGCCCCGACTCCGACACCCACACGCACACCCACGGCCACCGCAACCGCGACGCGCACGCCGACGCAGACCAAAACGCCCACGGCAACGAAGACGCCGAAGCATGCGGCAGATGCAGACGGGGACGGCGTTCCGGACAGCGTAGACGAATGCCGGCATTCCGACCTGCAGCCCACAGTTGTCATCGGCAGGTGCGACAGCGGGGTCGCCAACCAGCTGCTCCAGAACGGCTGCACCATCGCCGACCTGATCGCCAAGTGCGCCGCGGCTGGCGACCATCAAGCCCAATTTGCGGACTGCGTCGCGGCCCTCACCACTCGGCTCAAGAATGACGGGCGCATATCCGGCAACGACAAAGATGCGATCCAAAGCTGCGCCGGCCGCAGGTGAGGAGCGGCCGTGGGAAAGTGAAAGCGTGGAGATGTGGAGCGTGCTCGCATCTCCGCGCTGCCAACGGGTGAAAGGATGGTCTACGCATGAAAGCTCTCGCAAGCGGGTGCGCGCGCGCACTCGGGTTGTTTGCTCTTCTGGGCCGGCGCATGCAGCCGACTCTCTCTACATCGGCGACGACAGCGATTACACGGTGAAGCGCTTCGACGCCGAGACGGGAGCCTTTCTCGGCTCCTTCGTGAGCGCGGGCAGTGGCGGCGTGAACGGGCTCACCGGTTGCACCGCTTCCTGAGGAGAATGGAGGTTTCATGTATAGGCGTCCCCAACATCGGCTGCATGCACAGTCGACAACCGGCACGTCATCTCAAATCACTGCGCGACTGATCGTTGCGGCGCTGTTGTGCCTGAGCCTGGCACGCGCCGGTCACGCAACACTCAACGTGTGGACCAGCGTTGGTCCCGGCGGCGGCAACTACATCGGCGCAGTGGCGATCGATCCCACTATGCCCGGCACGCTCTACGGCGCGACGGCCGGCGGCATTTACCGCAGCACGGACCGCGGCAACAGCTGGAGCAGCAGGGGAAATACCACCACCTCCTTCTCTCTCGTCGCGATTGACCCGCAGACACCGAGTACGCTCTATGCCGTCTCAGCCACTCAACCAACCGTTTTCAAGAGCACCGACGCCGGCCTGAGCTGGAGCGATACCGGCCAGCCCGCGGGTGTGCTGGTAATTGACCCGCAGACACCGAGCACGCTCTACGCCAGGTCTGGAAACACCCTACTCAAGAGCACGGATGGCGCGGACAGTTGGAGCCCCAGCGGCACTGGCCTCCCCGACTCCATCGATAGCCTCGTCATTGATCCGCAGGCGCCGCGCATCCTCTATGCCGGAACCGGCGACGTGTTCGGCGGAAGGGGCGGCGTCTTCAAGACGACCGATGGCGGTGCAAGCTGGAACGAGATGAGCGCGGGCCTGCCCGGTGGCGTCATTGTCATTGCCTTCGCAATTGATCCGCAAACCCCCACCACACTGTACGCCGGTGTGAACGGGAGTGGTGTGTTCAAAAGCACGGACGCTGGCGCAAGCTGGACCGCCAGCAACATCGGCTTGTCCGGCACCTATGTCGATGCCCTGGTGATCGACCCACACATGCCCAGCACACTCTACGCCGGGGCGGAGTACGAAGGCGGAGGTCTGTTCAAGAGCACTGACGGGGGCGCTACCTGGCAGGCCCATATTGCGGCCCTCCCTGACAGCACCTACGTCCTTTCTCTGGCAATTGAACCAGGGACATCGACCACTCTCTACGCAGTCACCGATGGGCACGGCCTGTTGCGGAGTACGGACAGCGGCGCGACCTGGACGACCCGCAATGCAGGCCTGCCCGATTACACCAGTGTTCCCGCCGTGGCCGTTAATCCATCCACGCCGAGCACGCTCTACGTTGTGCAGAGCGGCGTCCTCAAGAGTACGGACGCCGGCACGAGCTGGAGCCCTAGCAGCGCCGGCTTGGGCGATGGTGCGTCTGCCGTGGCCCTCGATCCGCGCACGCCCAACACGCTGTACGCCGCCACTGACGGAGGATTTCTCGAGCCGGCCGGCGTGTTCAAGACCGCCGATGCCGGGGCGAGTTGGTCCATCGTCCTCAGCGCTGCGGTTGGGATCGTGACAATAGACCCCGAAACACCGGGCACCCTCTACGCCGACACGTTTAAGAGCACCGACGCCGGCCTGAGTTGGAGTAACATTGCCCTGTCCGTGGGTCTAGCCGTTCCCGCGTTGGATCGGCGCATGCCGAGCACGCTCTACGCCGGAACGATAGACGGCGTCATGAAGAGCACAGACGGCGGCAGAACTGCGAGCCCCGTCAATACAGGTCTGCCGGCACGCACCACCATCTCGGCTCTGGCGGCGGACCTGCGGACGCCGAGCACGGTCTACGCAGCGACGAGCGGCGGCGGCGTGTTCAAAACCACGAATGCGGGCGACACCTGGACTCCGGTTAATTGCGGCCTGCGCGCCATCGATATCCCCGCCTTGGTAATCGACCCGCAGGCACCGACGACGCTCTACGCCGGATCGAAGGGGGGCGGCGTCTTCAAGAGTACGGACGGCGGCGCGAATTGGAGCCAGGTCAGCGCCGACCTGCACGACGGTACCGGCCAGCCTACTGCCGTCATGACTCTGGCGATCGATCCACTCATGCCGAGTAGGCTCTACGCGGGGACAAGTGACGGCGGTTTGTCCGTCATTGAACAGACCGCTGCGTGTGTAGGCGATTGTGACGGCAGCGGCGTGGTGACGGTGGATGAGTTGATTGTGGGCGTCGACATCGCGCTCGGCGATGCCTTTCTCGACCAATGTTCTGCTTTCGACAGCAACGGCGACGATCAGGTGGGTGTCACCGAATTGGTGGAGGCCGTGAACGCGGCGCTGAACGGGTGCCGCGGGCACGGCGGGCAGTAGGCGGCGCGCAATGGAAAGGACGACCATGAGACAAAAGGGTGACGCAATTCGCAATCCGAGATCCGCAGCACGCGTGGATCGCTTCGCGGGAGTTGCTCTGGCGCTTTTGCTGGTGGTGCTCGGTGGACCGCTCACCCGCGTCGCCTACGGCGGTGTCAATGTATGGACCAGCATCGCGCCTGAAGGCGGGCATGTCCGGTCGCTCGCCATCGATGCGGCCACGGGCACACTATACGCAGGCACCGGACCTTGTCAGGGGACCTGCAGCGGCGGCCTGTTCAAGAGCAGCGATGGCGGCGCGAGCTGGCACGCCAGCGCGAGGGGCTTGGCGGATGGCACCGTCGGCCCGTTGACCATCGATCCGCAAGCGCCGAGCACACTCTACGCCGGCACCGGCGAGGCGGGAGTGTTCAAGAGCACGGACGGCGCGATTGGCTGGACTTCCATCAACACCGGCTTGACACACCTGTTTGCCGGCATCTTCGACATCGCGATTGATCCTTCGCTCTCGAGCACCCTCTACACCGTCACGGATGACGGCGTGTTCAAAAGCACCGACGGCGGCGCGAGTTGGATCCCCATGAACACTGGCCTGACCGCGTACTATGGCGTCTTCGCCTTGGCCATCGACCCCAGCACACCGAGCACGCTGTACGCCGCGGCCAACGGCGGGGTGTTCAAGAGCACGGATGGCGCGACCAGCTGGAATGCCATCAACTCCGGCTTGACCGACACCTACGTCTTCGCGCTGGCGATCGACCCGAGCACGCCGCGTACGGTCTACGCCGGGACCGGCGGCGGCGGTGGCGTCTTCAAGAGCACGGATGCCGGCGACAATTGGCGGGCGACCAACAATGGCCTGCCGTCAGGCACCGGTGTCTATACCGTGACCGTTGATCCGCGCATGCCGCTGACGTTGTATGCCGGCGTCAATGGCGGCGTCTTCAAAAGCACGGACGGCGGCGCCACTTGGAACGGTTTCAACGCCGGACTACCCGCCGGCGCATTCGCTGTGGAGATTGACCCACACACGCCGGGCAGGCTCTACGCTCTCGGAGGCGACGACGCCTTCGTCATTCAGCAAGTCGCACGGCCCAACGTGTGGACGAGCAACGGGCCTCCAGGCAGAGGCGTTGTCGCTCTCGCCATCGATCCCATGACGCCCGCTACGCTCTACGCGGCAACCGGCCTGACCGGCGTGTTCAAGAGCACAGACGGCGGCATGAGCTGGAATGCCATCAACAACGGCCTGCATGGGAGCTTCGGGTCCCCAAGCTTCTATGAGATCGGCGTCGTCGCGCTGGCGATTGACCCGCTCACACCAACCACGCTCTACGCCGGCGAGTTGGAAGAGTTCGCAGGCGCGTTCAAGAGCACCGACGCGGGCGCCAGCTGGAGCGAGATCGAGGTCGGTCTGCCCACATCCGGTTCGCCGTCAGCACCCCACGTCACTGCCTTGGCGATTGATCCGCTCACACCAACCACGCTCTACGCCCTGGCCGGCTTCTATCAGGGATCATTGGTCAAGAGCACCGACGCCGGTGAAAATTGGTTTGGCCTCCCCACCATTTTCGGGTCCCAGGCTGTGGCCATTGACCCGCACGCACCAAGCACGCTCTACAACGGCACACAGGAAGAAGGCGTGTTCAAGAGTACCGACGGCGGCGCTGGCTGGGACGTGACGGCATTGGCCCCAGCGAATGTGTCGGCGCTGGCAGTTGCCCCCAGTATACCGGCCACGGTTTATGCGGCGACGTTGGGAGGTATGTTCAAAAGCACCGACGGGGGCGCGCGCTGGCACGGCGCCAACACCGGTCTGACCGATAGCGCCAACGTCCGCGCTCTGGCGATCGATCCGGACACGCCAGCCACAGTCTACGCCGGAACGCTTCGGGGGGGCGTGTTCAAGAGCAGAGACGGCGGCACCAGCTGGCACGCCATCAACAGCGGACTCCCGGCTGGCTCCAGTATCCTCGCGTTGGCGATCGACCCGCTCACACCGACTCGGATTTACGCCGGGACGAGCAGCGACGCGGGCGGCGGCGTGTTCACGCTGCAACAAGCGAGCGTCTGCCTCGGCGACTGCAACAACACCGGGTCGGTGACTGTCGTCGAACTGCTCACCATGGTGAACATCGCCCTCGGCAATGCGGCGGTCTCGGAATGCCAGGCCGGCGACGGCAACTTCGACGATCAGATCACCGTCGACGAGATCCTCACAGCGGTGACCAACGCGCTCAACGGTTGTCCGAATTGAACCCGTCCGCCTCTCGCGGCATCGCCATCCTGTGCGCCGTCTTCTTCGCCAGCGCGCACACGGCGCAGGCCGGCATCAATGTCTGGACAAGCAATGGTCCGAGGACGGAGGGGAACGTCAGCCCGCTGGCCCTCGATCCGACCACGCCGAGTACGCTCTACGCCGGGCTGCACTGAACGGCTGCGGTGCCGGATGACGCACGAGCCGAGAACGATGTCCGCGGCTGTTTGTCACGATGGGAACGACGTCGATGCGCAGTTCTGCGAAACCTGCGGCAGGGCACTGGCGCGCCTCTGTTCGAGCTGCGGCCGCGAGCTGAAGCCACAGAGCACCAATCCGCAATCCGCAACTCACAATCCGCAATTGGAAGAGGCGGAGCGCTGCTACCGCGAAGCCATCGAACGGGCCCGCGGCATGAGCGCCAAGGCGTTCGAGCTGCGCGCGACGACGCGCCTCGGCCGTCTCCTCCAATCGCAGGAGCGCGGTGCCGAAGCTCACGAGCTGCTCGCGCCGCTCTACGCCTCGTTCACCGAAGGCTTCGACACCCGTGATCTACGCGAAGCCAAGGCACTGTTGGAGGAAGTGCAACACGCTAGGCCTCCTGGTCCATCCAAACCAGCCGGGGCTGTCCCCGATGAATCGATGGCTCGGTGAACCTGTGGTTCAATTCGAATTTGCCCGCATGCGGGGTACAACGGTTTCCACGCTGTTGCTGCTGTTACCTCTGCAGTGCGTCAGTCCCAGCGGCGCCCACGCGGGAATCAATGCCTGGACCCGCAACGGCCCCGCCAGCGGTTCGGCGACCGCTGCCGGCGTGTTTGCGATTCAGACCGCAACATTCGTCGTCGACAGCAGCGACGACGGGGCGGACGTGAAACCCGGCGATGGCGTGTGCGCGACAGAGGCAGGCGTGTGCACGCTGCGCGCCGCCATCGACGAGGCCAATGCTCTGTCCGGCGGCAGCACCATCGCGTTCAATCTGATTCTACCCACGACCATCACGCTGACGACGAATACCGAGCTGGCGATCAGTGGGGACGTGACGATCAGCGGCCCCACCACCGGCGTGCTGGCGATTGACGGGAACCATGAGACGCGTGTCTTCGACATCACGACCGGGGCGGTGCGCATGACGAACCTGATCATTCAGAACGGTCGCGTGGAGGCATCCAGTGGTGGGGGCGGCATCTTCGTTGCCGATGGCGCCAGCCTGACGCTGACCAACTGCACGCTGACCCACAATGCGGCGGCCAGGGCCAACGAGGGCGGCGCCCTATATGTCACTGACGGGGGCACGGCGAAGCTGACCAACTGCACCGTCAGTGAGAACTCGGCGTACTATCCGGGTGGCGGTGTCGCCAACTCCGGGATAGTGACGCTGACCAATTGCACGCTGAGCGGCAACACGGGCGGATACGGAGGCGGTGGCGGCCTGTACAACGAGGGCACGGCAACGCTGACCAACTGCACGCTGAGCGGCAACTCGGCACAAATGGGCGACGGCATCGAGGGTCCTGCAACGCTGACGAACACGATCGTTGCCAACAACGCCAGTGAGAACTGCCAGGGAACGGTCGTCTCGCTCGGCCACAATCTCGACAGTGACGGCACGTGCGGACTCGCAGCCCCGGGCGACCTCAGCCACGTCGATCCAAGGCTCGGCCAGCTGCAAGACAACGGCGGGCCGACCTTTACTCACGCCCTGCTCCCCGGCAGCCCGGCTATCGACGCCGGTAGTCCTGATTGTCCGCCGCCGGCCACCGACCAGCGCGGTGCGAAGCGTATCCCGCCTTGTGACATCGGTGCCTATGAGCTCGTACCCATCAATTGCGTCGGCGATTGCAACGCGGGCGCAAGTGTAACCGTCGACGAAATCATGACTATAGTGAACATCGCGCTCGGCCCGGCCGAACCGTCGGCGTGTGCGAATGGGGTTCCCACCGGCGCCGCAATCAACGTCGCGTTGATCATCCAGGCGGTGAACAACGCACTGACCGGTTGCCCGGCACCGGGACCACGTTTGGCGGGGAGCGGGTGACATTGCACTTGGCAATGCTCGAGGCTCTACGAGTTTGTGGACTTTTCGGCTGGGCCTCAGACTTCGGGCCTCGGGCTTCAGGAAGAACCCAAGAATTCCGGACCCTGAAGCCTGAGGTCCGAGGCCTGAGGTCGATTTTTTCACAAACTCTACGTGCCCTGCACAACGATCGAGAGTACATATTTCGGCAAGGCGGTTGCGCGTTGACCTCCGACTGCGCCACCGCTAACAAGGTTGGCCACCGGGGCAGAAGATCACTGCATGTTGCTGACGGTCCTCGTTGCGCTCATCCTGACAATCGCCATCGTGCGGTTCAATCTCTTCAACACCGACCGGCTGAGGAGCGCGGCGGCGGGCTACGCGCTCCTCCTGCTCGTGCTGTCAGCTGCGAGCATCGATGCAGTACCGTACCTCGCGCGGGCGCTCAGCGGCGTGCTCGGCCTCGACGTTTCCGCGATTCAGTTCGGGCTGGCGCTGGGGCTGGCGGCGATTGCGCTTCCGGCGCACCGCCGCGTGCATGCCGCCCGGACCCCAGAGCTGCGCGCCGGAAGCCGGAGGATTGCAACGCGTGCGCTCGAAACCAGCGACCTCGACTTGGCGCCCGAGCGCAACGTGTTCCGCAAAGAGGGTGAATACTGGACCATCACCTTCGGCGGCAACCTCGCGCGGTTGAGGGACACAAAAGGCCTGCACTACATCGCCTACTTGCTGCGACATCCGGGCCAGGAATTTCATGTCTGCCATTTGCTGGGAGTGGTCGGCGAGGCAGAGCCGTGCGGCGAGGTGGGTCAGCAGAGTCTGCACATGTCCGCTTGGGGCGACGCGGGCCCGCTGTTGGACGCCAAGGCCAAGGTTGCGTACAAGAGACGGCTCGACGACCTCCGCGGCGAACTGGAAGAAGCTGAGCGCTTGAACGATCCAGCGCGCGCCGCCCGCATGCGCGAGCAGATTGAAGCTGTCACCCGCCAACTGTCGGCCGCCATCGGGCTCGGCGGCCGGGACCGCCCTGTCGCCTCAAACGCGGAGCGTGCCCGCTTGGCGGTCACCAAACGCATCAAGGCCACTGTCGAGAAGATTCAGCACGTCAATCCTGCCCTCGCGTGCCATCTCAGCACCGCCATTGCCACCGGATACTTCTGCGTGTACGCGCCGCTCGCGACCGGCGCCACATCCTGGCTGCTCGGATAAGCCAGAGCCCTTGGAACGCCGCTCGGTACCGACAGACCCCAAACAGAACTGATCCGCCAATGCATTTGTGCCCTGCAAGGGCACACTTGTGCCGCGGTCTGTCACGCCTTCATGACGGAAAATGACTGCTTCCCTGGCAAAGCGTTCCGCGCCGCAGCGGCTCGCTTCAACGTGAAGAGCAGAGGGAGAAGAGCATGGATACGAGCCTGAGGACGACTCACGACAGCAGTCTCAGCGCAGCGGTGGCGCTCTCTCTTGCGCTGAGCCTCTGTGCGACCGTTGCCGGCGCATCGTCGAACTACGTTGCGCGGCAGGTCGTCCTGAGCACGGACCAAGTGCCTGGCGGCGGAGCAACCTTCGGCTCGTTGAACGCGCCGAGTTTCAACGCGCAGGGGGCGATTGCCTGGAGTGATGCAAACGCAACCGCGATATACACGAACGCTGACGGTACGCGGCTCGGGCCGCTGAGACGAGCCCTCGGGGCCGGCGATCTCGCCCCGGGTGTTCTCGGACCCTTCGCGCAGTTCGATGGCGTGTCGCTCACTGATGACGGCTCGATCGCGTTTCGCGGTTTCGGACCCTATGTCGATGGCGAAGACGACCGCGGCGTCTACTTGTTGTTGCCCTCCGGTCAAATCAAGCTCGTCGCCGATGCCTCGACGATGCGCCCGGGAAAGCAGGACCACTTCGACAAGTATTTTGGGCCCAGTTACCCGGTGGCCGGCAACGGCCATGTCCTCTTTGGCGACGGCCTGAATTCCCTAGATGGCGGCCGGGGCGTGTACCGTGCCGATCTCGGCGCTGCCGGCGGCATATCCCTTTCCGAGCTGGTCACCTCGGAAGATGGGTTCATCGACGCCTTGGCCGGCTTTACGTATCCTCTGGACTTCGCCATCAACGATTCCGGTGATGCGGTCATGGTGCTGCGCCGGACCGATTTTTTGTACGGTATCTACGCCGTGTCCGTGGGAGGACCATTGCGTACAATCGCGGTGAGCGGCGCCCCCGCTCCTGGTGGTTGGAGCCTCACGTATCTCGGGAGTCCTTCGATCAACGCGGCAGGCAACATTGCCTTCTCGGCCGCGGTCGTCGCGGCTGACCGCACGGTGGGTGGTGGCGGTATATTCGTTGCCGATAGCAACGGCGTCGTCAGCAAGGCGTACGACAACCCGACGGAGGTACCGAACCACCCCGGCGCGACGTTCAGCCGCGGTGGCCCCATCCAGCTGATGGACGACGGCGCCGTGGTGTTTCAGGCCGGCTATGACCTCAACAACAGCCCCTTTACTGGAATCTACAGAAACTCCAGCGACGGCCTCGAGGTCGTTTACGATCAGTATGATGGCCTGGTGGTCAATGGCCAGCGCAGGTTCTTCGTGACCCCGCCGTGCAACGACCCCCCGTTCTGTAATCCGTTTGAGAATCCAACCTTCGCAGTGGGCGTGGGCACGCGCTTCGCGCGCACTCTCAACACTGCGGCTCACACCATTGAGGTGGCGTTCGTTCAAGACCTCTCTTTGCGCACCTCTCCGGACGGCTTCTCCCAAGGCATCTTTGTGGCGTCGCTGTCGTGTGGCGACAGTCACGTCGACCCGGGCGAGGAGTGCGACGATGGCAACAAGGTCAGCGGCGATGGGTGCGACGCGAACTGCACCTTCACCCGTTGCGGCAACGGCATCTCCACGGCTGGCGAGCAGTGCGACGACGGCAACACCCTCGACGGCGACTGCTGCTCGGCGACCTGCACGTCTGCGCCGGACAGCGACGGCGATGGCGTCTGCGACGTACTGGACACGTGCCCCGCAGTTTTCAACCCCAGTCGGACCGCAGGCCCCAATCAAGCCGACACGGACCGCGACGGTATCGGCGACGCCTGCGACAACTGTCCACGAGCGATCAATCCGGACCAGATGGACACCGATGGCGACGGCTTCGGGGACCCCTGTGACTCCTGCCGCGGTACGGGACCGTCGGACAGTGACGGTGACGGCGTCTGCGATCCGGCGGACAACTGCCCCTTTAATGCGAACCCCGATCAAAAGGACAGCGACGGCGACGGCATCGCGGACGGCTGCGACGACTGTCCTGCGGCGAAGAATCCCGATCAAACGGACTCGGATTCCAACCGAGTCGGCGATGCGTGCCAGACCTGCCCCGCGTTTTCCGACCCCGACGGTGATGGGGTGTGCAATCCGGGAGACAACTGCCCTTTCACCTTCAACCCCGATCAGGAGGACAGCGATGGCAACGGCATCGGGGATGCCTGTGACGTAGCACCGGCGCAAACACCGACGCCCCCGTCGGATACCGGCAGCTGCGCCGGTGACTGCGACGGGCACGGCACGGTGACCATCGATGAGTTGCTGACCTTGGTGAACGTCGCCCTGGACGACGCGCCTGCCAGAACGTGTGAGCCCGGCGATCGCAATCACGACAGGCTCATCACGGTGGACGAAATCCTGACCGCGGTGAACAACGCCTTGAAGGGCTGTCCCGCAGCGCCGGTGGCCACAGCGACGCCGACACTGCCGGCCAACGCAATATGTGCGACTGCGGCCGAGTCCCAGCCTGCAAAGTTGAGCTGCACGAGCGGCGTGATCACGGCGATCGACTTTGCCAGCTTTGGGACAGCGCAGGGAAACTGCGGCGCCTTCTCCGTGAGTGCCTGCGACGCGGCTGGTTCATTGGGCATCGTTGCCGATGCCTGCGTCGGGCGTGCGACCTGCACCGTGTACGCGTCCGCCAGCGTGTTTGGAGATCCGTGTTACCTGACTGTGAAGCACCTGTCTGTGCAGGCGGAGTGCGGCGCGTCCAGCCCAGCGACGCCGACGCCAACTCCGACGCCGATGTGAGCGTCGCAACGTCACGGACAGCCGACATGTTCCAGGTCTGCACGCGGGCGCAACGGCCCCCATCTTCCAACGGGCAGGCCTTCACCGGGATAAGAACCGTCCGATCCCCGCAACGCGCGCCCATGCGCGAAAGGAACCATACCCCATGAAGTCCTGGTCTTCCTCTTTCAGCCGATGCGCCACTCGGAGCATGGCCGTCCTGTGCGCCGGTGTCTTCGTCGCCTGCGCGCCAGCGACCGCGCGGGCCGCCGGCGTGGTCGGCACGGGTACCGCCGCGAGCTGCACCGACGCGGCGCTGAATGCGGCGCTGGCCGGCGGCGGGTTGGTGACGTTCAACTGCGGCTCCGCGCCGGCGACGATCGACATCAGCACCGGCACGGGCACCAAGATGATTACCGCGGACACCACCATTGACGGCGGGGGCGTGATCACCATCAGCGGTGGGAACGCCGTCGGGGTGTTCAGTGTCGACGCCCAGGTCACATTTACGATGAAGAACCTGACGATCGCGAATGGGCACGATCACGGCGATATCAACGCTGAGGTCGGCGGCCAAGGTGGCGGCATCCATAACGACGGCATGTTGACTGTCACCAACAGCACCTTCACCGGGAACAGATCGGATGACAACATCCAAGGGGGCGGCGGCGCCGGCGGCGGCATTTTCAACGACGGGACGTTGATCGTCGCTAACAGCACCTTCACGGGCAATACGGGGCCATTCGGCGGCGGCATCTCAAACAACGGCGGGACGTTGACTGTCACCAATACCACCTTCACCGACAACAGCGCGGCCGGTGATGGCGGTGGCATCTTCAACTGCGGCACGTTGACCGTCACCAACAGCACCTTCGCCGGCAACAAAGTGGAGGGCAGCGGCGGCGATGGCCCCGGCGGCTTCGGCGGCGGCATCGCCAACTCCAACTGCGGCCCGCTGACCGTGGCCAACAGCACCTTCACAGGCAATACGGGCGGCATCGCCCAGCGCGGCAGTCCGGGGTCGCTGACCGTCACCAACAGCACCTTCAAAGGCAATAGGAGTGGCATCGTTGGCGCGGCAATGCTCCGCAACACCATCGTCGCCAACAGCCCCTGCGGTGACGTCATCTTCGGCACCATCACCGACGGCGGTCACAACCTCGACGATGGGACGAGCTGTGGCTTCAGCCCGGCGAATGGGTCCTTGAGCAACACGAACCCGCAGCTCGATCCCGCGGGACTCCAGGATAACGGCGGGCCGACGCAAACGGAGGCCCTGTGCACCGCAGCGGGCGTGCCCGCCGGGTGTACCGCAGCCAGCCCCGCAATTGATGCGGGCGATCAAGCCGCCTGTGCCACCGCACCTGTGAGCAACCTTGACCAACGTGGCTTCGTGCGTCCCGGCACCGGCCGCACGCAGTGCTCGATTGGCGCCTACGAAGCCGATGCCGCGGCGGCGGGGGCGTGCACCGGCGACTGCGACGGCGGCGGCAGCGCCACCGTCGACGAAGTCATCACCCTGGTGAACATCGCGCTGGGCACGGCCCAACCTTCAGCGTGCCCGCATGGCGTTCCGACCGGCGCCGGCGTCGACATCGCGATGATCATCCAGGCCGTGAACAACGCGCTGACCGGCTGTGGTTGACAGGACGATTCACCACGAAGGGCACGAAGACCACGAAGAGGCCACAAGAGTATGGCTCAGGCAATTCAGGCAGCTCGCATCAGCAATGAATCTTGCTCGTGGCGCAGGAGCACAAGCGTTGGCCAGATCTTTCGTCCCCTTCGTGTTCTTCGTGGTGAAGTCGTCGTGAGCTGTGCGGCCAATCCCGCTCACGCGACCTGCAGGCGCTTCTTGGGAGCAACCACGACCAACTTCACGCGACTCCCAGTCTCGCGAGCAGATCGATGAGGCTGTCGATGCTGAAGATGTCGATGCGCCCGCTGGCGAGATCGTTCAGGCTAGGCTGGCTGACGCCAAGGAGCTTGGCGGCCTCTGCTGGCTTCAGTGCCCGTGCCTTGAGGGCGGTTTGGATCTGGATGAGAAGGTCAGCCCTCACTTTGAGGTGTTCGACCTCCTCAGCGGAAAATCCCACGGCGCTGAACACATTGCCCGAGGAGCGCGTCATCTTGAGTCGCATCGCTCACCTCACATCACGTGCGCGCGCGGATCACTCCCTGCGTCCATCTGTTCATCGTGGACAATCGTTCCTCCGATTCCCCATCGCCCTGCGGGGGGTTCCACTGGATCATCCCCTGACGGGCCCGCTGTGCGCGGGCGGTCCGAGGTCGAGGCGCGTGAGCAGATGACGCAGCCCACCCATCCAGATTCCTCGGCGGAGGTCCACCGGCTGGGAGGACAGGTTGACGACGTAGCCTTGCGCGAGCCCGAGGTCGCGCATGCACGTCTGGAGACCGCGCAGATCCGGCGCGGCGATACCGAGCTTGATTTCGATCGGCACCAGCGTCCCGCGGATCTGCAACAAGAGGTCGACCTCCTGGCCGGTGTGGGTGCGGTAGAAGAAACCCTGCGCCGCCGGATCGTTGAGTTGCGCGTGCAGGAGGAGCTGCTCGATGCAGAAGGTTTCGAAGCTGGCGCCGGCCTTCGGGTGGCTGAGTACGGCGCGCTTGAGGTGGGCAATGCCGAGCAGCGAATGCAGCAGGCCCGTGTCACGGACGTAGAGCTTCGGACTCTTCACCAGTCGCTTGCGGACGTTGGCTGCGTACGGCGGCAGACGCCGGACGAGGAAGATGCCCTCGAAGATGTCGAGGATATGTGCGACGGAATGATAGTTGATGCCCAACGACCCGCCCAGCTCGCTCAGGTTGCAGACACCCGCTTGCGAATGGGCGATCATCGTCAGAAGCGTCCGCAGCCGATTGGCCGCGATGCGGAAGCCGAGCTGCGGGACGTCGCGCTCGAGAGTGGTGCGTGCGTAGGCCGGATACCAGTCCTCCGGCCGGGCGCGTGGTCGCGTCCAGTGCAGGCGCGGAAACCCGCCGCGGATCCACAGTGCCTCGGCGTCGTGTTCGAAGATCGAGATGCCGCCGAGCTCGAAGAGGGCGATGCGGCCCGTGAGCGACTCCGAAATACGCCCGACCAGTCCGGGCGCAGCCGAGCCCAGGAGCACGACTCGGTGCCGCGGCTGCCGATCGAGATGGCTGCGCAGGACCGGGAACAGCTCCGGGAGTCGTTGCGCCTCGTCGATGACCAGGCGGGGCGATTGCGACAAGAGGAACTCTGGATCCTGCGCCGCGCGGGTCAGATCGACGGGACGCTCCAGATCGATGTAGGTGAAGTCGGGAAACGCCAACCGTGCCAGGGTCGACTTGCCGCTCTGGCGAGCACCGAGAATGGCCAAGGCCGGACTGCGCCGTAGCAAGGCCGTCACTCGTTTGGTCGCGATCCTGGGGCGCAGCGTCACGCCCTGAAGATTAGAGGACAGTCATCTGATTTTCAAACCTACCTTTCTGCGGCCGTGGAACGGTTCATGCGATGCACAGGCGCAGTGTTTAAGAGCACGGACGGTCCGGCGCGACGGGGCAATTGTTCGCCGCCTCGACGTTCTCCGGAGCCACACTCAGCGTCCTCCGGGTCGACCCGCACGATGCGCGCACGCCGCTACGTATTTTCCGCACCTACGTCCCGATCACTCCCCCCAAGTTTCCGATCTGCATCAGGCACGCTGCACAGAATCCTGCACATTGCGCCGTGCAATTGTGCAGTTACCCATACATCGACCATGCGCTGTTTCGCTTAACGCTGCTGCAGGGGTCGCTTCAGCACTGGCGCGAACATTGCGGGAACTTTCCGTTTGCTCCCTCATCATAGGCAATGAACAGATGACTCAGTCAATCGATGGCCCCAATAGTTCACGCGGCTGCAGCCACCACAAGTCCGCCGAGTGCTTGAGCTGCTCGCACTTGCAACTCGAAAAGGGGCACACAGGTACCGCGATCCGTCACGCCTTATGCACTATCGCTGCGACGACGCCCAAGACGCTCTACGCTGGTGGCCCCGGCCTCTTGGCCAAGAGTACCGACGGTGGCGAGAGCTGGCACACCCTGATCGCGGGCTCCTTGACCCACGACAGCATCGGCGCGCTCGCTATCGATCCGGCGCTGCCCAGCACGCTCTACGCTGGCGGGGGTCACGGTGTGTTCAAGAGTACCGACAGTGGCGAGAGCTGGCAGGCCACCGGCTTGGGCTATGTGCTTGCGTTGGCCATCGATCCGACTACGCCTAGCACGCTCTACGCCGCGACCGAATCCGGCGTCTTCAAGAGCACCAACGGCGGCCGCAGCTCGGCGGCAGCCTTGCGTCACTCTGCATGCTCGACATCCAACAAGGCGGCAGAAGATCAGAGTGAATTCTTGAGCTTACGGCTGAACGCCGAGCGCTGAACGCCATGCATGCAGATGTGCCGCCGCAGGGAACACATGTGCCGCGACTAGTCACGCCTTGTGCCCAAAGAGGTGGACGAACAACGTCCGTAGGTGCTACGAGCACCAATATCCCACACGTTCCCAGGCTGCACGTGGGGCACAACGGCCCCCACCTTCCAACGGGCAGTCTTCCAACGGGATTCAAACAGTCCGGTCCCCACCCCGCGCACAACGCGCGGAAAGGAAAAGCCAAGGTGCGGTCTCACACTCTTAGCTCCGTTGCTCGCGGCATCGCCGTGATCTTACTCCTCGCCACCCCAGGGTGGGCGCGGCCCGTCAGCGCTGCCGATGCGCCCGGGAGGGTCGGGGCCGGAAACGTCAGCGAGCTCGTCCTCGATCCGCTCACTCCAACCACACTGTATACGGTCACTGAGTGTGGTGGTGTAGTGAAGAGCACCGATGGCGGCGGCTCGTGGCACACCGCCAATACGGGCCTGTTCCTTGGTGACATCCGGGCCCTCGCCATCGATCCGAGCACGCCCAACACGCTCTACACCGGGTCTGGCGACCGTTCCGGCGCGTCCGGGAGCACGGACGGCGGCAACACATGGCAATCCCTCATACATCGTCCAACCGATCTCCCGGTCGGCTTTCAGACCCTCGCCATCGATCCCAGCGTGCCCAGCACGCTTTACGCCGGGGCATACGGCGGCGGCGTGTTCAAGAGCACGGACAGCGGCAGCAACTGGCAGACTGCCGATGCGGGCTTGCCCAATGCTCCCGTGAGCGCGCTCGCCATCGATCCGAGGACGCCGAGCACGCTCTACGCGGTGGCGGACTACTGGGGCGTGTACAAGAGCACCGACGGCGCCGGCACCTGGCAGTTCGCCCCGATCCCCCCGCCCATCGGCCCGACCCCGACGCCGCTTCCCGGCACGGGCCTGCCTCCCGCCGCGGGACTCCTCGCCCTTGATCCCACGAACCCGAGCACGCTCTACGCTGGAACCGTTGCCTCCTATTCCGGTGGCGGCGTGTTCATGAGCACCGACGGCACCAGCACGTGGTCGGTTGTCATTCTCCCGACCTACAATCCCGTCTACGCCATCGCCATTACGCCCAGCGCGCTCTACATCGGCGCCGGCGGCGAGGTGTTCAAGAGCACGGACGGCGCCAGCAGCTGGCAGGCTGCCAGCACTGGGCTGCCTCCAAACATTCTCATCAACGCGCTCGCCATCGATCGCAAGACCCCCAACACCCTCTACGCTGGAGTGGGCTATGCCACCTACGGCGAGCCCGGCGGCGGGGTGTACAAGAGCACGGACGGCGGCGGCACCTGGAGCGCCACCGGCTTGGTGGGCGACCCGATCTGCGGTGATGGCGTCCAATGCAGGTTCGAACAGTGCGAGGACGGCAACCTGGTCGACGGCGATGGCTGCGACTCAAACTGCACGGTGACCACCTGCGGCAACGGCATCGTCACCGCCGGTGAGGAGTGCGACAACGGCAACAACAACCCCAACCCCGTCGCTGGCTGCACCTCCGCGTGCACCATCTGCGGAAACGGCATCGTCACTGCACCGGAGCAGTGCGATGACGGCAACTCCGTCAACGGCGACGCCTGCGAGACAAACTGCAGCCTGCCGTTTTGCGGCAACGGCATCGTCGATGCCGGCGAGCGATGCGACGACGGCAACCTGTCCAACGGCGACGCCTGCGACGCCAACTGCACCCTGCCCGGTTGTGGCAACGGCATCCTCGACGCCGGCGAGGAGTGCGACGACGGCAACACGGTCAACGGCGACGGCTGCGACGCCAATTGTACCGCGCCCCGTTGCGGCAACGGCATCGTCGACGCCGGCGAAGAGTGCGACGACGGCAATCGCAATCCGTTCGATGGCTGCACCAATCACTGCACCAGCTGCGGCAACGCTAGCGTCACGCCGCCCGAGGAGTGTGACGATGGGAACCGGAACGCTGCCGACGGCTGCACCAACGCCTGCACCATCTGTGGGAACGGCCGGATCACCGAGCCCGAAACCTGCGACGACGGCAACACGGTGAACGGCGACGGCTGCGACGCCACGTGCCAAACCGCCTGCGGCAACGGTGTGGTGGACGGTGACGAGGAATGCGATGACGGTGGCATCTGCATCGGGAGCGTGAACGCGAGCACACCCTGCACCGCCGACACCGACTGTGCTGGCGGACACTGTCAGCCGTTCGGCGGCGACGGCTGTGCCGCGAACTGCACTACCGAATCAGAGGTGGCTTGGCGCGTGGTGCCCGGTGGTAGGTTGGACGCCCCCCTTGCACCCGGCACCAGCGGCGCCACTATCTCGGGCTACTTCACGATCCCCGTGCCGTTCAGCGGCAGTGAGGCGCTGACGATTGGCAAGGAGCGCAACGGCCAGATTCCGGTGGTGATCAAGGCGGCGGCGGTGCACCTGGACAGAGTCCAATTGATGTATGGCAACGGCTGCTTCTGCCCGCGCGCCGTCGCGGCCAAGACGTGCGGCGGGACGGTGTTCGAGCCAGACGGCGAGACGCCGTCGCTCGATTGCACACCCGGCTTCACAGCCGGCGACAGTGTCTGCCAGGGGAAGAATCCGTGCGCGTTCGTGCATGGTCCGGGCAACTCGGCGGCGGGCGTGATCGGCTGCGAGGGCCTCGACGGCGTCAACGTGAGCCTCACCCAGGATGCCGGTGGCTCGAGCGGAGCAGCCAACCCGCCGTTGCTCACGTTGAGCGGCACCGGCGGCTCGGGCGCTGCGTTGCTCTTCTCAAGCACCGCAATCGGCGGCGGAGTCTGCGTTCGCAGCCAAGTCTCAGGGGGCGGGCTGCGCACCGGAGACTCGCCCTCGCCACGGTCAGCAGTGGGCTGCTCGTTTCTGTGCACGGGCCAGGACGTCTCCGTCTATGGTGCGGACGGCGAACTGTGTACCGATGATGATCCGCAAGACCAGCGCGGCACGCCCGTCACGGCACCACTGACGACGCGTACCGCTACGGGCGAGTTGCTCAACATCAATGGTGCCGATGGGGCCGACAGCCTACCATTCTCGGTGACCGGTGCACCGTTCCGCTGCAATGCGCTACAGGGCATACCCGGCAATGCGTCGGGCGCGGCCCTTGCGAGTGCCTTTACTGAACTCCATCGGCCCACCCTCGGCGATGTGGTCTTTACCAGTGTCGTGGTCGCCGGCCCGTGCGCCGGTGACTGCAACGACGGCAGTGGCGTCACGGTGGACGAAATCATCACCTTGGTGAACATTGCCCTCGGGATTGCCCAGCCTTCGACGTGTCTGCATGGCGTTCCGACCGGCGCCCAGGTCGACATCGCGATGATCATTCAGGCGGTGAACAACGCGCTGCACGGGTGTGGCGTGCCACCGACGCCGACCGTCACCGTGACGCCCACGATCACGCTGACGCCGACCGTCACGCGGACGCCCACCATCACGCCGACACGGACGCCGTGCTCCCCGAACCCGTGCACCCCGACAGCCACAGCCGCGCCGACACTGACGCCGACCGCGGCGGTGCGTTGAAGTTGAGGAGCAGGTGATAGGAGGCGAAGAGGTATGTTCCAAGCTAAGCGGATCAACCACTGAGGCGCAGAGAACACCGAGATGAAGCATGCAGAATTGAGGGCAACTCACGCGCTAGCCTCTTCGCCATCTCCTCTGTACGACGAACACTCGATTTCTAGTCGCGGCGCGGAGATTTTGGACGGTATCTGCCCTCGCCCGCGCGTCTCCTCAGCGCGGGAGAGGGGCAGGGGTGAGGGTACATGGTGGAATGTCGCGTGCCGTTTGCTCGGCCAGGGTGCGAAACGAGCACCCTCACCCTACCCTCTCCCACGCGGAGAAGATGCGCGGGAGAGGGCAGAAATTGATCTTCGCTTACGATACACAGTTGGGTTGCGGGCGAAGCCCGCGCTGGGGGCTCGGTGCGTCTCTGGTTCCCCATCTTCTCTCTGGGGGCTAGCCCTGCTGCTCACCCTCAGCGCGTGCGGCGGTGACGGTGGCGGCGGAGGTGGAGGGGCGGAGAGCGATAGCCCGCCGCTGGCCAGCGCCCGCACGCTCGCCTACGTGGTCACCCAGTGCCGCGACCATGCGCCACGGCTGTCCTTCCATCAGGAACTGCGCATCCGGCAGGGTGATCGCGCCGCAGTAACCGTGGCGGCTGCCGACTACAACATCGTGCAAGAGCCCCCACCCGTCCCCGGTTTGTGCGGCCTCTTTGGTACGTCCCGCGTCGGGACTAACTCGCTCTTCGCTGGTCCGTTTGAGCGCCTAGGGGTGAGCCCGGATGGGTCAGCAGTCGTCTTCGAGAAGACAACGCATTTCTCAATCGGGCGGCTGCCGCCGCTGGCACCGGACCAAGAAGGATTTTTCTTCGTGCACGCCGACGGCAGCGGCTTGCGGCGGCTGGGCCCGGCCAGTCGGGAGTCGCTGACCCGAATCGAGCTGGATGCGTCCCTGCCGACCGGCTTGCGATTGAGTGCGGATGTCGCGCCCCTGTCGTTTAGCGCGGACGGTCGCACGGTTGTGTTTAGTGACCGGGGACCCGGCCCGGCTGGCGAAGACGCCGCTCAGGTCGTGACGCTGGATGTTGCGACTGGGGCACGTTTTCAGGTGACCCACCTGCCGCGAGCGATGCCGCTGAGTCCTATTGCTCTCGACGTCACTGTGGTGCGCTTCCTGCCTGACGGCACGATCATTTTCACTCCCCGCGCCAATCTCGACGGTCTCCACCCGAGCGGTGCCGTTTACACCGTCAGGCCAGATGGCACCGATCTGAAACTGGTCCCCATTCCGGTTGTCCTACCGGGCAGCAGCATCGATCTGAGCACCTTCCAGATCACCGGTGATAAGCCGACTGCCATCAATATCAACCTGTCTGATGGCATCCCCGAGGTCTTTCTGGTCGACCGAGGGAATCTGCTTCAGCTCACCAACTTTCACCGCTTCGACACCCTGCGTGGGACGACGGACGTCGATGGCCAACGCGTGTTCTTCCTCGCCTCTGCCGATCCCTTCGACAGCAATCCGTCCGCGAACTGCCAGATTTTTTCCATCAGCACGCTGGGCACCGACCTGCAGGAGCTCACCGACTTCAGTCAAGGAGAACACTCTGCCTTGGCGTGTACGGACGCCTCCGGTGAACAGACCGGCGGTCCTCCACCAGGCTGCATCATCGAGGCGCCGCGTCAGGACCCGGTGACCGGGGTACTCGTGTTCCCGTCGAGCTGCGATCCCTTCGGCACAAACCCGAACGGCGAGCAGATCTTCGCGATGTATCGGGACGGCACGGGGCTGCAGCAGCTCACCGACACACGTCGCTTCACCACCGAAGCCGACGGCACCGTAGACGTGGAGCTGCCCGGCCCGTTCGCGTCGACGGCGGTGCGGCGGTGAGGAAGCGTGAAGCGTATCTCGTCAGAGGGCTAAGGAATGACGATCGGTGGCGAAAGGAGAAGCCGGTGTTGGTAAACGTCTCTAGACAACGTGCGCGAGCCCGACTGGGCTCACTGGCGGTGGGTGTTGCTGCCGTGCTGTTGACCGCTGCGGTTGCCCGTGCCGGCAACCTGGCCGATATTTTCAACAGCGGCGAGCTGGCGGGGCTGGAGATGGGGCCCATCGGGCCGGCGCTGGCCAACACGGTGGCGTCGACCTACCCGGTGGCGTCGGCGAG
>Ga0335082_10001288_pt1 | contig 26793 bp, 23 predicted proteins | sample Lox_Sample_41_FD_206718 | JGI IMG/M metagenome (GOLD analysis project Ga0335082, IMG submission 206718) | Soil microbial communities from Loxahatchee National Wildlife Refuge, Florida, United States - Lox_Sample_4.1 | ecosystem: Environmental > Terrestrial > Soil > Wetlands | place: USA... | reverse complement strand
ATCGAGACGCGCGTCATCATGGCGCCGCACGTCGCGACGCCGGCCGCGATCGCGAGCGCGCGCGTCGGCCGGCGCGCGAACGCGACGAGCGCGTCGGTCGCGACGACCGCCCACGCGATGCCCCACAACTCCACCTCGTGGTACACGAGGGCGCGGCTGCCGAGGAACACGACGATCGAGCCCGCGCCGATGAGAAAGGTGAACGCGCCCACGCCGATCGCTTCGAGCGGTCCGACCGGCCGTTCGGCGCGCAGCACCGACCGCACCTGCCAGTGCAGATGTGACGAGGCGACGAGCAACACGGCAAGCGCGCCGAGCATCGACATGATGGTGAGTCGTCCGTCGAGCCGGCTCGTGACGAGCAGCACGGGCATGCGGACGACCGCGAGGAACGGTCCGAAGTACGTGTAATACCGGCCGTGGACGAGGAAGCCTTCGAACCCGACGACGCGCAGCGGCACGTCCCAGTGCCCGTGGAACAGGCTCCGCGCCTGCGCGTCCTGAATCTCGCCGAAGGGTTCGCGCGCGAAGAAGTCGAAGCGCGCGTTCGTGATCATCCAGCAGAACACCGCCGTCGCCGTCGCGCCACCAGCGGCACTCGCCCACGCGAACCGACGTGCGCCCGGCATCCGCCGGAATCTAACTCAGCAGCTTGCGCCGCCGAGGCTGCCGGCCGCGATCGGATCGAGTGGCGGCGTCGGGTGCGACAGCAACGGGATGCCCGTGGGCGTACCGAAGTCCTCGACCACCACGAGCGATCCGTTCATGCACGCGGCGCCCACGCCGACGAAGCGCTCTTCCGGCAACAAGATGTTGGCACGGTGCCCGGGGGAGTGCATCAACGCGTTGTGCGCGGTTCCCGCGTCCGTCGCGCCGGGGCCCGAGCCTTCGAACAGGTTCTCGCCCGCCTGCTCGAGCCGTCCGTCCGCGGCTTGCAGGATGAGCACCAAGTCCTGGTGATCGAACGTACTCGTCGACGCTAGATGGCGCGCCCAGCTCTCCGCGTATGTGTGGAGCAGCGGATCGAACGCGAGGGGATGGAGGCCCCGTGCGTTCCGCTCGGTGTTGATCCGGTTGACGATCTCGTTCTCGATCGCCTGCACGCTGTTGTGCGGCACGAGGTTCGGGTCGATCTGCATGCCGCTCGACCCGCCGCTGTCGATTGCGCCCCATTGCGAAGGAATCCAATAGCCACCGCCGGCGGGCACGCGCTCGATGGCAACGGCCTGCTGCCCGGCCAGGAGATTCGCGGCCGAGCCGTAGTAGTGCGCCGATCCATAGTTGAAGACGCCACCGTCGGACGCGACGAGCCAGTAGCCGTGACCGAGGCGGGTCGCGGCCATGCCGACGATCGGTTCGGCAAGTGTGATCGCGCCGGTCGAACCGAAGAAGTGCGCGTCGCCGTAACCGAAGATGCCACCGTCGGACGCGACCATCCAGTACCCGTGACCGCTCGGTGACGCCGCCATCCCCACCATCGGCCGCGCCAGGCGGATGCTCCCCGCCGAGCCGTAGAAGTGCGCGTCGCCGAAGCCGAAAATGCCGCCGTCGGACGCGACCATCCAGTAGCCGTGACCCGTCGGTGTCGCGGCCATGCCGACGATCGGCTTGACCAGACGGATGCTTCCGGTCGAGCCGTAGAAGTGCGCGTCGCCGAAGCTGAAGACGCCGCCGTCGGACGCGACGAGCCAGTAGCCGTGACCGGTCGCGGTCGACGCCATGCCGACGATCGGCGCTTTCAACTTCAGATGACCGGTCGAGCCGAAGTAGTGCGCGTCGCCGAAACCGAAGATGCCGCCGTCGGACGCGACGAGCCAGTAGCCGTTGCCGCTCGGTGTCGCGGCCATGTCGACGATCGGATGAGAGAGCGCGGCGCTCGCTGCCGAACCGTGATACGACGCCGCGCCCGCGGTGAACGCCGCGAGTCCCCACGCCGCGAGCGCCCCGACGAGAACCGCGCCGACCCGGCGGCGCGCGCGGCTGCGCGCGCGTCGGTGATTCCCCAGATGCAATCCGTTGCTCAAGGCGGGTCTCGCCCCCGGTTCCTTCCGGCCCCCTCCGGGGTACTGAAGACACCAGTATGGGAAGAATCCGCCGGTTCGCGCAATTCGGGCGCCCGAACATTCTCCCCAGGGGCCCCACGAGCACCCTGGTTACACTCGGCGAGACGGTCCGACCGGGGGAGAGCGGCCCGACCAAGGGAGAGCGACCCGACCAAGGGAGAGCGACCCGACCAGGGGGAAGCATGGCGATCGGCGCAAAGGGCCTGGCTCCCCGGGAATGGCTCCGGGCCCATGTGAACCGGGAGGCCGGCCTCAACACGCCGGCGTCGCAGCGCGAGCGCGGCGCGCCCACCCTCGAGCGGATCTCGGGTCTGCTGCGCTACTTCGGTTCCCCAGAGCTCGAGTACCCGGCGATCCAGGTCACCGGGACCAACGGCAAGACCACGACCACCCACATGTGCGCGGCGCTCCTTGGGGCATTCGGCCTGCGCGTCGGGTCGACGACCAGTCCCGACATGCAGCGCGTGAACGAGCGCATGGCGGTCGACGGTGAGCCCGTCGACGACATCACGCTCGACGATTTGTTGCGGTCCGCGGAGCTGGTCGAGCGCGAAGTCGGGATCGAGGCGTCGTACTTCGAGATCCTCGTCGCGGTCGCGCTGCGCTGGTTCGCCGACGAGGCCGTCGACGTCTGCGTCGCGGAGGTCGGGATGGGCGGCACGTGGGACGCGACGAACGTCGTCGACGGCGTGGTGGCGGTCGTCACGAACGTCAGTCTCGATCACATCGAGTATCTCGGCCCGACGCGCGAGGAGATCGCGGCCGAGAAGGCCGGCATCATCAAGCCGGGCGCGACGCTCGTGCTCGGCGAGACCGATCCCGCGCTGCAAGCGATCTTCACGGCGCGCGGCGCCGCCGAGGTGATACGCCGCGACCACGAGTTCGGCGTACGCGCCAACGCGCTCGCGATCGGCGGTCGCGTCGCGCACTTGTTCACGCCCGAGGCCGAATACCCCGACGTCTTCTTGCCGTTGCACGGCGCGCACCAAGCCGACAACGCGGCGTGCGCGCTCGCGGCGGCGGAAGCCTTCGTGGGTGCGCCGCTCGCTGCCGACGTGGTCGCCGACGCGTTCGCGTCGGTCCGCTCGCCGGGGCGCCTCGAGGTTGTCGGCCGCAACCCGCTCGTGCTGCTCGACGGCGCGCACAACATCGCGGGCGCGCTCGCGTTGCGCAACGCGCTCGACGAGGCCTTCGCCACCGGCGCGCGTACCCTCGTCGTCGGCTTGTTGCGTGAGAAGGAGCCGCGCGAGATGCTCGCCGCGCTCGGCGTCCCCGAACAGATCGAACAACTCGTATGTTGCCGGCCTCCGAGCCCGCGGGGGCTGCCCGCGTCGCTCGTCGCCGACGCCGCGATCGCGCTCGGCGTGCCGGCCGACCGCATCGAGGTCGTCGACGCGGTGCCCGAGGCGGTGGCCGCCGCGCTCGTCGCCACGCCGCCCGACGGGCAGATCGTCATCACCGGTTCGCTGTACACGGTCGGCGCGGCCCGGTCGGTGCTGGTTCACTAGGTCGCGGTGCTGCGCGTCGGAGTCATCGGCGTCAACGGCATCGGCCAGGCGCACCTGTGGGCGTTGCGCACGGTCGACGCGACGACGCTCTCTGCCGTCTGCGACATCGACGAACCGCGCGCCGCGAAAGCGGCCGGTGATTTCGACGTGCCGTCGTTCACCGACCCGAGCGCGCTCTTCGCGTCGGGCGCAGTCGACGCCGTGGTCGTCGCCACGCCCGCGGGTACGCACGCCGACCTCGCGCGTCGCGCGCTCGCAGCCGGGCTGCACGTCTACTGCGAGAAGCCCATCACCCCGACGTGCGACGAGGGCTACGAGCTCGGCGAGCTCGCGCGGGCGGCCGGTCGCGTGTTCCAAGTCGGGCTGCAGTTCCGGTACCACGCCGGTTACGGGGCGCTGCGGGAGGCCGCGGCCCGCATCGGCGCGCTCCGCCGGGTTTCGCTGATCGCGACGAATTGGTTTCGGCCTCAGCAGTACTTCCGGGCGAGTCCGTGGCGCGCGACGTGGCGCATGGCCGGCGGCGGCGTGCTCATGAACCAGGCCGTCCACCAGCTCGACGCGCTGATCGCGACCGTTGGCATGCCTGTGCGGGTACGCGGCGACGTCCGGCGCGCGCACCACGAGGCCGAGGTGGAGGACGACGCGATCGCGCAGCTCGAGTGGGCGAACGGCGCGCGCGGCGTGCTCGTCGCCTCGCTGACCGAACCGGCCGGCGGCGAGCGCATCGAGCTCGTCGGCGAGCGCGGCACGGTAGTGCTGCGCGACGGCTACGACGTGCGCGTCGCGACCCACGATCCGATCGACCGGCTGGTGGCGGAGAGTCCCGACGAGTTCCCGGCCGCGGATGCCGTGCAGTGGGAGACGTGCGATGTGCCGCGGGCCCGCAGCGAGGAATTCGACATGATGCTCGCCGCACACCGGGAGTTCGCGGCCGCGATCGCCGAGCACCGCGCGGCGTGGGTCGACGCCGACGAGGGCACGAAGAGCGTCGAGCTCGCGAACGCGATCTACCTTTCCGCGCTCACGGGTGAGCCGGTAGGGGTTCCGCTCGCTGCGGGTTCGTACCCCCCGGCTTTCGAAGCGCTGGTCGCGGGTCGTAGCATCCTGCGCTTATGACCGCAGACCGGACACTCGTGCTCTGTAAGCCCGACTGTGTGGAGCGCGGGCTGGTGGGCGAGGTCGTCGGGCGGCTGGAGCGCAAAGGCCTGCGCCTCGTCGCGCTCGAGCTGCGCCGGCTCGACGTCGACACGGCCCGTCGCCATTACGCCGAGCACGAGGGGAAGGCCTTTTTCGGCGATCTCGTCGAGTTCATCACTCGCAGCCCGCTCGTGGCGATGGTGGTCGAAGGTCCCGATGCGTACAAGGTGGTGCGCACGCTGATGGGAGCGACGAACCCGCGCGAAGCGGCGCCCGGCACGATTCGCGGCGATCTCGCGATCGAGCTGACCGAGAACCTCGTTCACGGAAGTGACGGACCGGAGTCGGCTGCGCGCGAGATCGCGCTCTTCTTCCCGGGACTTGTTGCGTGAACAATCAGGGCGGGTGGCAATCGCGCGATGCGGCTCCTAGCCTGGGCCGCAGTCGTCCGCGGAAGCTGAACACCATGAGCGAACCGTTCTACGCAGGATTGCTCGGCCGCGACATGGCGGTCGACCTCGGCACTGCAAACACGCTCGTGTACGTGCGCGGCCGCGGTGTGGTGCTCGACGAGCCGTCGGTGGTCGCGGTGAACGCGCGCGACGGTCGCCCGCTCGCGGTCGGCATCGAAGCGAAGAAGATGATCGGCCGTACGCCCGAGCACATCAAGGCGATCCGGCCGTTGAAAGACGGCGTCATCGCCGACTTCGACATCTGCGAGAAGATGCTGCGCTACTTCATCCAGCGCGTGCATCCCCGGAAGTGGGCCAAACCCCGCATGGTCATCTGCGTGCCGTCGGGCATCACCGGCGTCGAGCAGCGCGCGGTGCAAGAAGCGGCCCAGCAGGCGGGCGCGCGCAAGGAGGCGTACATCATCGAGGAGCCGATGGCCGCCGCGATCGGTGCCGGCCTTCCGGTCCACGAGCCCGCCGGCAACATGATCGTCGACATCGGCGGCGGCACCACCGAAGTCGCGGTCATCTCACTCGGCGGCATCGTGTCGAGCGAATCGATTCGCATCGCGGGCGACGAGCTCGACGAGGCGATCATCGCTTTCGTGAAGAAGGAATACTCGCTCGCGCTCGGCGAACGTACGGCGGAGGAGATCAAGATCGCGCTCGGTAGCGCGTACCCGTTGCAAGAGGAGCTCTACGCGGAGGTGCGCGGACGCGATCTCGTCACGGGTCTCCCGAAGACGATTGTCGTGTCGACGGAAGAGATCCGCGAGGCGATCGAGGAGCCGGTTGCCGCGATCGTCGACGCGGTGAAGGTCACACTCGACAAGACGCCGCCCGAGCTCGCGGCCGACATCATGTCGAAGGGCATCGTCGTGACCGGTGGCGGCGCCTTGCTGCACGGCCTGCGCGAGCGCCTCTCGACCGAGACGGGCATGCCGATCATCATCGCCGACAACCCGCTGTTCTCGGTGGTGCACGGTTCGGGCCAGTGCCTGGAGAACTTCGACGTCTTGAAGCACGTCCTGATCTCGTCGGCGCAGCAATAACCGGGAATGATCTCGGACGATGGTTGCTGCGCGACGCGCGAGCCGGCGGCGGTACGTCCTCGTCATCATCGTGCTCACGGCGTTGACGCTGATCACCCTCGACACCCGGCACGGGCGCACCGGGGTCGTCGGTGCGTTGGGGCGGGCCGCGCACACGGTCGTCGGGCCGGTCGAGCGCGCGGTCGACAGCGTCACGAGCCCGATCAGCGACTGGTGGCACGGGCTCGTCAGCGCGTCGCATCTGCGCAGTGAGAATCGCGGCCTGAAGGAACAGATCTCGCAGCTGCAGGGGAAGGAGCACAACGCCGACATCGCGATCGCCGAGGACGGCGAGCTCAAGCGGATCCTCGGGCTCCTCAACATCCTGCAGGTCAAGAGCGTGACCGGAACGGTGGTGAACAGCGATCTCGGGAATTTCGACTCGACGCTCGAGATCGATCGCGGCACGGAGTCGGGTATCCGCAAGAACATGACCGCGGTCGCGCCCGACGGGCTGGTCGGGCAAGTGATCGACGCGTGGCACGGAGGCGCGAAGATCCGCGTGCTCACCGACCCGTTGTTCAAAGTCGGTATCACGACGCTCGGCGGTCACGGCGCGCTCCCGGCGGAAGCGCTTGCCTCCGGACAGCAGCCGCCGTCGAGCGATCTCACCGCGACATTCCAAGCTCCCGCGACGGTGCACGTCGGCGATCTCGTGAAGACCGCGCCGACGTCGGTGATGTTTCCGCCCGGTGTGCCCGTCGGCCGGATCTCGAACCTCACGACCGAACCCGGGGGATTGGACGCGACGATCACGCCGTTCGTCGACATCGGCTCACTCCAACACGTGACCGTGTTGTTGTGGGTGTACGGGCAGACCCCCGTCGTGTACTCGACCACGACGACGTCGACGACCACCACGACGACGACCACGACGGTGCCCGGCGCGACGACGACCACGGTCTTCGGCGCTACGACGACGACGATTGCCGGGAACACCACGACCTCGGTCGGGCACGGATGAAGACCATCCGGCTGCTCGCGCTCGTCGGTGTGCTCGTGGTGGTGCAGGTCGCGGTGTTCCCGCACCTGCGCGTGCTCGGCGTGGTGCCCGACCTCGGGCTCCTGGTTGCGCTCGCCGTCGGCTACTACGAAGGACCCGAAGCCGGCGCGCTCATCGGTTTCGTCGCGGGCCTCGCGTACGACCTGTTCCTCGAGACGCCGCTCGGGTTGAACGCGCTCACGTACGCGCTCATCGGCTACGGGATCGGGGTGTTACAGGGCGGGTTGTTGCGCGCGCCGCGCTGGCTTCCGTCGTTTCTCGGCGCCGCGGCCGGGCTCGTGGGTGGCCTGATCTTCATCGCGGTCGCGGTCCTGGTGGGCGTCGACAGCGTGAAAGGCACCCACGCGGTGGTCACGATCTCGCTCGCCGCGGTGTACGACGCGGTGCTCGCGCCGTTCGTGTTCTTCCTGGTCGCACGGGTGCTCGGACGGGAAACGCGAACGCGCGACGCATGGAGCACGAATCCCGGGTAATTCGGGCGGGGCCGACCGGGCGAGCCCCGGGTGCGCCCACTAGCGTTGCTGCGGCTCTTCCCGAGCCTTCTTTCACGTATGAGCGACAACAGCCGCGTCCGTGTGAGCATCGTCGGCGTCGTCATCGTCGCCCTGTTCGCGTCGTTGCTCGCGCGCCTGTGGTTCCTGCAGGTCGGCCCGGACCGAACGCAAGACAAGCTGAGCCTCCTCACGGAACGGACGATCCAGACCGCGTCGCCGCGCGGCGAGATCGTCGACCGCAACGGCGTCGTGCTGGTGCAGGACCGACTGTCGTGGGCGGTCAGCGTCGATCGTGATCTCGGTCCCAAGACGCGTGTCCGCGTGCTCGGGCAACTGTCGGAGCTCCTCGGGCGGCCGTACAAAGACCTTCTCACCGCGTACCAGAGCAAGGCGCAGTCGCCGCTGCTGCCTGCGGTCGTCGCGCACGACATCACCGTCGATCAACAGATCGCGATCGAGGAGCGCGCGACCGACTTTCCGGGCGTGCACGTGATCGGCCTGACCGTGCGCTCGTATCCGGCGGCCGATAAGTTCCACGACGCGGGGCTCGCCGCGCAAGTGCTCGGCTACATCGGCTCGATTCCGGCCGATCAGCTGAACCGCTACGAGAAGAAGGGTTACCAGCCGGGCGACACGGTCGGGCTCGACGGTGTCGAAGCCGCGTACGAATCCGTGCTGCACGGCCGGCCCGAGCGCATCACCGTGAACGTCGACCCGCGCGGGCTGCAAGTCGGCGCGCCGGTGAAGGTCGTGCCCGGGAGCGTCGGGCAGACCGTGCGCCTCACGCTCGACGCGCGCGTCCAAGTTGCCGCCGAACGCGCGCTCGACAACGGCATCCAGGCCGCGCGCAAGATGCCGGTGTCGGCCACGGAACCGCTCCCGTTGAAGGCGACCGAGGGCGCCGTCGTGGTGCTCGATGCCCAAGACGGGTCCGTCGTCGCGATGGCGAACTATCCGTCGTATCCGCTGAAGTGGTGGGTCGGCGGTATCAGCGAGACCGACTACAGCTTCCTCAACAGCCCGCTCGCGAACGCGCCGCTGTTGAACCGCGCGTCGTCGGGGCTGTTCGCGCCGGGTTCGTCGTTCAAGCTGGTCACGGCGCTCGCCATGACGAAGTACAACATGCGCGGCGCGTACTTCCCGTTCCCCGATACCGGATCGGTGACGATCGGCAATCGCGTGTTCAAAGACGACGACGGCACCGCTCACGGCAACTTCGACTTGCAGCGTGCCATCACCGTGTCGAGCGACGTGTACTTCTACACGATCGGAAATTCGTTCTGGCAGGCGTGGAACTTGACAAAGCAAGCGATCCCCGGACTCGGCCTGCAGGCCGAAGCGCGCGAGCTCGGCTTCGGCGCGCCGACCGGCTTCGACCTGAGCGAATCGCCGGGCCGCATTCCCGATCCCACCTGGAAGCAGCAGTTCTCGAATCTCATCAACAAGGACCCGGCCGCGAAGCTCGCGAACGGGCAGTGGTACCCCGGCGACGAGGTGAATCTCGCGGTCGGCCAGGGCGACGTCGCGGTGACACCGCTGCAACTGGCGAACGCGTACGCGTGCTTCGCGAACGACGGCACGCTGCTCACACCGCACGTCGGCATGGGGATCGAGAACCCGGTCACGAAGGCGTCGAAGGCGATCACACCTCCGCCGCGCGGGCATGTGCAGTTCGACGACCAGGTCACGCGGCCGCTGATGGAGCAAGGGTTCAAGGGCGTCGTGAGCGATCCGAGCGGCACCGCGTACAACGCGTTCCTCGGTGTGAACGTCCCGGTCGCGGGCAAGACCGGAACCGCGCAGGTGAACGGCAAGGCGCCGACGTCGGTGTTCGCGGCGTACTTCCCCGCGGACTCCCCGAAGTACGTCGTGGTCGCGATGGTCGCGCAGGGCGGGCACGGTGCGCAGACCGCCGCGCCGATCGTGCGTCAAGTGATCCAGGCAATCGAGAATCCGGGCGCGGTGGCCGGCTGATGGCGACGATCACGAACGCGGCGACGAAACGGCGGGACGCGAGCCGCGCCGCGATCGCGCACGTCGATCTCGTGCTGCTCGCCCTGCCGGCCGCGATCAGCGCGCTCGGCCTGCTGATGATCTACGACGCGTCACGCGCCGAGACTGCGAACGCCGGACTGTCACGGTTGTACTACGTCGAGCGCCAAGGCGTCGCGGTCATGATCGGGGTCGTCGCGATGCTCCTGATCGCGACCGTCGACTACCGGCGGATACGCGACGCGTGGCCGCTGATCTACGCGGCCACGATCCCGCTGCTGCTCGGCGTGCTCGTGCTCGGACGCGCGCACGGGGGTGCGCAGGCCTGGTACCAGCTGGGTCCGCTGCAGTTCCAGCCGTCGGAGGTGGCGAAGGTCGCGCTCGTGATCGCGATCGCGGGCTATTGCCATCAACATCGCGGCGACCTCGACGCGTGGCGGTTGGCCGTCGCGATCGCGCTCGCGGGCGCGGTGATGGCGATCGTGTACGCGCAGCACGACCTCGGCACCACGCTCGTGATCATGGTCTGCGCCGGCGCCGTCCTCGTGATCGCGGGGTTGAAGCCGGTGCACATCGTGGTGTTGCTCGCGTTGGCGGCGACGCTCGTGGGCGCGGCGGTCGTGACGGGCAAGGTGCAGAGCTACCAGCAGGCGCGGTTCCAGTGCTTCGCGGGCAAGACGTCGGTCACCCAGAACAAAGACCAGTGCTACAACGCGCGGCACGCCGTCGACGCGATCGCGGCCGGAGGCCTGAGTGGCGCAGGCTTCGGCGACGGTCCGCTCACCCGCAACGGTTACGTGCCCGAACAGCACACCGACTTCATCTTCACCGCGGTGGGCGAGGATCTCGGTTTCGCGGGGGGCGCGACGCTGCTGATGTTGTACGCGCTGCTGGCATGGAGGTTGTGGCGCATCGCGCTCTTGTCGTCCGACTTCTTCGGCACGCTGCTCGCGATCGGCATCCTCGCGATGTTCACGATCCAGATCTTCGAGAACGTCGGCATGACGATGGGGATCATGCCGATCACCGGCATCCCGTTACCGTTCATGAGCTACGGCGGGTCCGCGGTGATCGCGTCGTTCATCGCGATCGGGCTCGCGCTGAACGTGCACATGCGACGTTTCAGCTGAGCCCGAGACTCCGCACGACCCCGAGCAGCACTGCACGGTGTTGTTTCTGGGTCGCGCTCACTCGGCGCCGAGATACCCGGCGCCGCCCCTGGGGGGACGTTCGCCGCTCCCGCCAGTTCGCTCCGGGCATCCGGCCCTTCGCTCACGGCCGCGGGCGGCTAGAGTCAGTGCTAGATGTCAAACCTGTGGCCGCGGGTCGAACCGCTGCTGGCCCGGGTTGAGAAGCCTGCTCGTTACATCGGCATGGAGAAGGGGAGCCTGGCGCCGGTCCACGGCGACGGTAAAGCCGCCTTCCTCCTGATCTACCCCGACACCTACGAGATCGGGCTCCCCAACCAGGGGCTCCAGATCCTCTACGAGCTCTGCAACGAGCGCGCCGACGCAGTCGCCGAACGCGCCTACGCGCCGTGGACCGACATGGAACGGGCGATGCGCGCGGCAGGCGTCCCGCTCTTCAGCGTCGACACCCAGCGGGCCGCCGCCGACTTCGACGTGCTGGCGTTCAACCTGTCCGCCGAGCTCGTGTACACGAACCTGCTGAACCTGGTCGACCTGGCGGGTGTCCCCGTTCGCAACGACGACCGCGCGCCGTCGCATCCGCTCGTGATCGCAGGCGGGCACTGCACGTACAACCCCGAGCCGCTCGCCGAGTACGTCGACGCGTTCGTCATCGGCGACGGTGAGGAAGTGATCGGCGAGATCGCCTGCGTCGTCGGCGCGTGGAAGCGCGGCGGGCGCGGGTCGCGCGCGGCCGTGCTGCGCGAGCTCGCGACGATTCCCGGCGTGTACGTGCCGTCGTTGTACGACGTCGACTACGACGGCCCGTTCGTACGCGCGGTGACACCCCGCTTCGCCGACGTTCCCGCCGTCGTCGACAAGCGCACGGTCGCGGATCTCGGCGACTGGCCGTACCCGAAGAACCAGCTCGTGCCGCTCATCGAGGTCGTGCACGACCGGTTGAACGTCGAGATCTTCCGGGGTTGCACGCGCGGGTGCCGGTTCTGCCAGGCGGGAATGATCACCCGGCCGGTGCGGGAACGTCCGGAGGAGCAGGTGCGCACGATGGTGCGCGACGGCTTGAAGCGTACGGGGTACGACGAGGTGGCGCTCACGTCGTTGTCGAGCGCCGACTTCTCCGGCATCGACCGCGTCGTCGCCGACCTCGTCAACGAACAAGACGGCACGGGCGGCGTGAGCGTCTCGTTGCCGAGCTTGCGCGTCGACGCGTTCACCGTAGGGATCGCGAGCGAGATCCAGAAGGTCCGCCGCACCGGGCTCACGTTCGCACCCGAAGCCGGAACCTGGCGGCTGCGACAGGTCATCAACAAGCTCGTGCTCGAGGACGACCTGTACGCGGCGGTCGACGCGGCCTTTTCGCAGGGTTGGCGACGGATGAAGCTGTACTTCCTCACCGGCCTGCCGACGGAGATGGATGACGACACGCTCGGGATCGCGGATCTCGCTCGTCATGTCGTCGAGCTCGGTCGCAAGCACACGAAGCAGGCGAGTTGCACGGTGAGCGTGGGCGGGTTCGTCCCCAAGCCGCATACGCCCTTCCAATGGTTCGGCCAGAACGGGGTCGACGAGCTGTCGCGCAAGATCTCGCTGCTCCGCAACGCGTTGAAGGGTTCGCGGGCGCAGCTCAAGTGGCACGACCCCGCGGCGTCGTTCGCGGAGGGCCTCGCATCGCGCGGCGACCGGCGGATCGGGCGGGTCATCGAGCGGGTGTGGCGGGCGGGCGGCACTTTCCAGGAGTGGAGCGAGCACTTCGCGCTCGAGCGGTGGCTCGACGCCATGCGGGCCGAGGGCCTCGATCCCGACTGGTACGTGACCCGCCACCGGACCCGCGACGAGGTCCTGCCGTGGGCGCACGTCCAGGCCGGCCTGCACCCCGATTTCCTCTGGGACGACTGGCAGAACGCCCTGGCCGAGCACGGGCTCCCCGATTGCCGGTGGACGCCGTGCTACGACTGTGGCGTATGTACCGACTATGCCCTCGAGCACGTCGTGGCGTCGCCGGTGGCGCCCGCGGGGGGTTCGCAGGGCACCGGCCAGGACCTGGCCCGGGGCGCGGACGTGCGGGTCGACTTTCTGGGGATGAAACCGGTGAAGTCGCCCGGCGCGGACCGGAGGGAGCTCGCCGGAGTCCTGGTGAGACGAAGCGCGGAGCCGACCGGATGGGAGGCGGAGCCGGAGTCGACCCGTATCAGCGTCAGCGAGGCGGGTATCCGGCCCGTCGACGAGCAGAGCTTGTCGACGGGTTCCCAGAGACGTGCGCCGAGCAGCGAAGGCGACAAACAAGCATGAGAGGAACCGACGGCTTTCCCGTCAGGTTGCAGTACACGAAGCTGGGCAAGATCCGCTTCCTCGGCCACCGCGACGTGGCGCGCGCCCTCGAACGGGCGTTTCGCGTCGCGCGGTTGCCCCTCGCGTTCTCCGAGGGCTTCTCACCGCACCCGAAGGTGAGCTTCGGATTGGCGTTGTCGACCGGGCACGAGAGCGAGGCCGAGTACGTCGACCTCGAGCTGGTCGAGCCCCTCGCAGTCGACGCGTTGCCGGGCGTGTTGACGCCGGCACTTCCCGACGGCGTCGCCGTCGTGGGCGCGGCCGCGCTCGTCGAGCGCGCGCCCGCATTGCAAGATGCCGTGACGAGCTGTGCATGGCTCGTCGAGGTTGCGCGGCCCGACGGCTCGCCCGTCGACCGCGACGAGATCCGGGAACAGGCGGAGACCGTCTCGGCGTTACCCGAGATCATGGTGACGAAACGCCGCAAGGGTCGTGAGGTCACCGAAGACATCCGGCCGGTCATCCGGCAATTGACCGTGTGCGACACCGCGCCGGTCATGTTGAAGATGGAGTTGCGCACACAACCGCGTAGCGCGCGACCCGGGGAGGTGCTCGCCGCGTTCGGTGAGCTCACCGAGGTTCGCGCGTTACGCACGCACCAATGGATTGAGCGCGACGGCGCGCGGCTGGAGCCGCTCGACGCCGACACGCGCCCGCGTGTGCCGGAGGCGCGCGCGTCATGAGAGAAGGCATGAATGTCGGAGCTGGAACGGCTCGAGGACGAGACCACGCACGAAACCACGACGGAAGCGAGCGGCCTGGCGCCGGAGATCGCGACAATCGCGAACCCGGTAGGCGAGACGCCGGCGGCTGACGCCCCGGGCGTACCGAAGAAGAAGCGCCGCCGCGGTTCCCGCGGCGGGCGGGGCCGGAAGAAGCCCGCGACCACCGGCGGGGCGGGCGGCGCGAAGGCAGCCACCGCCGAGGGCGGCGACGGACCGTATTCGGGCAGCGAGGACTGGACCGCAGAGACGGCCGATCGCGGGCTCACCGACGAGGACATCGCCGACGAGGCGCGCGAGGACGCGGGGCTCACGCCGCCGCCCGCGCCGCCGAAGCCGAAGATCGGCGACAGCCGTCCTGCGCCGAGGTCGGCCCTGCCGGCCGCAGGTGGCGAGGGCGGGGAAGGCGCGCCGAAGAAGCGGCGCCGCCGGCGCGGGGGTCGCGGCCGGGGCAAGGGTGGCGCCACGACGGCGCCCGCCGCGGGCGGAAACGGCCGCGGTGGACGGCCCGGCGGTGGCGGTGGAGGAGGCGCGGCGCGCACGGCGCCCGGCTTCGTCGACGCGGGCGAGCTCGGCGACGTCGACGTCGACGGCACGTCGTTGCTCGAATCGCTCGACACCGAGACCCTCGAACGCCGCCGCGGAACGCACCGCAAGGGGCGCCCCGCGGGGCGGTACCTCATGGTCGTGCACCAGCGGCCCGACGGCGTCGCGCACATCGCGGTGCTGGAAGGCCGTCAGCTGGTCGAGCACTACGTGTCGACGCCGACCGACGACACGACGTCGATCGACGGCAACATCTATCTCGGACGGGTGCAGAACGTGCTGCCGGGCATGGAAGCCGCGTTCATCGACATCGGCACGCCGAAGAACGGCGTGCTGTATCGCGGCGACGTCGCGTACGACCCGTCCGACGTCGAGGGCGACAAAGGCGAAAAGCCGCGCATCGAACGGGTGCTGCGCAACGGTCAGGCGATCATCGTGCAGGTGACGAAGAACCCGATCGCGCACAAAGGCGCCCGCCTCACGCAAGAAGTGAGCCTCGCCGGTCGGTTCGTCGTGATGGTGCCGGGCCAACCGCAGACGTACGGCATCTCGAAGCGCTTACCCGACGACGAGCGCAAGCGGCTGCGCCGCGTGCTCGATCGATTGCGTCCGGCCGATGCCGGTCTGATCGTGCGCACCGCGGCCGAGGGCGCGACCGAGGAAGAGCTCGAGCGCGACATGCTGCGGCTCACCGCACAGTGGAAGCAGATCTCCGAGCTGGCGAAGCGCGCGAAGCCGGGCAGCTTGCTCTACAAGGAGCCGCCGCTCGCGATCCGGCTGATCCGTGAGGAGTTCACCAAGGAGTATCGCGGTGTGGTCATCGACAACACCGCGTTGTACGAGGAAGTGCGCGGGTACGTCGAGGCGATGGCGCCCGAGCTCGCCGACCGCATCGAGCTCTACGACCCCGAGGCGGAACACCTTCCGGTGTTCGAGAAGTTCCACGTGCACGAGCAGTTGCACAAGGCGCTCGACCGCAAGGTGTGGCTGCCGTCGGGCGGTTCGCTCGTGATCGAACGGACCGAAGCGTTGACGGTGATCGACGTGAACACCGGCAAGAACGTCGGGACGTCGAACCTCGAAGAGACCGTGTTCCGCAACAATCTCGAAGCCGCCGAGGTGGTCGCGCGCGAGCTCCGGTTGCGCGACATCGGCGGGATCATCGTCATCGACTTCATCGACATGGAAGTGAAGGCGAATCGTGAGGCGGTCGAGGACTCGTTCCGGCAGGCTCTCGCGCGCGACAAGACGCGCACGCAGGTGTTCCCGATCTCCGAGCTCGGCCTCGTCGAGATGACGCGCAAGCGTGTTTCGGAAGGCCTCGTCGAGGCATTTTCTTCGACGTGTCCGCACTGCAACGGACGCGGATTCGTCGTCGACGAGTCGATGTTCGAGTAGATCCTGGCCCGAGGGCCCGGGTGCAGGTACAGTCCGCGTCCGTGATGAGCTCAGATGCCGACGCGGCGCTGATTCGCGACCGCAGGTCGACGCTCAGCAAGAGCGCGCGGCCGCGTTCGGAGTCGACGATCGCGGCCGCGCTCGGCAACCTGTCGATGTTCTCGTTGTGTTCGCGCCGCGAGCTGAAGCTCGTCGCCAAGCTGGCGAAGATCCGTACCGTGCGGGCGGGCACGACGCTCATCGTCGAAGGTGAGCACGACGACACCCTGTACGTGATCATCGCGGGCGGTGCCGACGTGAAGCGCGGCAACCGCAAGATCGCGCAGCTCGGGTCGGGCAGCGTGGTCGGCGAGCTCGCGGTGCTCGGCAAGGCCCCGCGCAACGCGACTGTCGTGACCCGTACCGATTGCGACATCGCCGCCATCGCCCGACGCGACGTCTACAAACTGATCGAGAGCGCGCCCGGTTTTTCGCGCAAGCTCCTCGAGGCCCTCGCGAACCGGATTCGCGAGCTCGATCGTCAACTGGTCTGCTGACGGGCGCATAGGCTCAGGGAGTGAGCCGCCGCCGAAAAGCGACCCTCGTGGTGCTCCTGGGGCTCGTCGGGGCCGGCATCGCGCAGCTCGCCCGGCCCGACGGCGATCTCGGGGTGCTGATCCTCTTCGGGGCCGGCCTCGCATTGGGGGAGTTGCTCGTCTTCGTGCTGCCCGACGGCAGTTCCTTGCCGTTGTCGTATTCGGTGCTGCTGGTGCTCGCGTCGTCGTTCGGGGTGTTGCAGTACGGCGTGGTGTTCGCGGGCGCAGAGCTCTTCGCGATCGCGGTGCTGCGAGTGCGCGACACGAAACCTTGGTACTCCCGGCTGGGGTTGCGTGTCGCGGTTGCGGCCGCGACGTTCGCGGTCTGGCGGATCGGCTTCGAACGTGTGAGCAAGCACGAGGACGTCGGCGCGATTCTCGTGGTGCTCGGCGCGGCCGCGCTCGCGCAAGTCGTCGTCGACGCGCTCGGGCGCGCGCTGTTGGGTTGGAGCTCGGCGTTGGACGCGCGCGGGCGATTCATGTGGATCGCGCTCACGGCATCGGGCATGTTGATGGCGATCGGTTATCGGGGTGTCAACGGCTCGGGCGCGGTCGGCGGATGGACTCCGCTGCTCGCGGGTCCGTTGCTCGCGACGTGGTACGCGTCCGAGCGTCTGGCCGGCGCGACGCGTGCGTACGTACAGACCAACGAGGCGCTCGCGATGGCGCCGGAGCTGGCGGGCATGGTCCCGGCCGGCCATGCCGAACGCGTGCGTGTGCTCGTACGGATGCTCGGCGGACCGATGGGCATCTCGCAAAGCGAGCTCCCCGATCTCGAGACGGCGGCGCTCTTGCATCACTTCGGTCAGGTCGCGCTCGACGAGCCCGTCGACCCGTCGGGCCCGGCCTCACCCGAGGTGTCGGCCGTCACGGCGTCGATGTTGCGCGAGGTCGCGTTGTTCGAGGCGGCCGGCGACATCGTCGCGGGCGACATTGACGATTCCGACGCCAAGATCGCGGCGCAGGTGTTGCGGTGCGCGTGTGAGTACGACTTGTTGACCTCGCGCGACCACATGCCGAGCGACCTCGCGATCGAAGTGCTGCGGACCGCGCCCGAGTACGTCTACGAGTCGCGTCTCGTCGAGAACCTCGAGCGGGTCATCCGCAAACGTGCCAAGGCGGGATGACGGGTGACGCCACCGCCGGGCTGATCTCCGGGGCTCCTGCGCCGGTTACGGCTGGAGTGCGGTGCGCACTTCGTGTACGGGATACCGGCGCGATGCGCCGATCATGGCGATACCGATGTCGCCGATGCTGATTGCGTGATCGAGCCCGGGTCCTGCGAGCGTGGCTCGACCCCGCCAGATCGCGGCGATGACGATCGTGTGCTCGCCCTTGGTTGTGAAGGTGATGTCGGTGGTCGTCTGGGGCGGTCCGCCGTCGATCGCCACAAGGAAATGGTCGAGCGTTGCCGTGCCCACGATCGTGTAGCCGCGGATCGTCGCCGCGATCGAGAGAACGGCCGGACTGCTCGGTGTGATGTGGGTCGTCAGGCCGGTGATGCCGCGAGTCGGAGGATCGGTGAGGATGCGCGGGGCCGGCACGTTCGCGGCGTTCCAGGCTTCCTCGATCGTGGGTGGGCGGGGAAGCGCGGGTGGATGCGGGTGATGCGTGGCGTCGAACGGCCGGCACACGAGCTCGTCGATCACGACGCGGCCGTCGAGCGTGGTGCCGATGATCCGGTACCACCAGCCGAACGTGTGGGCCTGGGGGTCGGCGAGGCAGAGGCCGGAGAGGTCGCCCGGGTCGGGATGATCGTCGGTCGTGACCTTGTACGTGATGTAGCCGATGAGAGGTGTCCGCGCCGGCTCCCCGGGCGTGGCGTCGGAGACGGCGACGACGAGTCGTCCGTCGCCGCTGAGTGTCCCCTGGGCCGTCGGATTGCCGCGTTGGGTTTCTGCATGTGCGGTGGTCGGTAGGAGTGTCAGTGCGGCGATGATCGCCGCGACGAAGTGCCGCCTCATCGCTCGTCGACCGAGGCGAGCCGCCATCGGCCGTCGGGCAGGCGCACCATGACGGCGACGTAGCTGGTCGTGGGATTCGGCGGCTGGACCTCGCGGCGCACGTTGCCGTGCGCGTCGAGGAACGCTTCGAGGGTGATCGGTTGGACATAGCGTGCCGACACGACATCGGCGAGTGTGGAGACGAGCGTGATCGTCGACGGGCCGTCGTACTGCTCGACGTAATGGAGCCGGTCGCGTTGCAAGGTTGCGACCGTTTGTTGCAGGCCCGACTCCCACGGGGAACCGGGCGCGGCGACTTCGGTGATGAGCGACGCATCGACGTCGTGGCCGACGATCCAGTTCGAGTACTCGAGGAGGGAGCGCAGGATCGTGCGGTAGTCGTGGCCGGTCGTCACGAGTGGGGGTGGGGCGACGGCGTCGACGAAGCCAGGTTGGGGCGTTCGAGGGTTGGGGCGGGGATGTCGGGGCTTCGTCTGCGATTTGTCGGTCAGGAATGCGTCGGGTGTTGCCGGGCCCCGGGGGGCCGCGTGGACCGTTCCCGTGCAGGCCGCAGCCGTGAGGGCGGTGATCAGGGCGATCGCGCGAACTCGCAAGCTCATGGGTCTGGACGTTAGACAGTGTAGAACGCTGTTACAATGGCTGAGATTGGCTCTTATGGAGAAGTCTTGGCCGAAACGTGGCGTTTGCTGGACAGGTGTGGGATGCTGTTGTGGTCAGTGGGGCACAAGCCCTTTTTCGTCGGATTCGAGCGGGGGGTGGGCGCAGGCACGACGCGTTCGGGAATCTGACGGCAAGGCCGGGGGAAAGCACCTTTCGACCTGAACCGGAGCTGCCCTTGTCGCGACTCGGTTCAGGTTGAGCCCTTTGTTTCGAGCGGAGCGGATCGATCGCCGCAGCTAGCGGAAGCGGCGAAAGATCAACCGATTCGAAAGGGGGCACACCTATGAAGAAGATTGCTGTTCGAGTTGCAGCAGTCGCCGGCGGTCTTGTTGCACTTGTCCTCGCCGGTGGCGCCGGATGGGCCCGGGGTTAGACCTGAGGCATTGACGCCCCGGTCTTGCCGCCTCTTTCTCCAACTGCGATATCTGCCGACAGATAGATCGATGACCAATGCGCCCCCGTTCCCGAGCAGACTCTGGTACTTCTCTGGCGCGCTCCTCTTCCTGACCTGTATTGCGGCAGCGCTCCTTTTAGTACGCGAAGGTCGGCCCGAGCTGACGCCCCTCATTCTTTTCGCATCACTGATCGTCTTTGCGCGGAATCGGGACGTTGCGCTGCCCGGGGGCGTAAAGGTCACGGCGACGACGATGATCGTCATGGCCTCCATCGTTGTCTTCGCGAATTACCACTCGGTTGCTGGAGCTGTGCTCATCGCAGTGCTGAACGGGCTCTACTTCGCGCACTTCTCGCGGACGTCGTGGGGCTGGATGCCGTTCAACGCAGGGATGCTCGGGCTAGCGGCCCTTGGGGCCGGATTGACTTACTCGGGTTTGCGAGGCGTGCTGCCCGACACTTTCCCGTCAGCGCTCGTTCCGCTCGTCGGCGCTGGTGCTGCCTACGTGTTGATTTCGTGGGCGATCTTGCTCGGCTCGTTCGAGGTCGAGCTTGGCGGTATCCCGCGCGAGGTTCTCATCGCATTGCCGCGGTCGGCCGCCGAGGTTCTGCCATTCGCGGCACTCGGCTTCATCCTCGGTCGGATGTACATCTCGATGCACTCGGCGTGGGTCGTCCTTCTCCTGGTCGTGCCGATCCTCATCGCGCGGGAGCTCTTCGCGTCGTACCTCGAGGTCACGCAGTCGCACGAGCACGCCATTTCGATGCTGATTCGCATGCTCGAGGCCAAAGATCACTACACGGCCGGTCACGCCGGGCGGGTCGCCGAGTATGCGCATTACATCGGCGAGGAGCTCGGCCTCATGCCCGGGCGCATGGAGCGTCTGCGGTTCGCGGCCTTGATGCACGACATCGGCAAACTGGTGGTGCCCAACCATCTGCTGAACAAGCCCGGCCGGCTCACGGCCGAGGAGTTCGCGCAGGTGCGCATCCACGAAAAGGTTGGTGTGCAGATGCTGTCGCACATCGATTTCCTGCGTCCGATCGCTCTCGCGACGCACGGCGACAGCATGATCTTCGATCCTGACGACCCTGCGCATCCGATCGAGCCGTACATCATCATGGTCGCCGACGCATTCGACGCCATGACGTCGACGCGCGCGTACCGCAAGGCCTTGCCGCAAGAGGTTGCGTTCGCCGAGCTGCGCGACAAGTCGGGTACGCAGTTCCATCCCGCGTGCGCGCAGGCGTTGATCAACGCGATCGAAAAGCGCAACGAACATCACGGCGCCGGCTTCGAAGTGCAGCCCGAGTTCGAAGCCGCGCCCGACGGCTCGGTCGGTTCCGCCGGTCTCGGCGACCTCGAAGCAACCTCGAATTAGCAAACGCGGTTCTGGCTGCACACCTTGCGATTTCTCTTGGTTGTTGTCGCACGCGTCCGCTACGATCGAACATATGTTCGTGTTGGAAGCAATCGTGACGCTCGACGCGTTGGTCGCAGAACGCCGCGACCTCGACGCGCGTGAGGCGGCATGGTTGCGGCGCGTCGCGGCGTATGACCGGTCGGGAAGAGCGCGTGTCGACGGTTACGACAGCACGGCGTGCGCGCTGCGAGTGGAATGTCGCATGACGAGTGGCGCGGCGCGCGGCCACGTCGATGTCGCACGCAAGCTCGACGACCTGCCCGCGACCGCCGAAGCATTCGGGGCCGGCGACATCTCACGCCAGCACGCGAACGTCATCGCGGCTGCGTATACACCCGAGCGCGCCGACGCGATCCGCGAGATCGAGGAGGTGTTGGTGACGACCGCGAAACGCGTGCATCCTCGCGACCTCTTCGGCATCGTGCGCCACGCCACGGACGCCCTCGACGGCGACGGCGGCGCCTCCAGCGACGCGCGCGACTACGCCCTCCGTCGGCTCCACATCTCGACCACGGTCGGCGGGATCGGCGTCATCGACGGCCGCGGCGACCCGCTCGGCACCGAAATCCTCCTCACTGCCGTGAACGAGGTCATGGACCGCGATCTGCAAGCGAGCGATACCCGCAACGCGGCCCAGCGCCGTTACGACGCCCTCGTCGCGATCTGCCGCGACGCCCTCGACCACGGTCGGGTGGGTACCAGCCGCGGCGCGCGACCGCATGTGGCTCTGGTCGCCGATCTGCAACGCGTCGACGGCACCGCTGACCTGGTGAGCGATGCCCGAATCGAAGCCGCCCACGTGGGTCGGCTCTCGCGCAACACCTTGGACCGCATCCTGTGCGACTGCAGCATCAGCCGCGTGATCATGGCGGGCAAGAGCGAGGTCCTCGACGTCGGTCGGGCGACCCGCACGATCTCCCCGGCGATGTGGAAGGCGCTCGTGGCTCGCGACGGCGGCTGCGTTCAGCCCGGCTGCGGCAAACCGCCGGGCTGGTGCGAAGCCCACCACCGCCAACCCTGGCAGCGGGGCGGCCGCACTGACCTCGACAATCTCGAGCTTCGGTGTCCTCATCATCACGACACTGTCCACAACCGGGGCCCCTGACGGAAGGCGTCGCAGGGGCCTCCGCTACACTGCCTGCCTCATGTACGCAGTCATCGAGACCGGCGGAAAGCAGTACAAAGTCGCGCAGGGCGATCGGCTCGACGTCGAGCGCCTCGCGGGCGACGAGGTCACGCTGCGGCCCGTGCTGGTCGTGGACGGCGAAGAAGTGTTGGCGACGAGCAGCCAGTTGGGCAGCGCGTCGGTGACGGCGCGCGTCGTTGGCGAAGCGAAGGGCCCGAAGATCAAGGGCTTCACGTACAAGAACAAGTCGAATCAGCGGAAGCGGTGGGGTCACCGCCAGCACTACTCGACGATCGAGATCACCGCGATCACGAAGGGCTAGCCGTGTCGAAGAAAAAGGGCGCCAGCTCGTCACGCAACGGTCGCGACTCGAACAGTCAGCGACTCGGCGTGAAGCGGTTCAGCGGTCAGAGCGTGACCGCGGGAACGATCATCATGCGTCAGCGCGGGACGAAGTTCCACCCCGGCTACAACGTCGGTCTCGGCAAGGACGACACGCTGTTCGCGACGGCGAACGGTGTGGTGAAGTTCGGACGTCGACGCGGGCGCAAGCTGGTCGACGTCGTCACGCCGGAGTAAGGCCCTCCGGCAACGCGTCGCGGTGCACGACGGTGAGCGTCTTCGTCGTGCGCGTGATCGTCACGTAGAGCAGCCGTAGCCCGGCGCGGTCCGCGGTGACCAACGCCCGCGGCTCGACGACGACCACGTGGTCGAACTCGAGCCCCTTCGCGCTCGGCGCGTCGAGAATCGCGATCGGCGCTTCCAACGCGTCGACCGTGTCGGCGATCGCGCCGGAATCCGAGAGTGCGGTTACCAACGTGTCGTGCAGCGCCGGTGCGGCGATCACCGCGACCGTGCCGCCGCGCGCAACTGCGGTACGCGCCGCGCGTGCGGCCGCGTCGACGACGTCGTCGGCGGAGACGAAATGCGGTTGTTCGTCGGTGCGGCGGACCGAGCGCGACGGCTCGACACTGGGCGCCGCGACCGCGAGCAGCCGGGAAGCGAGATCCATGACTTCGGCAGGCGTGCGGTAGTTGATGGTGAGCGTGACGAACCGCGGCGGGTTGTGCGCCGGAAGATGCGTGAGCACCTGCTCCCACGACTGCACCGCACCCGGCTTGCTCGCCTGGCCGGGGTCGCCGACGAGGGTCATCGAACCCGACGGGCAGCGCCGGGCGAGCATGCGCCACTGCATCGCGCTCACGTCCTGAGCCTCGTCGACGAGCACGTGCCCGAACGTGCGCGGCTCGGACGGGGACTCGTGGCCGTTCGACGAGGGCTCGCCGAATCGGGACGCGAGCGTCGCCGCATCGGCGTAGCCGTGCAGGCCGAGATCCTCGATGACGCGCGCGGCCGTATCGAGCATGTCGTCGCCGTTGCGGCGCCGGCGGCGCGGGCGGGCGGCTTCGATCGGCCCCAGAAGCGAGTCGGCTTCGTCGATGAGGGCAATGTCGGCCTCGGTCCAGGTCACCCCGGCGACGTCGGATTCACGGCGGCGGTGCAACAACACCTGTTCCTGCTCGGTGAGAAGACCGTCGGCCGCAGAGTGCACGAGCGCGCGGAATCCGAACAGATCGTTGACGAGCTCCGCACCCGACAGGGCGGGCCACATGCGTTCGAGCGCAGCCTTCACCTCGGCGCGCGACCGGAGGCGCGCGCGCAGTTCCTGTTCCCAGCCTTCGGGCGGGGCCTCGCCGCGCGCGAGCGTGGCCGCGACCGTCACGTCGAGCGTCGTGTCGCGGTCGAACATGCTCGTGACGTTGTCGGGCAGGTCGCGCGCGTCGCGCTGTTCGCGGTACGAGCGGATCGCGGCCGCCTTGTAACGGGCGACGAGGAGGTCGATGAGCCGGCGTGCCACGACCGGCCGCTTCTCGTTGTGGGTGTTCGGCCGGCGGCGAACCGCGTCGACGAGCTTGGCCGTCTCGCCGCGGGAGATCCGCAGCCGCAGCCCGTCGATGAGCACGACCAGCTCGCCCCGCAGCGCGCGCTCTCGATCGGTCACGGCGCGTTCGATGACGGTGGCCATGCGAGCGTCACCCTTCAGCGCCGCGACCTCGGACGGGTCGGACGCGCGCACCCGCAAGCGGGGCTTCAGGCCCGCGATGGTGGAGAGCTGCGCGTCCTGTTCGCCGAGCGACGGCAGCACGTGCTCGATGTAGTGCAAGAACACCGGGCTCGGCCCGATCAACAGCACCCCTTGCGAGGCGAGCCGGCGCCGATGCGTGTACAGGAGGTACGCGGCGCGGTGCAGGGCGACTGCGGTCTTGCCCGTGCCGGGGCCGCCCGCCACGACGAGCACACCCGGCAGATCGGCTCGGATCGCCTTGTCCTGTTCGGCCTGGATCGTCGCGACGATGTCGCTCATGCGGCCGGTGCGGTTGCGTTCGAGCGCAGCGAGCAACGCGCCCTCACCGGCGACCCGCAGCCCTTCGGTCTCGACCGCCTGCTGGTCGAACACCTCGTCGTCGAGGCCCATCACCTCGCGCCCCCTCCGGGTGAGGAGGTGGCGGCGCCGCACGACGTCCATCGGCTCGATCGCGGTGGCCCGGTAGAACGGCTCGGCGACCGGCGCCCGCCAGTCGACGACGAGCGGGGTGTGCTCGTCGTCTTCGACGGCGAGTCGCCCGACGTACCACCGGCCGCCGTCTTCCATGTCGAGGCGGCCGAACACGAGCGGCGATTCGCCGATCTCGAGGTCGGCGAGGCGGCGCTGAGTGACGTCCCAGGCGATGTCGCGCTCGAGTCGCGCCTGATGGGTGCCACCGGCCCGGACGTCGGCATACGCGGCCCGGACCCGCTCGGCCGCGGCTCGCATTGCCTCCAGCCGGGCGTACGCGGCAGTCACGTACTGCTGCTCGGCAGCGACTTCCGAGTCGGTCGTGGGGCGGTCCGGCAACGTGCTCCCTCGAAATCGGGGATAGGCCAGCCTAGTCGCTTCCGGGATACCCCCAAACCGCTGGGTCGAGGCCGTGACTAGGGTTTCGGGGCGATGGCCGCGACGACGAAGACTCCGTTCACCGGCAACGCCGACGCCGACCTGTTGCTCACCGAGAACCCGCTGGCCTTGATGCTCGGCATGCTGCTCGACCAGCAAGTTCCGATGGAGTGGGCGTTCGGCGCGCCGGCGCTGCTGAAGGAGCGGCTCGGCGGCGAGCTCGACGCCAAACAGATAGCGGCGACGGACGTCGCCGACCTCGAGGACATCTTCCGGGCCAAGCCCGCGCTGCACCGCTACCCGGGATCGATGGCCAAGCGGGCGCATGCACTGTGCGTGTTCCTCGTCGACAACTACGGCGGCGAAGCCGACGCGGTGTGGCGCGACGCACCGAGCGGCGACGAGCTGCTGGCGCGGGTCAAAGCCCTGCCCGGGTACGGCAACGACAAGGCCCGCATCTTCGTGGGGGTCTTGGGGAAGCGGCTCGGGGTGCGACCACCGGGATGGGAGACGGCCGCGGCCGACTGGGCGTCGATCGCCGACGTCGACACCTACGACCGCATCGCGGAGATCCGGGAGAAGAAGCGCGCGGCCAAGGTCGCGAAGAAATCGACGAAGAAACGCTAGGCCGGCAGCTGCGTGCGGACCGTCACGGTCGCGGTTGCTCGCGCCGTGCCTGCTCCGTAGGCAACCAACGTGTAGGTGTGGCTCTTGCCGTCGCACGCGAGGTAGACGAGCGGCGACTGGGCGCCGTTCCGATACGTGGCAAAGACCGATCCGCCGTCGATGTGCAGCTCGACGCGTGCGGCGCCGGCAGTCAGCCACGACAGCTGCACCATCGTCGGTGCGTTGCACTGCTGCGCCGTCGTCGGACCGGTGAAGCGCACGATGCGCACGCCGGCGGTGGCGGCGACGGTCGTCGTGGTCGTTGCGCTCGAGGTGCTCACAACCACGGTGGTGCTCGTGGTCGTCGGCGTGACGGTCGAGGTCGTCGCGGGGGCCGACGTGGTGCTCGTCGGCGAGGTTGCCCCTTTGTGGCTGCTGCCGCACGAGGCCAGGAACACTGCGGCAGCCACGAGCACGACACGGCGCATCGGCGAATCGTAGGTGCCTCGTAGTCTGTATCCGATGTCAGGGTTCGTCGACGTGGCGCAGTGCAACGTGAAGGGTGGTGACGGCGGCGCGGGCTGCGTCTCGTTCCGCCGCGAGGCCCACGTGCCGCGCGGCGGGCCCGACGGCGGCGACGGGGGTCGCGGCGGCGACGTGTGGCTGCAGGCGAATCGCAACGTCGCGTCGCTGCTCGCGTTTCGCGATCACCCGCACCGCAAGGCTGCGTCGGGCACGCACGGGCAAGGTAAGAAGTTGCACGGCAAGGGCGGCGCCGACCTGGTGGTCGACGTGCCCGAAGGCACCCTCGTTCGCGGCCGCGACGGCGAGCTGCTCGCCGATCTCGTCGCGCACGGCGACCGCTGGCTCGCGGCGCGCGGCGGACAGGGCGGCAAGGGCAACGCGCGCTTCTTGTCGAACGCGCGCCGCGCGCCCGGCTTCGCCGAACAGGGCGAGTACGGCGAGGAACAATGGTTGCAGCTGGAGCTCAAGCTGCTCGCCGACGCCGCGCTCGTCGGCTTTCCCAACGCGGGCAAGTCGACGCTCATCAGCGCGGTGAGCGCAGCCAAGCCGAAGATCGCCGACTATCCGTTCACCACGCTCGAACCGCACCTCGGCGTGGTGCGCTTCCAGGACCACGAGTTCGTCCTCGCCGACATCCCGGGGCTGATCGAGGGCGCGGCGGAGGGTAAGGGGCTCGGACACCAGTTCCTTCGCCACGTGGAAC